>Ga0105053_10001805_pt1 | contig 33964 bp, 29 predicted proteins | sample BON01_FD_78093 | JGI IMG/M metagenome (GOLD analysis project Ga0105053, IMG submission 78093) | Freshwater microbial communities from Lake Bonney liftoff mats and glacier meltwater in Antarctica - BON-01 | ecosystem: Environmental > Aquatic > Freshwater > Ice > Glacier meltwater | place: Lake... | reverse complement strand
TTCCGATAACTCTGCACCCTTCAATCGATTCATCAAACTGGCCTCCCCCGATTCAGATTTCGATACTCGAAACCCGACACGGTAGACCATGTGTCAATTATGGAACTGCTGTACGCTTACAATGGTGCTGGGTTTCAGGACCACCAGAAGCAGTTGAGGTCAGCCGCAGACCTGGATCGGTTTTTGAATCGGAAACCGGCCCTCGGAGCAAATCAATTGACCTGACAACTTCCGCAGGACTTCACGTATCAATCGCTATCCTTGATGATGGTGTCAAAGTCTATATGGACCTGCATCATGCCGTATCCGATGGAAATGGTATGCGGCAGGTCGTCACGGATTGGTTTCATCTCTATCACTGCGAAGTCACAGGCACGCCTTCCAAGTTGTCTGAAATCGATCCGGGCCGCCTCGATCAACGACACCTTTTCCCTCAACCAAAGGCGATTGCCCCGATCAGTACCAAACAGGCGATGATTAATTTCTGGTCAACGATTCGTGGCCGGACTGCACGTTGGGCAAGTTCGACCCGAAAGAACAGGCAGTCGCAGAACGGTACGCACAGCCATTGCGTGGAGATCATTCTTTCGGACGACCAGGGCGAACAACTTCGCGACCGATTGGCGGCGTGGCGAGTAAAGCTCAACGAGCTTGTAATGGTCAGTGCAATGAGCACTTTTGCTCAACTGGCGCCGGCAGGAGTAGCGAATCACCACGTGACGGTACTGAACCCCATCGACCTGCGTTTGCCCTCTGATCGAGCGTTGCCGGCTACCAATCGATTCGGGATTGCCATTATGCGAAGGCAACGTCACGAATGTCTGAAACCGGCGTCTATCCTGCGGGGTATTCACGACGAAATGAGTTGGGTTCGAGCCAACTATATCGGCGTGGATTTCATCAAAGGGCTGGCCACAGCAGCAAAGATTCCTGGCGGCATCAATTTTTTCAGACGAATGGGCCTGCTCATTCCCTCCATGCAATGGACGTGCCTGGGAGACGTTTCGCGAGGCTGCAAGCGTTTAGTTCCATGGGTCAACGGCATGCCGACGTCTGGCGGATTACAATTGGCTACGGCCAGTGGCTTTGCTCCATTTTCAGAAGACGTTCCAGTCAGTATCGCCACATGCGAAGTCAACAAGAGAGTGACAATGACGGTCCGGTCTTCGCCACGTTTCCTGACAATGGATCAAACCCATCAATTTACGGCGACGCTCGTGGACGAACTCTGCAACTTTGAACTTCCAGCTGAATCCATGCTTCCGCTTCAGGGCGAAAAAACAAAGGCAAATGGAGCCGCAGATGAACATGCATCTGGCTGATTACGTTGAGATATTTCCGCAGTGCAGACTATGGCTCGCGTATTTTAACCGTGAATCAACGGCAGTAACTGAACAAGACATCGTGGGAGCGCATTTCAGCAGCCGCGATCTGTTGCGATGGCAACAGTTCCGGCCCGCTGCTAAAAAATCCCAATTCCTGAACAGCAGACGCGCCGTTCGTGCTGTACTGCAAAAGGAATTCGGAAAAGAAGCAGACAGAATTACGTATGATTCCGATTCATACGGATGCCCTCTGCTGTTGTCGCGTGACAACAGTCACGTCGCACACATCAGCCTATCCCATTCCGCAAACGCGGTCGCTGTGGTGATTTCTGACGGCGAACATCCCGTTGGCGTCGATATCGAAGTTCCCGAACCGCTTCGCGCAAGAGCACTGCAGCTTGTTGCGTTTCATCCACATGAACAAGTATGGTGTGAATCGGCAGCCGGCATCAAATCTGAGGCGTTGACTACTCTTTGGACTATCAAAGAATCCGTCTGGAAAACGCTTCGCAATCGTGGTGACATTCCATTGTCGGAAATATCGATTACTTTTCATTCGGGCATACCGCACGTGGCCATCTCTGGTTCTACGAATACGTTCCCGGTGTTCCGCACACAAATAATCGTGCAACAAAGTGTGCCAGTGGTCCCTGACACACTTTGTCTTTCAACAGCCAATGTCCCATTACGCGGCTGTGTGGCTCAACGTATCGCGCCCTGAGTAGCGTTTACTTCCGCTGTCGCTGATAGATTTCGGCAAGAATATCTTCGACAGATTTGAGTTTCTTGCCGGACTCCATGATCGTCTCGATTCTGTCGCGGGCATCCTGCGGTGAGTGGCCGACGCTGACGAGAGCTTCGTATGCTTCCGACATCAAGTCAGAAGCACTGTCTGGCGCGTCTGGAATGCGGGCGGCGATCATCAATGCAAACTTGGTCATTTTTCGTCGCAGCTTGGCGACGATGCGTTCAGCCATCGCCGGCCCGATACCGGGAAGCGTACTCAACGTCTTAACGTCTTTCTCTTCAATTGACGTCGCGATTTCACGCACTGGTCGCACCATGGCACGCAGCACTTTTTTGACACCCAATCCATCGACAGAACAAACGTGATCAAAGAACTCAAGTTCCGCGTCGTTCATGAAGCCAATCATGCGCGGCGTCAGGCGTCCCTGGGCTGGATTGCCTTCCAGATATTCAATTGTGCGCAGACTCACCTCGGTGTTGACTTTCGCCTGAAGCTGTCGTCGAACAATATCCGGCAACAAAACCTCATAATCAAATCCGCCGATACGAATTGTCGCACAGAATTCATTCAACCCAACAAGCAAACCGGAAATACGAGTGATCAAGCAACACCTCTGAGATCAGACTGAGTTTCTGCAATTAATGCTACGCAGCAAAACGCACGGAATGATACAAACACAATGCAACAGCGGAAGCATCGGCAACGTCGTTCGGTTCGGGCAACTTGGAAAGTCGTAGTGCCGACTGAACAGCAAGCTGCATCTGATCCTTGGGAGCTTTTCCACTTCCGGTTAACAGGCGTTTTATTTCCGCTGGAGTATAATGAATCACCGGAATGCCGGTTTCGGCAATCATCATCAGAATGGCACCACGCGCATGTGCCAGCAGCAATGATGATTTGACATTCAGTGCGTTTGAAAACACTTGTTCAATGGCCACAATTTCTGGCTTCAGCTCAGTCAGGACTTCGCGAATACCGCAACCGATCTCATGCACACGCTGATGCAGAGACAACGTCTTTGTGGACTGAATCACGCCACCTTCCCGCAGGAACGGCCCGCGCGATGTCCGTTCAATCAGCGCGTAGCCGGTGCGATTGAGACCTGGATCGATACCAAGATATCGAGTTTGCTTTTGCACAAGGTTTTGAGAACGTACAGTAAATTCCATGTTCACTTCCGTGTGAAGCCCGCGACGATTTGTGAGTTACGGCGAAACGCCCATACTTACCACACTGAACTCCATCATTTTCACTTACTCATCAGGACGACGACGTCTGCTGATATTGATTCACCACGGCCGACGGGGCCAACTCTTTCGCCGGACTTCGCTTTGACATTCACAACTTCCGACGACACCTTCAAAAGTTCTGCAAGTCGTGCGCGAATTTTGGGTTTCCATAACGCCATCCGTGGACGTTCTGCATGAATGGTACAGTCAAGGTTGATGATTCTCCAACCACGATCCAAAACACTCTGCAGCACAGCATCAAGCAACGTAGAAGAATCAGCATTCTTCCATTCGTCACTGGTGTTTGGGAACCATTCGCCAATATCGCCCTGCCCTGTCGCTCCCAGCAATGCATCAATGATCGCGTGCAACAGTACGTCGGCATCGCTGTGGCCATCAAGACCGAAGACAGCGTCTGCCAAATGCACGCCACCCAGCATGAGGGGCCGTCCGACAATTGTACGGTGGGTATCGTGGCCTTCGCCGACACGCAAATTTATCGCACCTTCGTTATCGTCCGTCATCATGAGTCTCTGTCTGCGCGAGGAGGCGACGTCCGGTCGGCAGACATTGCCGAAGTTTGTTGACCATCAGACACATAATGTTCTCCAATTCTTCTCAAATTGCCAGCAAGCCCATGTCTTTCCGAGTCTGCCGTTGACTCAAAAACCCTATGTGACATACGGTTCGATGATTCCCGATGCCCGGAGACTAATGAATCTTGGTCATATTCGCGATTCGAATCTGACAACTTTGTCCCTCTGTAAAGATGTCCCGATGTCACATGCACCAGCTTTTGCTGCGGCAACGCTTATGTTGTTGCTGTCGGGCTGCGCGCTGTTTCAGGGGAAGGGAGACACGACCGACAACCGAGGGACAGCGCGTGAACTATTCGCCAGAAGCGATGAGAAGCATGATGGACCAGTACTCAATACCGCGAGACTTGAAGCCAGCATCGTAGTTCGCCCGGCGAATGATGAACGTGTTCGCAAACATGTCTGGATGGAATTAGATGAGAGCGGGCTGATGGCACCCGATCGTCGGCAGAGTCTCAATCAACATGGCTTTCGCGTCGCTGTTTCCAGCGGGACCGCCCCATGGGCGCTGCAGAGCCTGGCACGCGAAGCTTTTGCAGCAACACAGTCCACCGAAGGTCCATCGTCACTCAGCAGCAATCTGTCGAATCAGATCGGTCCCATGGGACCATCTTTCAGCGTCATGCAGAACGGCAAAAGCTTGATTGAAGTTCAAAGCCAGCTTGACACATCCATGCTTCCACTAAAAGAACTTCCGGAACTCGCGGCCGTTCGCGACCAGTCCGGCTTGCGCTGTGTGATGGAAGTTTCCGTGAAAGAACTCTCGGACGATATGGTCCAGCTCAGTGTCTTGCCTCAAATTCATCACGGAGCCAATACCACTCGGTATAGTGTCAGCGGTGCAACAGAACAACTTCCCGTTCGGCAAAACATTGTCCCACTTTACGATCAGCAGTTCACCGTTCGTTTGCATCCGGGCGACATTGTTGTCATCGGACAGCAAAGGTCTGACGAATGGAATTCAGGGCGTCTGTTCTTTGAACCCTTAACCGGCAGCGCCGCCACGGAGCGACTTCTCATGATTCGCCTGGCTGGCATTGACCAGATGAAAGGTCAGAGTGATTCCTCATTCCGACTGGGCGCATATGACAAGTAATGAAAACAACGACCAGGAAAGTGCGACGATTCACTCAAAGTCTGCTGCACATAAACCACTTTTGAACATAGTCCTGTATCAACCTGAGATTCCGCAGAACACAGGGAATATCGGGCGCACCTGCGTAGCAATCGGAGCCAAGTTATGGCTGATTCGTCCGCTTGGATTTCGCGTCGATGACAGATCGCTGAAGCGCGCTGGCATGGATTACTGGGAACATCTTGATTGGGAAGTTGCCGATAGTTGGGAAGAAGTACGAACACGTCTTCCGGATTCACAAGTCTGGCACCTCACAAAAACGGCAACGCGACTCGTTTGGGATGCCACTTTTCAGGTCGGCGACATACTGCTCTTCGGCAGTGAATCGCGTGGATTACCCGCTTCCATTCTCAGTCAGAATCCCGCCAGCAATCTCAAGCTGCCGATGAGTGACCTTGTTCGCAGCCTGAATCTCGCCAGCACGGCAAACACTGTTGCGTATGAAGCCGTACGTCAATTCGGCGGTATTTGATTGCGATTGCGAAAGCGGCGAAAGATTTGAACCGCCTTCAAATCATACGATCGCTATGGTCGCCAGAAACCTCGCAATGGCAAAACAGTTGTTTCAAACGGACATCAGGCGAAAATCGCCGAAACCGGATGAAGCATCTGACTTCAGCGTCCACGAATGTCGAAAAAGGCTGATGGACCGTCTGCGAATTCGCTCGGAAGCCTCGTGTTGACTGTCCCTTTGGCTGGGAGGCCAAAGTTCGGACGGAGTCACCTAATACAAGGACGCGATCATGTCCCTCAAGCGTTTCGTTGCAGCCGTTGCAGGTTCTTTTGCGACAATGGCGCTTTTCACACAGCCACTGTTCGGTCAGGATCAGTCGCTTTACTCAGAAACGGCCCCCGCCACAATTTTCAGCGGTGGGGCTCAATATCTGATCATGAGCCGTGACACAAAATTATCCTCGGCAACGCGAGTCGTGAATGGCCCTGATGCGGCACTCACGGGATTTGGCAATATAGACTTCCAATACCAGTCCGGCTTCCGCGCTTTTCTTGCTGCCGAAACGGACGGGGTGAAAATGGAGGCAATCTATTCCAACTACGGCAACTGGCACGATCAGAACCAGGGCAGCTTGACACAGGGACTTTCCTTCGACAACGGAACAGTTGGCTTGTGGGCAGGAGCCAACTCACTCAGTCAATCAACTTATTTTTCGCCGCTTGCGTTCGCATCCACGCCATTGCTCGGTGGAGAAGCCGATGAGTTCGAGGGGTTAGGCCCCAACACTGGATTTCCGACAGATACGTTCCCCACGTACCAGACATGGTACAACAGCCAGATGCAGGCGTTCGAAATTAATGTAATCACCGCAGACTGCTGTTCAACATTTCAATATGGTCTTGGCTACCGTAATCTTCAACTCACAGAAACAGCGGGCGTCGGCATCACAGGCGGGTTTCGCGCCGCCGACGTCGCAGCGCCGAATAATGGCCTTTCACATTCGAGTCTGACGGGAGTTGGTAGTCTTGCATTTTCCGGCGGAGCTGCCAATGGCTTTCAGGATGAGGTCGGCAATCCTTCTGGATTTGCGGACACATTGACACTGTTTCGTCAGGCAGAAACTCGCAATGCGCTAAACGGCGTCCAAGCCATTTTTCAGCAGGAAATTATGTATTATCGCGGCATCGTTGTGAATGGTGTCGTTAAGGCGGGGATCTATCACAACTCTGCCAGCGGAGCGATTCTCGAACGCTATACAGGTGTGGATGCCAGCCCCGGCGGCGCGACATCTCGCTATGGCCGGTCGTTTTCAGACGCCAAGAGCGCAGTCGCGTTTGTCGGCACCGTGGGGCTTCAATCCAGTATCCCTTTGAGCAATCACTGGAGCTTGATTGGTGGCTACGAAGCAACCTTCATTCACGGCGTTGCTTTGGCCCCCGACCAGAATCTGGGAAACAACGGAACCACGTACAACGTTAATGCAAATGGAGACGTAATTGTTCATGGTGCCAACGCTGGGCTGCAATTTTCATTCTGAGTTCTGCTTTCCGCAGATCTATGCCGCGATCGATTGGTCCGTGCCACCAAAAATGCTCGACAAGGAATTTCAGCAGATTACTCCACATGGAGAACTGGGGCGACGATCGGTCGATAAACTGGTCGAAGTACGGTTGTTGTCCGGCGAGACTGAGTGGATCCTGATTCATCTGGAAATCCAGAATCAGTGGATCGCAGACTTTGCCGAACGCATGTTCGTTTATTTTTACAGAATCCGCGACAGGTACAATCGGCGAGTCGTGAGTCTGGCGGTTCTGGGTGACGACAATCCTGAATGGCGTCCGAAAGCATTTGAGGAGGACATGTTTGGCTGCAAAGTCGAATTCACATATCCAATGGTCAAGCTGAATGATTTCTTACAACAAATGCTGAATCAGCCAGCCGCCTCGACGAACGAACTGCTGACGGAACCATTGGAGGCTCTCGAAAAACAAATTGATGATCTAATGAAAGAACTTCGTTCGCGAGGAACGCATTAAGGATTTACGACTCACTAATCGGAGGTCACTCACGATGGGCGGCGACGTGTAAGTCTCAGTATTTGAAGTTCAGTCCTTGATGCGGCAACAGCCACTTCGTTCTGGCATATCGACACACTGGCGATGAGCATGAATTTAAGCCATTACCATTACCATTACCATCGCCATTACCATTACCATGTTGCCTTGCGAACGTGCGCGGGCACAAAGTTATCCTCCCCTGATTCATGAAACAGGATTTCACGAGTCAACGCAAACAGATCGACCGCCTTCATAAAGACCTGATAAATCGGATACAGCGGTAGCACCGCCGATAGCAACAAATCATGCTTCCATCGATCTGAGTAAAACAGCAATACCAGCATCTGCAGGAATTCCAGACAAAGCCCGCAGCAATACAGCATCCCCAGAAGTTTCAGGCGGCTTTCCGGATATACCGTGAACATCCAGACGCCGTAAAACCAGAACATGAAGACACAGATGATATTGAAGATCCAACGTTCCAGCATCAGAAAAAAGTTGGACCACTGAAAGTGTTCGTTCCACGGAAACGCCATGTCACCGTGTTTTCGGCATTCAAACGTAATGACCGTCCGATCCCATCGACAACGTTGCCAAAATAGTCGAGTCCATGACGTTGGCACGTTCGTAAAGCAATTCGCATAAGGTGCCATACCAATTTTGTGCCCAGCCTTGCGAATTCTAAGTACCAAATCGCCGTCCTCACCAGGGCCGACATCCCAGCCTCCAAGCTGTCGAAGTACACTTGTCCGGAACGCTCCGAATGCACCCGAGACAATGCCAAGAACTCCCATGCGTCCACGTGTCATGCGACTGATAAATATCGTCTGTCGATATTCGTAAGCCTGAAGCCAGGCAGCCAGACTCGCCAACGGATTCCAAGCCAGAATAGTTGCTGACACCGCAGCAACCTGCGGATCCTGCAGAGGCTGCAACAATTCAAAGATGGCATTGTCACTCAACTTTGAATCAGCGTCCAGAGTGATGACGATCTCGGCCGTCGCATAGTGCAGCCCGAAATTCAACGCAGACGATTTTCCACCCCGACGATCGCGGCGAATGACGAGAATCTGTTCTCGACCTTCTGCGAACGCCTGTGCTGCTTCCGTCATACCGTCCGTCGATCCATCATCAACAACAATCATCTGCAGTCGAGGATATCGGTTCCAAACCGAACCCATGGTGCTGGCGATTGTGTCTGCTTCATTGTGCCCCGCAATGATCACAGTGACCGGCGGACAGTATTTATATTCCGACGTTTCGGGTCCCGGCATTCGCTGCGTCCACAGTGATTTCACCAGATCCCAGATCGCCATCAGAATCGCGCTGTAGGCATAGCGCGGAGCATCAATGCACAGCAGGATACCCAGTGCAAAAACGATTTCATCGGTTCGCAGGCTACTAACCCAATTTGACCATTCGACTAACATCTCGCCGCACTTTCTACGCCGAGTTCACTTGTAAAAGAGCGATTGCGCCCTTCGCGTTTTGAAAAATAGAGGCACTCATCGGCATTTGCAATGATTTGATCGGGCAGTTCAATTTTGCTCAAATCATGAGCCACACATGCACCGATTGAGACTGTCGGTACAGGACATGGCAATGAAGTCCTGCTCTGCAGTTTGTGCAGCGCAGTTCGTAGTCGTTGAATCGTGTTTTCGATTTCGCCCGGACGGCAACCGCAGCACAAGACGGCGAATTCATCGCCACCAAATCGCGAAACCAAGTCATACGAACGAAGAGAACTTCTCAGCGACTGACCAATGGCGTTGAGGACGAAGTCCCCGGCAGCATGGCCAAATTGATCATTGATTTCCTTAAACAGATCTACATCTAATAGAATCACACCGACGGAATGCTGTTCCCGGCGGGCTCGCATACATTCCGCTCGAAGATGCGCATCAAATACGGATCGAGTTGGCAATTCAGTGACATGATCTTTTTGCGACTGCGATATCATTTTTTCAACCGATCGCCAGCTTACAAGCACATCCAGCGGAGTCACCAGTGCCATCAGCCTGTCGTCCTGCCAAACGACAGTACACTGTTCAGGATCTGTGATCGCTGATGACGGCGCATGTCCACCATTAACGGAATCGAAGCAGAAGCGACCGTTGATCGCGGTTTCGACCGGCATATTCATCCAGCGTTTTCGCTCAGCGATACTTGGACTTCCGATACGGCAGAGGATGTCATTCGTTCCAACAATGCCAATGGGATTCCCGTGCCCGTCATCAACAATCAAATAGGCATGGGAATCCTTCTTGTCGCGGCTTGCAAAGTCCCGCAGAAGTTCATTTGCATCAACGATACAGTCTGCCTTCGCCGGCATAGCCGAGGAAACTGCAGGCGGCACCGCCGCTGGAACAATATTGACGTGTTGAAAGTACATAACGATAGTAGTGCTTAGATAGAGACTGGTATTTTGAGGCGTATATTGTGTGTCGGACGGCCGCGATTCGCAGAGACATGTTTTCCGAAGTCTGACTGCAACAGGAATCAATCCAGAATTGGATCGCCCAAAATGTAACGACTACGTTGCGACAGATTCACGAACAGAACGCCGCACAGTGGGCTTCAAAGTGTTGTCTTTCTCAGCGATTTCGTGTACTCGATGCACATGATATGCGATCAATACCTGTATAGCGGCCTCTTCCGCCGGGAATCGATGCTGGCAGCTTAAGCAGTGGCCGATCAGTTTTGATTGACTGCTGTGTTCACCACAGTCAGCACAGGCGTGCCCACCGGGAACAGTCTCGAAATCGGAACCAGCCACCAGATTATTCTGGCGACATTTCGGACAGACCAGATCATCCCCCGCTCGAAACTCAGCTTCACTGCAGATATGTGCACACGCATAGTGATGAATCAGCACATCGGGCTCCATCATCGCGCTTCCGCAGCATCCGCAACCCATGCGAAATGTCGGAACACCCTCGCAGCAGGGACATACCAGTATCTTGTCAAGAACGATCCTGGTCACAGACGGATCATCGTTCCATCGCGCGATCTGGCTTTCCGATGCATCATATGTAAATCGCTGTCTTTGTGGATCAAACTTAGGCGCGACAACACTGGTATGACTTTGGAAAGATCGTACCGGTTCCAGAAAATTAACCGCTTCATTAGACGTTTTTTCTTTAGCGACAGCGTACTGATGCGGCTCATCAATTCGACTTCGTCGCGGGTTAGAATTCAAATTCATCTGCATGCGAAGCTCACGTGGCTCGAACGGATCAATCATGATATCCGTAGCCCCTGCATCGACAGCATTCCCGGCCAATTCGATCTGGTCTTCAGCAATGATCATCAGGATTGGCAATGAATCTGCAGATTCAATTTCACGAATACTCCGACACAGTTCGCAACCATCAATCGTCGCAGAATTCATTCTGACCAGAACGCACCTGACAGAGGGATCTGCCTTGAATCGCTCCCAGGCATCTTCCGAACTCGTGCAAACCTCGAATTTCGCATTCGCGTCAGTCAGTGTGCTTTCAATGACTTGCAACGCTTGCGGATCCTGTTCAACAACCAAAATTCTCTTAGTGATCATGAGTCATACCTGTTCTGTCTGGAAGGAATCGAAAATTGAACCTGGCCCGGTTCGATGCCGATGACAGTTCACGCTGCTGTTCTATGGAGGCAAAGGCTTTGTAAAGGGAGATTGAAACGACGATTTAGAGGACGCGACCAAAATGCGGCAGTTTCGCAACAGAACCCACCGACAGTTTTTTGTCATTGGAAAACTCGATCGCCGGCTTCACTCGAATTGGCAACAGCCGTACATGCGAACGATAAAAGACTTCAATACTGTCTGGTGGGCAACGATGTTCTGCCCCAATCGAGACAACTTCACAGGGCACCAGTTGATCAAACGGTTCGATTTTCAGTTTTATGGTGTCGCCAACTTTGTAACGGGCTGACAAACTCTGTGGCAGAAAGAGTTCCACTTCGATCGAGGATTCTTCCATCACCGAAAATAACGGATCATTTGACTGAACGCATTCGCCAGCGGGACGGTAGCGACGCAGCACGGTCCCATTGACAGGCGACTTTAAATCCCCTTGTGCGATTCGTTGACGCAAGCGAGAGATTTCATTCAGCAACATTTCAGATTTTGCGATCATCGGCTGAATCTGTTCTGCACCCAGTCGAGGAGATTCGGCAGCACGTTTTGCACGCTCGGTCAGAACCATCACTTCCTCTTGAATGGCACTCAGTTCTTTTTCCTTGGCGGCTTCCTGAATCGTAAACGAACTTAGATTCTGGTTCGAAGAAGCATCCTGCCGGTGCAGTTGTTTGGTTCGCTCAAGCTGATCTCTTAACAGATCAAGAGAGCCGTTTTCCTGGTGAAGCCTGCCGGTGCTTTCATACAGCTCAGCGATCGACTTTGTCATCTCGGTATCATCAACCCTTGACTGCCACTGCACTTTCGCAATCTCGGCCTGCAACGTCGCCTCGGCAATTCTAAGTTCATCTGTCACGCGGGCAAGCTGCTGCTCAAACTCCAGATCCACAACTTTTGCAAGCTGAGTATCCTGACGGATAACATCGCCTTCGCAAACCAGGACAGAAGTCAAGACTCCATCCATCGGTACCGAAACATCAATGATTCGGCCTGTGACAACTCCATAGGCCTGATAACGAAACAGAGAGTCCCAAACAGTGAATACTCCGGTGCTGCATGCCACGATCATAAGACAGGCAATCAGTATCCTGCCTCGTGGACGATGCTTACTCACTTGATCAGCAGGGACAACGCTTGTCGCATTTATGGAAGTGGCGGCATGCTGGCGACGATTGCTGAAACGAAACGCACTGCGACCAGTGTTTCCCATGATAGACTGGTCTGTTTCTGTTGATGCTTTTGGATATGACGAATTCATGAAACCTGTTCCCTTTTGACCTGGCAGAATTCTGGCGAAAATCAGAGTTCTGTAAGATTTTTCCGCAAGTCATCTGATAAACATTCGATGACTACAAAAAACATATGTGGCATTCTTGCTTCAGGCAGGGAACAATCGTTGCGACAATGCAACTATCACAGCAACCTGCGCGGATTTAACGCATAGAGCGAATGCGCAATTCACCTAGGGGCAATCTAGCCAATCCTCGCCCCATGCCTGAGAACGAACACTGAACAAACGTCTCATACCGCAATTCAACTTGTACTCGACATACCGACGATTCCGGCGTTTTCAGTCAACTGTTCACTGTGAGCAAGATGTTTTGACGGACCACCAGGCAAACTCAACGCCTGCAAGATGATCAAAACAAATCTGCTGCTCAGCCCCACTTCACTGTTTGGCAATCTTACCGCCATCCATGCGTTGATCTCGGCCTGAGCGAAAAGTTCGCTTCTTCAGCATGACGACTCTTGTTGTGACGAGTGACCTGTGTAATTTTATAGAGCGTGGGTTTTCACCACCTTGCATAACGCTCTGAAAGATTGGCCAGGCATGAAAAGTAAGCACTATCCTGTTGTGACAGTTTTGGTCGCGGCACTACTCACGATTCTTCCAGCATTGATTTTGTCCTTCTCGCTAAGTCGCAGTTCTGCAGATCGCGAAATCGCGTCTGCGGATCTCAACGATGGCCTCTTCAATGAAGCCCCCGTGATTGAAGGCAAACTTGATCAATCAAGTCCACCTGTGCCACCTGACTTGCCCCCTGAAGAATCGCCCCCTGCGTTCCCTAAATCTCCAACTACGCCAGTGATGGAACAAAGGAAAACCTCAACTGCCGAATTGAAACCTAAGCAGGCGCCAATGACCCTGCCGGAGGTTGCAGTGGCAAACCCAATCATGCGGGATGCGATGATTGACGTTCCACAACCAGTCGATGTCATCGAACTCGATATGGCCGAGATCGAACAGGACGAACAAAACGAACTCGCCAACGTCCCGCAGATTGACGCGGCCGTAGCCGACAACGGCGTCATTGAAATGCCAACACGCCCAGATACTGGTGACAGCTATTATGAAGCGACTGGACACTTGGCGATGCGAACACAGCCACAGATACCCGATCAGTCTCAACCAGCGTCACAAAATGCCAAGCCAAAAGTCACAGCAGACGCTGCTGACGCCGCATCAGTCAAAGGGTCAAAATCGAAGAAACGCAAGTCGAAGAGCGATGATGATGTTTCAACAGAAACCGTTGCTGATGTTATCAACGAAGTCTCTCGACAGCCCGTCGAAATGAAAGTTCCCGGCAACAAAGGAACTCCAGTAGACGACGAATTCATCGAAGACGTCGCAATCCAGACACCACTGGAGTCCGCACCGGTAGGACGCGTAGAAAACGTGGTGGCCATGACGCGGGCTAAAGGCTGGCCAATTGCTTTGATCAAATCAGACTTGCCCGACGATGTTTGGTGGGTGCAACAAGTGGTTGGAATCCAGGGAAATTCCTTCGCAGCTCGCGTCAACTTTGCCATTGAATACTCACTCAGCGGCAGTGCGTTCGACATGGTCATTGTCTTCCTGGATTCGGCGGACGAAGTTCGCCGGTTTCGAATCGCAAAGCAGTTCAAAGAAATCCCCAAGGGCGTCAGACATTCGCGTGAGTTTCACTACATTCGCAATTGAGATTTTGTAACGGCCCGTTCGCTGCAGAGGACTATTCATCATGACCGCTACCATCAACGCTTCCAGCACTGAAATTGCGAGTGCTGTCGGGTTCACTTTTTCCGATCCCGAGCGGCCACCGGAACCAGCATATGGCGACTGGTTTCGTGAAACTATTATGCAGTCGAGATGGCTGACACTCTTTGCGGCGTTCTACCTTAACTGGATCGCCATTCTCGCCCTCGCTGCCGTCTTTCTGCATGCACCGATCGAGTTTCGTTCTGTCACGCTGAATGCGGTGATCAGTGATTCGGAACTGCAGGACATCAGCTCAGTTGAATTCATTGATACAGAGGCTGAACTTTCAGTTGCCGAAGATGTAACACAAACGACAGACTCGCTCGCATTGAATGCTTCAACATTACTTCCAAGTCTCGACCTGCAAAACCTGGATGTTATGCCCGACGCTCTTGCTGCAATGGCTTCGATCACTGCGGCTGCCGAAGCCACGGCATCTAAATCTCGCAACGAACTTGCTCCCAAGGCATCAAAGCCGCTTGCCAATCTGCCACGGAACGCCGTTTCTGCCGGCAGTTTTTCTGTCTGGACCGTGCCTGACAATCCGGATCCCGGCGAACCTTACAAGATCATCGTTCAAATCCGATTACCGGACGGAACTCAGAAATATGCAGTAGCTGACCTTGAAGGCGTTGTCGTTGGCAGTGACGGCTATCAAAAAATGATCCCAGGCAATGTGCGAGGATTTTTGCCAGTGCAGGATGGACATGTGCGATTTGAAGTTCACATCGTGAGTGCCGACGAAAACGTACAGGACACAGTCTTCGTCCGCTCAAAAGTGCTGCGTGAGGCACAAAAACTTCAACTGCGATTCTGATACTGGCAGGCCGTGAACAGACACGCGACTCAGTCAAATTTCACCTGAAAGCCTGCGATCATCATTCCGGCATCGACCGTCAGTGTCTGCCCTGTCACAAGACTGCTGCCTGTGATCAGACTCACGATAGCATCTGCGATGTCTTCTGGCTGGCAGACGCGACCGAGCGGCAAGGTCTTCTCATACGACTGTTTGATCGCATCGAACCTGGCTCCCAACCCGGCTTTCGTCCAACGTCCGTCGATGAATCCGGGAGCAATGCCGTTGACACGAATCTGCGGGGCCAAAGTGCGTGCTAATGAAACCGTCAGATTGTCCAGCGCCGCCTTGGTGCAGCAATACGGTATTGAACTGCCCTGCCCCAGTTGTGCGGCGACACTTGAGACATTGATAATGACGCCACCACCCGCAGCCAACATCGGTTCTCGCACCGCACGAGCACAATGAAACGCACCGACGACGTTGACCTTGTAGAGACGGTCCCAGGTTTCATCGGTCACAGCATCAAGATCATGGAACGGAATAAAATCCGTCGTGCCAGCGCAGTTGACCAACACATCCACGCAGCCCAGCGATTCGACGGCAAATGCCACCATCGCGCGACACGCCGCATCGTCAGCGACATCAGCTTGATACGCCAATGCTTTGACGCCAGTCGCCGTGATGTCTTTTACTGTCGCTTCTGCATCGTCGCGCGAACGGGAATAGTTGACGACGATGTTATATCCCAGCCGCGCCATTGCCAGAGAAGTGGCGCGACCTACTCCAGTACCTCCACCGGTCACGATGACGACTTTATTTAACGATGACATAATGGCTCTTCTCATGTTTGTTGGGAATAGCCCCGAAATAAAGTACGTCAGGCTTTCCAGCCTGACTTGTTTTGCTTCATGTCAGGCTGGAAAGCCTGACGTACTTTTGGGGACTGTTTCTTTATCCGAGTGCAGCACTACTGCTCTTGTGACTTTGCCTTGACCGCCGTCGGCGCGGTCACCTGCAACTCCAACTGCAGAAACGAGTACGCCTTTTCCAAAGCCGCAGGATTCATGGCGGCTGTCAGATGCCCTGCCCCTTCAATCTCATGCATTTCCGTTTTAACACCATTGGCCTTCAGCGCTTCATAACAGGATTTCGACCACTCGATCGATACGAGCTCGTCATCGGTGCCGTTGTAGAAGAAGACAGGCGGATCATTCTTATCGACAAACACTGTCGCAGACGCATCACGAAAACGATCAGGCTGAGTCGTCAGGTCTCCACCCATCCAGTACTCGGCCCATTTACCATTGTCTTCAAACTTGCGGAAATCCGTCGGTGCCCCGCCAGCAGCCACAGCCTGCAGGCGAGTATCCACGTTTCCGTTCTGGTCACTCGGAGCTTCGCCTGTGGTCGCCAGCAGGCAAACCAGATGGCCACCCGCCGAATAACCAATAGCTCCAAGTTTATTGGGATCGACCTGGTAATCCGCCGCATGGGACCGAATCCATTTGACTGCTTCACGGCAGTCTTCGATCTGCGCTGGAAATTTGTCTTTGGGAGCCAGGCGATAATCAATGGCAAAACAAACAAGGCCGCGTTTCGCCAAAGAATTGGCATATCCGCGAAGCTGCTTTCGATCGCCAGACCGCCACGCTCCACCGTGCACGACCAGCACCGCCGGACGCAGTCCATCACCTTTCGGTATAAAGGCATCCAGTAACAATTCGCGATCCGCAACTGTCGAGTACACAATTTTTTCACGGACTTCAAATTCCGTCTCGACTGCGTCAGAAATGATCAGCGTCTGCGCAACACAGATGGCAAACAGAATGGGCAATATCAGCATAACATGATCCGATGGGAGAAAGTGACATTCAATCCCGTGGATCGTAGCGAGACCAGCAAGCCTTGTCATTACTCACCAAATTGAGCCCCAATGACGCTCGCAGTGAGCGGCAAGGCGCTAGCCGCCGGTAAATGTCATTCATGAAATAATTGAGTCCACGATGCCGCATTTTCGCCTCCAGGTTCATCCCGGAGGAAACAACGTTTGACAACTACCCACATCAATTTTTCCCGGATGGCCCCGAACACAGCAAGCTAGCTCAAGTTGGAGTTGCCGCAACCGCTGCATGATTTTCGAATGGACCAGTTGCTGAAATTTTGATTGCTCTCGACGATTTTAGTGGGATCCGGATTTTGCGATTCCGTTATTCCAAAAGTTTCTCAGCAATTGCAGATTCCATTCGCTGCAATTCAAGCATCCTGCGCGACGCTGCTGATAGTTGACATGCCGCATCAGAATTCATCGATCAGTTCACCGCCAGCTCTGGTGAATAGCTTCTTCAGAATCGAATGGTCGATTGTCTTCTTTATCAGCTTAACTCTGCCGTCGCAGAGCCCGACGGTAAAGGCGTCAGCATAGCATCCAAACTCCGGGAACTCATCAGCGTCAATATCGATCAGAATATCCTCTGGTTTGGTCCACGAAATGTTACGATTTGCTTCCACAATGGCGATCGTATTTCCTGTGCCATCAATAATGTTCCGCAGCCCGATTCTCTCGTTGTTGTCCAATTCGAAAAACAAACCTTTTCCGTAGACGGCAAAGATGGACGAATTCGTCGAATCATCAGGATCGGCTGGACAACGAAAAATGGACGGCATCTGAGCAAGCACTTTCTGATTGGCTTCGCTGTCCCACGGTTCATTCTTTCGATACTCTTCATAGAGCAGCGCGGCGTGGATAAATGGCAGGATTTCAACTCGCCAACTTCGTGGAATGCCTGATTCTTCGTCAATCAGAACAGCAGGCGGAAAATACTTATGGACAGCATGGTAATTGTGCAGAGCGAGCATAATTTGCTGCATGTTGTATCTCTGTCGAACGCGTTGAACATCGACTCGTGAACGACCAATTACCGGAGCCAGTATGGCAAAAAAAACAGAACTCTGGCGTGCAGCATCGCCGGTGAGCATTAGGCTTACGACATTCCCTTTGCGATTCAATTCATGATCGCCAAGCATGCCTTCTAATGCCTCAACCGCATTGGTCTGCTCTGGAGATTCATTGAATACCTTCAGCATCGCGATCAACCGTGTCAGCATCGCAATACCAGAGCTAAGTGTTCCTTCCACCTGTTTTGCAGACTTTTCGTCATGGGAAGTTGAGGTCAGAACCAGCGTTACTGCATCACCAAGAGCGATACCGATCGTATGATTCTCTGACGCGGTCCACAGTGGTGACAACAAGTCTGACACAGGATCGGCGCTCATCTGTGACGCCAGTTCCTTCAATGATGCACCATTGATCGCAATAGCGATCGATTGCTTTGCCGCCGTCTTCCAGGCGTCCGTCTGCGTGAGCGGCGACTGTGATGTCGGGCCAGTTGCAATCATTTGCTCCACGACAAGCCGACCTCCCACAATCAAAGTCGTCTCATCCGGCTGATATCGCGCCGAATTGCCGCTGACTTCGTATTCGGCAAGAAACAGCTTTTCCTTTTGATAGGTGGCCCGAGGACTCAACAGTTTCGCAGCATCGTCACGTGATTGCTTGTCCGCGAACGTCAGAGCTATCGCTAACGGTTCCGGTTGACTTGGAGCGTGTTGCAATGTCACGGCGACCGCCAGATTGCACTTCGCCATCACCTCAAGGTTTTTCTTCTCCGTTGGATCAAGTGGTCGTGTGGTCGAGTCGTTCGCTTTGGTGTACAGCGTGGCAAATTCTGTTGGACGGAAGACAGCCACGGCGAGCGCGTTCGCGGGCACGTACTTCGCTTCCAAATCAGCAGCCGAAGCCGTTTGAAGCAAATCACCGCCCGGCGGACGTAGCCCAACCGCAAACAGTGTGATTGCGATGACTGCAACAATCGAACTTAGCATCAACGCCAGCGGCGCGGGTCTGGGCAATAATTTCAAAACGCGCAGCATCGAAATTCTCCAGAAAAACGTTCGGCTCTGATGCTGATTGCATCATTGCGAGACTGACAATCGACCTCGCCACAGCGACCACCACTGAACCAGTGCCCCAACGCATCTGCATTACTTTAGAACACGATAGACCTCCACGACAGCAAACTGAGCGTTGTCGGCATTATATTTGTTATCGCTGGGCCAAGACAAAATCTGTTTTCGTTCGGTCGTTGATAATGACTTCCACGGTCGGCTCAGCAGAGTTTTGGGCGTTTCCAGCACGCCAGATTTCAACAGATCATCAAATCGAGACGGTTGCACGTAACTCGTAAATCCATAAGACCCCGGCATTCGATAACGCAGAATCTCGCCCCAGTTCACGACGATGTGTGTGATCCCATGAGCAGTAAGCGTATCTCGAATCGCATCCGGTGGCAACATGCGACGGTCTTTGACGGGACACCCGTTGTCTTCAGGAAGTGTTGTCCATTCTTCAAACAAACAGTCATCAAAGACAGTGTTGTAGACGAACGGAAATGTGGCGTCGAAGACTTCTGCTTCGCCGACCATCAGAACTTTTGCGTCTCTCGGAAGCGAGTCGTTTAGAAAGCGAATATCCGATCGGATCGTTGTCTGACGAGCAACATCAAGATCCATCAGCCCGACGTGAAAGCCCACTAGGGCCGTACCGCAGAAGCGAATATTGAACAGAGTTACTACAAAGATCACTATCAGCAGAAATGTCTTCCAGACTTTTGATGCTGACAAAAGCCATGCCGTACCTGCCGCAAGACTGAGCAGCGGAATCAATGGAATCCAAAATCGATCAATGCGATGAGTCAACGCCCACCACGTCGCGAATCCCCAACACAGAAGGCAAATCACAACTGGGACCGTTTTGTTCCGCCGCCAAAGCAACACCGAAGGAACAGCCAATGCGAACAGCAAGCCGCTGGTCCACTTGTTGTAAACGGCAGCCCCGAGAATGTGTTCCGGGATGCGGAGAAGATCGTGTTCCGACGCCGCATGAGCGGGCTTCCAGCGGGCGTTCATCTCAAGCGTCCATTCGCTGCCCCCAAACACTCCGTAGGCCAGCGGATAAACGGGGTTTCCCGTTTCGACAAGATTCTTGAAGAGCCACGGCAGAATCATGATCGCCACGCCCAGACTGAATGCCGCCGCAACACGCAGGAGCGAACTCCTTTGATTCACATCGTTCGACAGAAGCTGATCACGCGGCTTCCAAAACTGTGCAGCGATCAAAATAGCAGTTGGCAAAATCACCGAAATCAGCCCCGTGTACTTCGTCGCCATCGCACTTCCGGCGAGCACTCCGCAGAGCATTGACGCTCCGAACGCGAGCTGCGGCGTTTCTCGAATCAGTAACGCCAGCATCGTCGCAGCGATCAGATAAAACGTCAATCCGCCCTCAGTGTAAGCGATCAGCGAGATTCGGAGCGTCCACGGCGTTGTCAAGTAAATCAGCGTTGCCAGCCACGCCACATCCCTGCTGATCCAGCGGCGGGCGATACTGAAGACACTCAACGCGCTGAGCAACTGAAAGCATGCCAGCACAATTTTTCCCACCAACGCGCCGTGCCACCAATCATTGGCAAATACCATCCCGGTCAGACTCAGCATCTCAGTGAGAAACGGAAAGCTGGTATACACGTTGTGTCGCAGGAAAGTGATTTGTCCTGCTTGAAACCATTCCTTCGGGCCCTGAAGATGGTATTCGCGGACATCAAAGTCAGTTGGCGGCGAGACGGAGCCCAATAGCAAGTAGATTGCGAACGGCACGATTACGAGCAGCGAGAGCGTGACAACAATCCGTGACGTTCGCTTTTCTGTCGTCGGTACTGTCAGCAGGCTCGGAACTGCGCTTCTGGATTTCCATCGCAGGAACGTCGCCACAGCAAGACTTACAATGACAGGAATGCAGATCATCGTCTTGTTGAGCTGTCCCGCAAGGCCACAAATCAGCGTCACTGTCGACAGGATTCCAAGCCCGACACCAAACCGAATCACAATCTGTTCTGTCCAGTACAGTCGATGCCGTCGCAGCGTCACCAAATAAACGGCGTCTCCGTGAATCGCGGCGAGAACCAGAATCAATGCCGCAGTACCAAAAAGTGGAAGTCGCTGCGGCAGATACTGCAATCCCGATTGCCGCATCGCAGGCGAAGGATCGGACGCCCCATCGCCAAGTCCCAGAGCCTCATCCAACATTATCGCTGAAAGTTCGATTCGAGACACATCAGGATCGCTGATTGAGCTTTTGAAGAATAACCACAGAAAGGCAACAATAAACGCAGCCGCGATCCACGCGATGAATGCGGTGCCGGCAGCCGGAGATTGCTTTGTGGTGCGATTCTGAATCAAAAGGAATTACCGTCGGCTGTAAAAAATGTGGCTGATACTTCACGTGGCCCAAATTCTCGTTCCGAGGCTCCAGCCCTGGAACGCACTGCACTTGGAGGCTCCTGCCTCCGCCAGAAATCCCGGTAGGCCAGAGCCGAATGGCATGAACTTAGTGAGCGGCAAGGCGCTAGCCGCCGGTAGATACAACCGGCGGCTAGCGTCTTGCCACTCACTTATTGATCGAACATTCATACCCATCGTACGCCACCAGAGCGTTAAAACGAAAACGGCTTCCGGAAAAAATCCCGGAAGCCGCGAGGTTTTGAGTTACAGCGAGGAGGTTACAGAACAGGAAGCAGTTCTTTCCCACCTCAGGTCGACGTGATTACCGTACCATTCCAAACAGACCAGCAAGGCTGCTCTTCTTTGACTGATTGTTGTGCAGTCGTGAAGGGAAGAAGGCCTGTGGATCAGCCGGTGGAGCTGGTGCAGGCACTGCTTCTGGTGCTGGAGTTGGCTGGACTGATTCAGTAGCTGGAGCTGAAACCGGTGTTGTTGAGTAACCCGTGGTTCCACATCCAGTGCTGCCACATCCAGTGCTGCCACATGTGCTGCCGCAACCAGCGTCGGTGCACCCATCACAGCATCCGTCAACAATTTCATATCCACAAGCTCGCAGAGCCTGTGATGCTTCACGGCGAACCCATCGGTCGCAGTCAGCCAGTGAGCATGTCAGAGCAGAAATCACGCATGGGTTGCAGCAGCATCGGTTACGGCGAACCTGGTCACCGATCTCGTCTGCAGCTTCGCGGCGAACTCGTTCGTCAGTGTCGTTCAGACCGTAGACGAAAGCGTTCATAATTTCTGGATGGCAGCAGCAATCGTACTTGCGGCCAAGTTTGTCCAGAGCTGACTTGCGATCTTTCGCATAGCAGGCAGTCATAGACTTGTAGATCAGCTTTGCAATTTCGCAGCTATCGTCGTTGCAGCAGTCGCATGTCTCGCCACAAGCGTCGCTTCCGCAACCTGTGCCGCAGCCGTTACCACAAGTCGCTGGGGCACAGCAGCTTGGGTCAGCGTTGCAACCATTGCCACAGCCGTTGCCATTGCCACAGCCGTTGCCATTGCCACAACCTGCACCACAAGCAGCTGGAGCACAGCAGCCTGGGTCAGCGTTGCAACCATTGCCACAGCCGTTTCCGGAACCTGCACCGCAAGCAGCTGGAGCACAGCAGGTTGGGGCGCTGTTGCAGCCATTGCCACAACCATTGCCGTTACCACAACCGTCGCCATTACCACAGCCAGCTGGGGCACAGCATGAGTCTGGAGCACAGCAGTTGTCGCAGCAAGGCGGTTTAATGTCTGAACATTTCCGCTGGTACGTGTACACATTCGTGTGGCACGGACGAGCTATCGTCGGTTTACAACAAGCTGGCTGACAGTCTTCAGCACAGCCACAGCTTTTACATCCACCAGAACTGAAAAGCCCGGCGTTTGTCGAGCCCATCATTCCGGCCAGTGCAAAAGCCGCACTGAACATACTAATCCATTTCATCTTCGCATTACTCCTTTTCAAGGAAATCGTTCCGTCAACCACCCTGATCGCCAAACATCCGTTTCATTTGACTTTTCAAAATTCGGCAAACCGTTGCCGACTCCCTCGACCTGCGGCGGGACCTTCTTCTCAACCTCGTTAGCACGTCGCTGCTACTCAGAGTTCGGACATTTGGAGAGGCGTTGCAATGGAGGATTTCTCACTGGCATCTTTGGGTAGCCAGGATCTCCGTGATCCCGGCATACCTCTGCAGTCCGAGGGATGCTAGACCTATCGTCGAACGAAATTCGATGTCTTGAATTTCCAGAGCTGTTTGGCGGGCAAATAGTTTTCGCGTTTCTTGCGTTCAATCTATCGATCGTATCGGCTGGAGAACCTGCATGTGAAAGCGCCGCCGGAAAACTCAACCCGCCCTCCCAGGTCATGTCACAATGGGAAATCCACACAGAAGTTTTCCGGACTCGCCGGTTCTCTCGCATTTAACGTGGCACACCCTGTGACGCACCAATCTGCAGCCGAAATCGAATATCAGCGTTTGCCAAAACGCGAAACGTAAGTCTGCCGCCGGTCAGACAGCGTTAACTTAATGGGTTTTCACAACCCGAAACGTCAGTGAGGGATAACATTACCTGCATTTTTCGCAAAGCATCCCTCGCTGACGCAGCGGGTTCTGATTAAATCAACACGCTGCAGAGGAACCAGAGAGTTGCGACGAACGAAATACTAATGGGATGAACGAAAGGGTCGGGAGTCGTTTTGGGAGAGTTGCTTGGAAAAAACGCTGACGTTTCCATCAGAAAAAGTCTCCCGACCCTCTGCGAACTCAGCCATGATCATGATCATGGGAACCGTCACAATCATGCCCGGACTCCCAGCAGCCAAACGGATCTTCCAGCCGAGACCAGGACGATGGACCGGATTTCATTTCACTCTCGGTGAGCAGGCACGCATCCAAAGCCTTGCGAGTTGCAGGAGCATCCAGATCCTGACCAATCAGAATCAATTCCTGACGCCGATCACCCCAAACTTCATCCCAAACAGAATTCAGTTCCGCCATCAATTCCGGATCTTCGCTCGGCCACTCTGCTCGAGGCGTTTCTGCCCACCACGCCCCGCCAGGTTCAGCTGCCAAAACTTGTCCAACCTGGGACCAGAATCCAGCGATGGAGTTCTTAGTCGCTAACCAGAAATACCCTTTTGAACGCAGGATATTTGGAGCGAACTCGCCGTCCATCCAGAAGTCCCAGAACCGTTGAGGATGAAATGGCCGACGAGCGCGATACACAATGCTGGAAATCCCTAATGCATCCGATGAGCCAGTTTCGTCACTGGACAATACCGATTGCCACGCATCAGCAGCCGCTGCTGAATCCGCTTGGTAGAGACCAGTATTGATCGCGTCCGCTGCAGATACTCCACCGTGCTCGATATCCAGTACTCGAGCATCAGGATTCAACTTCCTTAACACTGCGAGAAGCAGACCGACCTCTTCTTCTGAAATCAGATCCGTCTTGTTGAGCAAAATGACATTTGCAAATTCAATCTGTTCGATCAGAACCCGCGCAATGTCTCGATCATCTTCAATCTCCGATCCAGGACCGCGATCACGAAACTCCTCGACGCTCTGAAAGTCATCCTGGAAATTTTGGGCATCGACAACGGTGACCATCGTGTCAATGCACAGGCCACTCAACTTTTCAGTGTCATCATCGTTAAGCGAAAGAGCTTCGGCCACCAGCGTCGGCTCAGAATCGCCCGATGCTTCGATCAAGAGATAATCGAAAGCCCCCGTCGCAGCCAGATTCATGGCCGCGTTCAGCAAGTTAGCACCCTGAAGATCGTTGCTGACAACTCCAATTTTCAGGCCCGCGCTATTCTTGACAAGATGCTCAATTACGGCAGTCTTGCCAGCACCCGGGAATCCAGAGACGATCGTAACAGGCAGGCTATTCATGGTAATCTGAGAAAAGAGCGGGGAATCTTAGGTTTTCGGATGCTGCGGCAGTCTACCAATCACAATTCTCAGGCTGCCCATTGCGGCACAGGAATTGATCTCAAAGTCTCACCTCTGCGAAGCCACAGGTGCCGCCAACAGGGATCTCAACCCACATTCAAGCATTCGCAGATCAGCGGCAACACAGCAGAGTCTGGAGCACGCCTGAACCTTCCCATCTTGCCATCGCAGGTGAATAACTGAACAAATGCTCTGTTCCTCTTGAGGCGTTTTCGGAAACCGACCTAAACTCCGCCGTTTCCCGTCATATGAATAGTCCCAACACAAGATCTCGATAAGTACGTCAGGCTTTCCAGCCTGACATGAAGTGGACCGAGTCTGTAAGAGGTCCAGGTCAGCCTGGAAAGGCTGACGTACTTTGTCTTGGGGACTGACTGGCTTTAGATCACTTTGCGCGGATCCCAATGGCGTTTCGTCCGATGACAACCCTGCGAAATGCAGTGACAGCACTTGTGCTGTCAGTTGTCGCATTGGTCGGCGCGGAATTCTGGCTGCGCGCAAAAACTCTGCCAGCGGTTCAAGGTGTCACCGCTCAGGCGACCGTCGCCGATCAGGCGTTGCTCATTCCTTCTGCCACCTGCCATCATGAACTGCGGCGTATGCTGACGACGGATCATCGCGCGAGTGCCCGCAGCGGCAGTCATACATTCCGAATAAATTCATTTGGCTGTCGCGGTCGTGAACCTGAAATCCCAGCGACAGCAGGGACACTTAGAATTCTAATCCTTGGTGACAACAGTATCTGTGGCACCGAAGTTGATGAATCTGAAACAGTTTCGGCTCGACTGCAGCAATTTCTGACGAAGCAGACAACCAGACCACTGGAAGTCGTCAACGGCGGCATACCTGGCTATTGCCCTTTGCTGGCGTGGCTGAAGTTTGAACAGGACCTGGCAAAGCTCAAACCAGATATCGTAATTCTTCATGTCGATATGAGCGACATTGCGGATGATCTCTGCTATCGCAGTCTGCTGTTGAGCGAGAACAATCACGCCGTTTGTTCGCATCCCACAATGCGTCTGAAGCCTAAGCCAGAAAATGCCCTCGCGCACTTCATTAGGGAATCTGCAATGGCGAGCTGGCTGTTTGCAGAAGCCCGACAGCAAGGCCCCGAGATGTTGTCCATGGCGAATGCCGCATCCAATGCAAATGAGTTTGCGTGGATCACAGATGATCCGCCCGATGTTCGTTTGCAGGTTCGCCATGCGTTGGAGCCAATTACACGATTGAAAGAAGCCGTTGAAGCATCTGGAGGACAATTACTGGTCACAACAGCACCCGTCATGTGGCAGGTCGTTCCGGCCGCCGCCGCGCTGGAATTGAGTCGCCGATACGGCATTCGCGGTACGACCCCATTTCGCAGCCGATTTCCTTTCGAGATTCTGCAGGCTTACTGCAGCCATGTTCAAGTGCGGTTTTGCGACACGTCTCCCACGTTTTCCAGCGGCAAAGATCCGGCAAAGCTCTTTTCCACGGAGACTCCGGTCCTTTCACGCGTGGGAATGGCGCTTTACGCCCGCGAAATCGCTCGTTATCTCATAACAAATCCACCGTCTGAGTGGTGAACTGCAGGCAGTCACAAAGCCTACACTCGACCCGAAAAATACGTTCTTCAATTGGAATGAACTCACTTAAAGCGTATATCTCGCACCGAAAGAATTTTTCAAGCCGGTCAGTACAGAAGGTCCATCGAACATGAAGAGTGCTTTTGAAGCCGCAGAACAATACTTTGAAGAAGCGGCATCCGTACTGGATCTGTCCTCCAGCATGCGAACACTTTTGATGACTCCGGAAAGAGAAATCAAAGTTCAAGTTCCCATCAAACGTGATAATGGTGAGATCGTGACGTTCATCGGATATCGCATCCAACACAACAGCGCGCGAGGCCCGATGAAAGGTGGCCTGCGATATCACCACGAAGTCAATGCCGACGAAGTTCTGGCACTGGCTTCACTCATGACGTGGAAAACTGCCGTTGTGGATCTTCCCTACGGTGGTGCCAAAGGCGGCATCGCTGTCAACACAAAAGATTTGTCCGTCGATGAACTGGAACGACTGACTCGCCGCTTTGTCGATGAACTACAAGATCTCTTCGGCCCTGACAAAGATATTCCGGCGCCGGACATGGGGACCAACGCGCAGACGATGGCATGGATCATGAATCAGTACGAAAAATTTCATGGCTTCAGCCCGGCCTGCGTGACCGGAAAGCCAGTTGAACTTTATGGAGCCGAAGGTCGCGAGGAAGCCACTGGTCGCGGGGTCGGCACACTGACGCTTGCCACACTAAGAAAGATGAAACGACCTCTCGAAGCGGCCACAATTGCAATCCAGGGATTTGGCAATGTCGGATCGTTCACAGCCGCCTACCTCGAAAAAGCAGGCGCTCGTATCGTCGCAATTTCTGATGTCAGCGGCGCTGTCCTCAACCGCCAGGGGCTCGATATTACGGCAGCGCTGGAATGGGTCAGGATCAAGGGTAGTCTTGCCGAATTCCCGGGCGGCGAAAGCATCTCAAATCATGAGTTACTGACACTGGATGTTGATGTTCTCATTCCTGCAGCACTTGGCGGAGTTCTAACGGAAGAAAACGCCAAAGATGTTCGAGCGAAAATGATCATTGAAGCGGCAAACGGTCCGGTAACTCCGGAAGCCGACGCGATCTTCCGCAAACGAGAAATCCCCGTGCTTCCGGATATCCTTGCGAATGCTGGCGGTGTCACCGTCAGTTACTTCGAATGGGTTCAGAATCGACAATATTTTCGCTGGGATCTTCGCAGAGTGCGCGACGAACTGGAAAACACCTTAACCCGCAGCCTTGATCGAGTTTGGGCAACCGCCGAAGAGAAAAAAGTTCCACTGCGGACTGCCGCTTATTTGCTTGCGATCGGCCGCGTTGGCCGTGCAGAAATCCTTGGCGGAATCTGAACCGCATGCACTTCGTGATCGATTTAGTGAGCCGCAAAGCGATAGCTGCGTGATGATATAGTCTCTGCCAAGATTGCTTCCGTTTAACCCGACTCGAAGAGGAGGCGGAGCACTCATTGCCTCCTCTTCGAGTCGGGTTAAACTATTAATTCAACATCCGCATCTAGCAACTCGCGGCTCAAGTCTGCGAATGAATTAACACCCTGTCCTCCTGAAATTCTCTGTCCAGTTACTATGATGACCAACCCACGACAATACTCTCAAACCCTCGCTCAAAACGCTCGCAACGCCGCTTCAGCACTCGCACCCATCGCTGCGGGTCGCAAAAATGCATGGCTGCATCGCGTTGCCAACGCACTGCGTGAGGACTCGTCAGCGATCGTTGCTGAGAATGCCAAAGATCTTGAAGCGGGCACACAATCCGGTCTGAGCGCCGCAATGCTCGACCGACTGAAACTTACCCCCGACCGCATCGAATCCCTTGCCAAAGCCGTCGAACATATCATCGCACTACCAGATCCTGTGGGCGAAGTGATCGAAGGCCAACGACGTCCAAACGGCTTGTTCGTCAGTCGCGTGCGCGTCCCACTTGGTGTCGTGTTCTTCATCTACGAATCTCGGCCGAATGTCACGATCGATGCCGCAGCCTTGTGCGTCAAAAGCGGAAATTCCGTCATTCTCCGTGGTGGCAGCGAAGCGATTCACAGCAATCGAGCACTCCAGGCTGTCATTACCAGAACTCTCATTGCCGAAGGCCTGCCTCCGCACGCCGTGCAACTTGTCGAATCCACGGATCGTGAAATCGTTGGACACCTGTTGTCGATGGGCAATCTGATCGACGTGACTATTCCACGCGGCGGCAAGTCGCTGATTGAACGAGTCGCACGCGAAGCCACGATGCCCGTCATCAAACACTTTGACGGCGTTTGCCATGTCTACGTGGATGCGAACGCTGATGAACAGATGGCCGTTGATATTACTCTCAACAGCAAGTGTCATCGCCCGGGTGTTTGCAACGCCGCAGAAACATTGCTGATTCACAAGGATGCCGCGTCACGGCTGTGGCCTCGACTGGCAAAGGAACTTCAGAGCAAAGGAGTAGAACTACGCTGCTGTCCGGCCAGTCTCAAAATGATTTCGAACGCAAAAGCAGCCACAGACGAAGATTATGCCACCGAATATCTTGACTTGATCTTGTCTGTGCGAATCGTGGACTCCATCGAACAGGCAATCGAACATATTCGCCATTTTGGATCGGCACACACAGACGCCATTGTCACAAATTGCGTCGTTTCATCGATGAAATTTGAAGCCGAAGTCGATTCGGCCGCCGTCGTCATCAACGCCAGTACGAGATTCAACGACGGCGGAGAACTCGGCATGGGCGCCGAAATCGGCATCAGCACCGACCGTTTCCATGCCCGTGGCCCTTGCGGCCTCCGAGAACTCACCAGTTACAAATTCATCGTCCGCGGCGAAGGTCAGATTCGATCGTGAGAACCGTCCCGTAATGTACGTCAGGCTTTCCAGCCTGACAACCAGCAAGATGAAACCAAGCCAACCACTATCCCCCACAACGGCACCTTGAGTCAGCCCGAGCCCAATACCTATGAACACAGTAGCAACCAGTGCATAAAGTGTCGAAGAATACCTGACGAAACGCAGATGTCCGGGCCGATACTTGGCTGATGCCTTCGAAAACAGGTTAACTTGGTTTTCTCAGCCGCTAAATTGTTCTCGAACCGTTCACATGCTGCTTTACAAGCCGGACTGTATCACGCTATACTCCCCGGCTCTTTCCATAGAAAATCTATACAAACGTTCATTCGCCTCAGTGTCAAATAACACCTTGGCAGACGTTTCGGAGTTTGAAAAATGCCAAAACAGAAGACTCACAAGGGAATGAAACGCCGCTTCAAGGTAACGGCGACGGGCAAAGTGACGCATCGTAATGCGAACCGAGGCCACTTTCTTAGCCACAAAGGTGGCAAGAGAACTCGCCAGTTGCGTGGCGACAACATCATCATCAATGCTGAAGCGAAGCTCATCGCAGCCGCGATGGCACCGGGAATGTAACTTCGACGTGAATCGTCGCACACTGATAGCCACGTGAGCCATCAGTGGAAGTATTTTAACTCAATCTGTTCTGTTAGTTTGGTCGAAGGTTCGGTCCAATGCGTGTTCGCCTCGGGAAAGCCCGTCACCGTTCAAAGAAACGTTTGTTCAAAGAAGCACGCGGCAACGTTGGTGGACGCAGTAAGTTGCTGCGTACCGTCAAAGAAACCCTGGTGCGTGCTCGTGCATTCGCAACCCGTGACCGTCGCGTCCGAAAACGTGAATTCCGGGCTCTTTGGATCACACGTATCTCTGCAGCAGTGCGTGAACTCGGAATGTCATACTCCGTATTCATCAATGGCCTGTTGCTGGCTAACGTCAAGCTGAATCGTAAGCAGTTGAGCGAACTCGCGATTTCAAACCCTGAAGTTTTCAACGAAATCGTTGAAATTGCGAAGAAAGCGCGCAGTGCGGCCTCTGCCGCCTGATCCGATCGCAAGACAAGTGAATTCCTGATTCGGGCGAGCCTGCTTAACTGCGGGTCTCGCCCGTTTTCGTTGGCAACCAAAGTAGACATCACTCTCCGAGTGATGATTGCATCGTAGAAGAACTGACTATGGATATCCTGAACGCATTTAACGAATTTGAAACCGCCGGTCTGCTGGCGATCAATTCAGCGGCCGACGTCGATTCGCTGGAAAAAGTGCGTGTTGAATTCATGGGCCAGAAAAATGGTCGCGTTCGCGATCTGCAAAAGCTCGTTGGAACAGCAACGCCCGATCAGAAACCCGCAGTTGGCAAACGCTTTAATGAAGTCCGTACCAGCGTGTCAGCCGCTCTGGATGCCCGAGCGGAGCAAGTCAAGTCACAGGTCACAAAAGCGGCCTCAGACTTTGACGTTACGCTTCCTGGTGAACGGCCTCGCATTGGCCACTTGCATCCAATCACACAAGTCATGTCTGAGTTCCGTGAATTGATGGGACGCTTCGGATTCACCGTCGTCGATGGTCCGGAGATTGAAGACGAACGCCACAACTTTGAAGCTCTGAACATCCCGGAAGACCACCCTGCCCGCGATCCGCTCGACAACTTCTACGTCGCCTGTGCATCTGTCGCCGCCGGTGGGCCAGTGCTGCTTCGCAGTCAAACTTCGACGGTTCAGATTCGTACGATGGAAAACGTCAAGCCACCGGTGCGGATTGTTTCACTTGGTCGTGTCTATCGCCCGGATACCATCGACGCGACGCATTCCTGCATGTTCCATCAGATGGAAGGCCTGATGGTCGATCGCAATGTGACCATGGCTCAACTCAAGACAGTCCTCAGCCTGTTCGCCCGCAGTTTCCTGGGCCCGGATGTTGAGATCCGATTCCGTCCATCATTCTTCCCATTCACTGAACCTTCGGTCGAAGTGGACATGAAATGGGGGGACAACTGGATGGAAATCGGCGGAGCGGGAATGGTCGATCCGAATGTCTTTGCCGCCGTCGGCTACGATCCGGAAGAGTTCACTGGCTTCGCCTTCGGCCTCGGCATCGAACGCTTCTGCATGAAGCACTACGGCGTGGATGATATTCGCCGCTTCTACGAAAACGACATGCGATTCCTGTCGCAGTTTTGAAAGCGAACACGCAGCCCGAGTTGTCGATGATCAGAACTCCACACAACGGATACGAATCAATCAGACTGTGTTGGTAACCTTGCTAAGAGTCCGGGAATCCGGCAGCTCCAGGAAATGCGCCCTCGATAGACTCTCCATTGAAGATCCACTCATGGGAATCACAATCCATTTTTCCGGCTCGATCGACGATCTTCAGCGCGTTGAAGAAATGGAAGACCGCGTGACCGATCTGGTCTTTGCGCTGGGCGGGAAGGCGACGATCTGGCGGTCGTATGCAGATCATGATCCCACTCGCGTTGTGCGAGGCTTGTTGGTAGACATGGCACCGGGTCAGGAAACGTTGAGTTTACTCATTTCTCCCGAAGGGCACCTGACGCCGCTGTTTCAGATTGAAGATGCCGAGAAGCAACCGTTCCACGAGCCGCCGTATTGTTCCGTAAAAACGCAATTCGGTTCGATCCAGGGTCATGTTGCAGTTGTGCTTCTGCTTGATGCTTTGAAACAACGCTATTTCAGCACGATGGAAATCACCGACGAAAGTGGCTACGCTGAAAATCGAAACATTGCCGATTTGAAACACAAGCAAGAGTTCCTGGCCGGCGCGATCCGCGCGCTGGCCGACGGGATCAATGCCCATCAACTCAGCCCTGAAGCTGCGGAAGACCCGAACATCGTGGCATCGCGCATTGAGCGAATTGCCAGGCTGGTTCAACAAAAGATGCGGGGTGAGTCAGCGGCACGTAATCAGAACACCGAAGATCCATTGGACGTCGAGAACGACTTCGACGCTCCCCTCGAAGATCAGGTCGCCGAGATGGACGTTCTTCGACGAAAGAACAACCTGCGCAGCGAACGAATGCTCCGCCGCATCACCGAAGCCACCGCTTCAGGACAGACCGTTGAAGAAGCGTTCCGGCTGGCAATGGAAGAAGAAGGCCTCGGAGATTTCCCATCGAGCGACAGTGACTCAAGGTCAAACGACGACAACTGGGATGCCCGCCAGGAAGGGGAACCCTGGCAGGACGTTGAGCCATGGCAGGAAAGCCTGCCCTCGCCTTCCTTCGCCGCAGCAGACGAATTACAGCAACGGGACACCCATCCCGCCGTCATTCAAGCTCAGGAGTTCCTGATGCAACTCATGAATCTGGATTCCGCTCATTCGCCGCACGATTCATTTCTTTCAGTCGCCTGTCGCGGTGCTGGCGACATCATGGGCGGCCTGGCACAAGCAACTGGCAGCGAATTCGATTCCCGCATCGACCGCGCGATTGCAATCACTCAACTCAAGCGAGCCCTCACTGGCCACGCCTTCGCCCAAGGTGCCGTGTTCGGTTTGCGCAGTGCCAATGCAATCAACCAGGAAACATCCGCTCAACTGCACGTCCGACTTGCTGCGCTGCTGGTGACAATTCACGAATTGTCCGCCGCCGCCTGGGACGAAAATGGGTTTGATTGAGTATTGGTTGAGCTCGGTGCAGCTAAAGTAGACATCACTCTCCGAGTGATGAATCCTGTGACCCGCGAAACGCGGGCTGCGTCACTCAGAGAGTAACGTCTACTTTGCAAAGTCAATCCAACAAACCACGCTTGCGCAGCGACGCCTTAAGTTGATTGAGCGTCGGATACTTCTTTGCCAGGTGCGCTGCGTGACGGCGAGCGATCTTAGTGATACTCAACCGTCAACGACCTCCGAGACACCTCCGCCCGCGACGACTGCCGTTCCGCAAACTCCAGCTGCTTGTCATTCAGCGGACGGTCAATCGCTTGAAACTCGACGTATTGATATTCGCTCATGAGACAGTAGTACTTTCCAATCAAGAACCTTTGTCATCATCTCGATGAACCCAAAGCCAGATCCTGTCAATTACTGGCGTTCAATTCGCCGAGGTACAGTCAAGTAATGTATGCAGCACGACGACGTTTGGGAGTTTGCGTGGCCGAGTGTGAATCGTCTGGTAGCAATGCTGAATGACCCGGGTAATTGATATAGCCTTCCAGTGCCCTGCGTCACTCAACCTATGCTTTTTGTTGTCGACTTTTTGCTGAATCTTTTCGCACCATGCGTCGCAATCCTCCGACTGAACGTAAGCGAGCATTCCGGCGTGGCTTTCAGTGGCGGCATAAGATGCTGTGACGAATTGTCCGAGGCCGTCTTTTCCGAGATAGTCCGCCGCTCCGGATTTTTTGTTCAGGCATTTGGCTTCGAAACAGAACCGGGTACGTGGACGACTGCGGCGAGAGGCCAGTTTGATGTCAACTCGTCTTCGGTTTTTCCCATCGCGGCTCTTGTCATGGACCGGCGGGTCGTCGTGAATCTCGTAGTCGGAGACCCAAACGGAAGCTTTGGGATCGTCCATGTATTTTTCGATCTGTTCACAGATCTGCCCTGAAATTGCGGGCTCGTGGTAAGCGTACAGCAGCACCATCTGCCTATTCAGCCGGCTTGACCTGTGCCGCCTTTTCGATTCTTCTGAGTTCTCGGCTGAGTTGTTTGCGGTCGGCGCGGTCTCGGCGTTCTTCCTGGC
>Ga0105053_10001804_pt1 | contig 33970 bp, 29 predicted proteins | sample BON01_FD_78093 | JGI IMG/M metagenome (GOLD analysis project Ga0105053, IMG submission 78093) | Freshwater microbial communities from Lake Bonney liftoff mats and glacier meltwater in Antarctica - BON-01 | ecosystem: Environmental > Aquatic > Freshwater > Ice > Glacier meltwater | place: Lake... | reverse complement strand
TCTTTTGATTTTCTCAAAAATGGACATTTATAAATGTCCAAATTTCAGATTTATAAAATTACTTTTTCAATGACTTTTTTGAAAAAGTGATTGAAAGCATAATGCAGTAAATCGTGTTTTTTCGTGTTTGTTTTGTTAGCATAAGTTTTTTTATAAATTTCAATTAGTAATATTAAGGGTTTTTTTATGTTCGAATATTTAGAACAATTCGAACATAAAAAAACCCAAAAAAACCCCAAAAATATGTAGGTGATATATATGAATTCACTTATGGTAATAAAAAACAAATTTCATATAACATTAATGAACAGCAAAATATATAATTCGAACAAATCGAACAGAAAAAACCCAAAAAACCCTCGTATTGTATAAATGCGAATATGGTAAAATATATAAACTATGAGTATTATATGGTATCACAATAAAAGATGTCCAATTGAAATTTCAAATAGCATTCAAGAGAACCTCACCGAAAAACCTTCGATTATAGTGTTATTTACTAGAATTGTTAATACTACTAATAATAATAACAATTAGTTCATTTCGAAATTATTTTTAAACAGTGAGTCTAAAGACGCACTCAACTTTTCTGATTTTATAAAACAAATACAAGTTTCTCTTACTGATTTAGAGAACCAAGTAGAAAATGGGTATATCAAAGGTATTACCAAGCTTTTTATTGAGAATTTACAAGGATTGGGAATGAATAATAAACCGATTCATTGCACAGATAAAAAACGTAAGACATTGTATATTAAAGAAAATAATGAATGGGATAAAGAAGGTTCTCAAGATACATTGAAAAAAGGAATTCAAGAAGTAACGAGGATGACATTCGAAAGATTAATAAAAGAACAGGGTATTCACTCAGATGAATATGACGATGCCGATTCAGAATTCTCTATGAAATGTATTTCTATTCAGCGAAATCTGACTCCTAATCATCCAAGAGAAAACACAATAAGTAAGGTAATAGATAATATTACCCAAAATACCGGAATATTATAACAAAATAATAACATTACTATCAACGCCATTACTATCAACGCAACTAATGTAATATATGCTTTATGTTATTTAGCGAATTACATAGGGTGTAAATTAAGCCAATTTATAAAATTGATTGTAAATCAATTAAAAATACAATACAACAACAATTACAAGGAAAATGGTTAAATATATTTGCGAAGGTTGTGGAATAGAATTTTTAAAAAAATCTCAATACAATTCTCATAATAAATGTAAAAACCCAAACGAAAATAATACTGATAAGAATAGAGTAATTGTAAATAAAATAGTCGAAGAAAAATTAAAAAAAACAAACGAGGTTAAATATTCAGAATTATCGCAAACGTTAACTAAACAAATTAATAAAGATGAGAAAAAATCCAACGGAATATATTTCACACCACCAGAAACAATTCATACAAATATCAAATTATTAGAACCTTATATGAAAAATGTAAAAGAAGTGTTAGAACCTTCTTGTGGTTCTTGTGAATATATATTAGCACTCAACCAAATGTATGATATAAATATTAACATTACTGGAATAGAACTGAATAAAACCATATTTGAATCGATCAAACATCTCAAGCAAAATAATATTACATTAATTAACGACAATTATTTAAGTTATACATTTCATAAAAAATTCGATTTAATTATAGGAAACCCACCGTATTTTGTGATGAAAAAAAATGAAGTTGATGAAACATATTACAATTATTTCGACGGAAGACCAAATATATTCCTGTTGTTTATTATTAAATCATTAAAATTGTTAAACAGTAATGGGATTGTTAGTTTTATTCTGCCTAATAACTTTATTAATTGTTTATATTATGACAAAACAAGAAAATACATAGTTGACAATTTTCAAATATTAAATATTATAGAATGTAATGATGATTATATAGAAACTAAACAGGATACAATAATTTTAATATTACAAAATAAACCACCATTAGATGATAACAATACCAAATACACTATAAACATTTCAGGATTTACCATATTTGGAACGACAGATAAAATTACAACTTTAAAAACATTATATTCTAATTCTAACACATTGCGCAACTTAGATTTTAATGTTAGCGTTGGCAATGTAGTATGGAATCAATGTAAAAAAGACCTAACACATGACAATACCAAAACATTATTAATATATAGTTCTGATATTACAAATAATAAATTATCAATAAAACAATATTCGAACGATCAGAAAAAAAATTATATAAATAAGACCGGAACGAATAATCCATTATTAGTTATTAATAGAGGATATGGGGTAGGAACATACAACTTCAATTATTGTATTATTAATGAAAATAATAATACTCAATATTTAATTGAAAACCATTTAATATGTATCAATTATAAAAAACCTATCAGTAACGAAAACTTAATAATAAAATACAAGGAAATTATCAAATCATTTGAAAATATAAAAACTATCGAATTTATTAAAAATTATTTCGGTAACAATGCCATCAATACTACTGAACTATGTGAAATACTCCCGATTTACGATATTTGAAAAGCAGGAAAAGCAATACCGTTACCATTTTTCCACCTCAATAATATATTCATAATCTTACCAGATTTAGTTGTCGCGATATACCTATTTTTCCTTTTTATATCGTTTGTAACTTCAGTAATGATATAGTCATCTTGGTTTATTGTCTCTAGATGTAAATTTCCATCTTTATATAACATATAAAATTTATTTTTTTGTGTTTCTAATAAATATTCTGTGAGTTTATCTTGCTTAACGCCATATTTTGAAATAAAACTAGCAATACTATCAGATGATGCCTTTAATGAACTGTTGTAAAAATTAATATCATCTTCTTTAGCAGTATATTTGCTACTATTCTTACATCCATTGTAATATTTATCCTGATGGCATTTTAAACACAGTGGATTAGGTGAGTGTATATATTTCAGGTATTCTTCTTTGCTGGGCAATTGCATATTGAATTTGTTGTTCAATGGTATGAAATAATTGTCATAATAATAGGCTTCATAAGAACTATCCAAATATTTTGAAGGTTTCATCGGTGATACGAATTGAGGTGTATCATTTACACAAGACACATTAAATTTAAATTCCACCATAAATTCTTCAATATTATTTATGATTAATTTAAAGTCATAGTGATTCCCTCGTCCTGCTTTATGGATACATACGTTATTATTAGAGCAAGTTATATTCCTTTGTTCACATAGTTGTTTTATAAATAAGTCAATCTGGTTTTGTAAATTACACCATCTTTTTGAATATTTATAATAATTTGTTGGAATAATTTTATTTATTATACAACCTATAATATTTTCTCTTTTTTTGTTATTACAATCATTTTCTGATCTTTTTTTATCCAAAAACACGTTTATACACTTGTATGTTATTTTATCACCGCCATATAAGACGGGTTCTAATCTATTTAAATTTATACACCATAAGCGTATAAATCTTTTTATAGTTTTTATTTCTATTGGAAGTATTGTGAGATGTGACATATTGGTTATTTGAGTGCTTTTGTAATTATTTGATTTAAATTTTAATCAATTTTATGAAAACAAACAGTAATAACAAAGCGTCATTCAATATATTCCAACCATTCAATGATAACAGTGGATTGATACTCTCTTTCATTCAACGCATTAGACAGTTCATCTTTTAATATTTCAACAGAACATCTGTTTTTTATTCAATTTATTACGAATAACTATGATAATATTTTCAATTTGTTCTGTAGAATTAATCACTATTATGATTTCGAGAAAGAATCCGTTGAGTGAATTTTACTAATAAACGCATTCTATTCGTATAGTCGAGTCATTAATACAATAATTTATGTTATTGTATTAAATCAATTATTAATTACATTATAACAACGCTTCATCCAATAAACCATACCCGTGTTGCCTCGATACAATTTCATACTTGTACCTCCAACCGGTTTTCACTATTATTTCATAATTTACACCATTTATAATTATCGGATACCTATTCGAAAAGTTATATATATACGGTGGTATAATTCGAATCAATATACTGTTGACATATATCCGTTTTGCACCTGTACACAAATTATGTACCAGTAATATTTCTTCGCCATTTACCACAAAACCACGTTCATTTTTATAAAACGGCATTTATTATATATAGAACATTCATTTTTATTTCGTTTTTTAATGACTTATTATATCGTAATGTTTATTAACAAACTATGTAATTACATAAAGATTTATTTGTTGTAATTATTAGTTTATTGTATGTTCTCATTCCTTTCAGGAGGTTCTGTAAATATAAAGGAATATATAGGTTTTGAGGATATTAAGTATGCTATATCACATTCCACTAATTTTATTATTATCAATACACTATCTGCTAACGAACAGGATTTACTCATTTATGGTACTCTTCCATGTGACCGCGAAGAGAACGCCATCAATGAACAGATATCTAATTACCGTACACCTGATTTACCAGTAATTATATACGGACGCAATTGTAGTGACGATTGTGTTAGATTGAAACAGGAACAGCTTGTAAAACTGGGTGTAAAACAAGTTTATATTTATATGGGTGGACTGTTCGAATGGTTATTGATGCAAGACATATATGGAAATGATGAATTCCCTACCACATCGAAATGCATGGACTTGTTAAAATATAGAAGTCCACGACGTCTCGAAAAACAATTATTATTGGAACATTCGTAAATATTGACAAATAGTGTGTTTTTGTGTTACAAATGAAAAAAACCCGGGTTTGTATAAATATACATTAATAAAATTTAGTTACTAATGTATTTATCACATTTGTTGTTGTTCTGATTGTTGTTGTTGTTGTTATTGTTGTTGTTGTTCTGATTGTTGTTGTTGTTCTGATTGTTGTTGTTGTTCTGATTGTTGTTGTTGTTCTGATTGTTGTTGTTGTTCTGATTGTTGTTGTTGTTGTTGTTGTTCTGATTGTTGTTGTTGTTCTGATTGTTGTTGTTGTTGTTGTTGTTCTGATTGTTGTTGTTCGTGTGCTTTACGCCCACCGTAGGTGAATCTACGCACAGACTTATTCTTCTGTCGCTGTTTACGTTTAAATGTTTTTGATTTTTTACCACCGCCATTAAGCGCCGCCGTCTTTACCGCCATATCCTTCGCCCCATTCGCCGCCTCCACCGCCGCATCCAGCGCCTCCACCGCCGTCTTCTTCTCCTCCTCCGTCTTCTCCTCCTCCGTCTTCTTCTCCTCCGTCTTCTTCTCCTCCGTCTTCTCCTCCTCCGTCTTCTCCTCCTCCTCCGTCTTCTCCTCCTCCGTCGGAGGAGAAGGAGAAGTCGGAGGAGAATCTGGCGGAGCCGGCGCCCCCGCCCCCTGCCCATTATCCGTAATGACATCAGCAGCTATAAATTTACCGTAAAACTCATCTAAAAAAACAAGATAGTTTTTTTGGTTTTTTATTACTAACTCATTTAATTTAGATAATAACTTTTTTGAATTTTCTGTCTGGGTATCTATCGTCAGGCGATATGCCAATAATTTGAATAATTCAGTAACATTGACTTGAACATTTGCTGGAACATTTGCTGGAACATTTGCTGTAACATTTTCCAACATTCTTTGAATCAGGGTATATCCAGTTTCGATTAAGACTGCGTTTCCTGTTTCTGTTTCATTTCCATATTTCAATGTTTTGTCTTCTTTATTAGTCATACCACTTTTGACCCACAAATCTTTGTTTACTTTGTGAGAAAACGCAATTATATCTGGTTTAATTTTATTATTTTGACCGAGAATTTGTAGTAATGGAGTATAAGCTGTAATACCTTTACTACTATATATTTTCAATTGTAAAAAGGTAATAAGGTCATCATCTTTAGTAAATGTCTTATTATTATTTAACAATACAATAACAAAATTAAAAAAAATCAAATAGTTTTTAAATAACTCTTTCATGTCTGTTGTAATATTGTCAGCACCAGTATCAGTAGTCTTCTTAGTAATTTTTAATAGATAATCGGCATTATCTATCGATATCGGGTTACCTCCAATATCCTTTTTATTATATAATATTAAAGATCCGAAGGTATTAATAGACATTTCAAAAAAGTCATGTTTGAAGTTTGTTTCAGAATTACTCATATTAAAAGGATTACTAACACCACCGAATACTTCATTTTCATCCGTTTCACGATTGCAAGTCATTAGCACTATATAATACTCACATAAAAAAAGATGCTCGATTTACAGTAATTCATAAAAAATATTATTTGAAACAATGGAGAGTCTATAATTCAAAGTTCCAATAAATCCGATACGGACCCTTTCGAAAAACAATGGTCACTATAGTGAATATGTTTCTATGAACCTTTAATCAAAATAAACATCACGGAGGTTTTGTATGTTCGCTAAAATTAACCACATATACCAATTTATAATTAAAGATTAAGCAGAGAATAACTATAAGGTTCTCTAAATATCTATCAGATTTCAAATTCTATTATTGAATATTAATAACGATTGTGTTATCTTAAAATGCGTCAGGCAATCGATAAATGGTTACAAAAGTGACAATTTATATAAATATATAAAAATCCAGGAATCCAAAAGTTCAAGGAATAGTTAAGTAGTATATAATTTATATTTATAAATATCAAAGAATCTCGCGAAAAGTAATGGTCGTTATTATATAAACACACAATAGTTTATGTAACAAATTAAATAAATAATTACAAATATTTGTAAAAATTGATTTGTAAAACTAAAAAGTAAAAACCATTATTCACAAATTAAGTTCAATAACTACAACTACTAATATCATGCCCATTAAACGTATTCTTGTATTCGACACTGAGACAAATGGTCTTTTGCCTAATCATGACAAAAACACACAAAAACCAATTATCAAAGAATATCCTTATATTCTCCAATTAAGTTATCTATTATATAACATAGAGACAGGTATCATAGAACAAACATATAATAATTATATCAAGATTGCTGAAGATGTAATTATATCAGAAAAGATAACAGAAATTACAGGTATAAAAAAAGAGACATGCGCGTTAAAAGGTGTGCCGATTGAAGACGCATTATTTGATTTCTACAATGCCTATATGTTAGCTGACCGTATCGTAGCTCATAATATATCATTTGATAGGAGGATGATTGAAACAGAGATATACCGTAATCGAGAAAGACTACGAAGAATTCCCGAGTCTTGTTTCTTGTTCAATGAAATGTTTAATGGTATTCATGATATAGACACATACTGTTCGATGCTTAAAACAAAGCAATTTTGTAACATTAAATTAAATGGTATATACGGTCAGTATAACAAATCACCAAAATTGGTAGAGTTACACGATAAACTATTTGGGTTTACTCCCGTGAATTTACACGACGCAATGGTGGATACAATTACATGCTTGAAATGTTATTTGAAGCATGAACACGACATTACACTACCATCTCATATAGACGAATACTTACAGTCAGGTGGTTCTTGTGACCATATAGTTTAGATATACGCGGCAAACAAATTACATATTAGAGAGTTATATAAAAATAAAAAAAAACACAGACGGATTGTGTATTTTTTTATTCAACCATTCTATAAAATATATTCGATTATAGTATATGATTCCTGTTAGATATGTGCCGGATCGTCTTACAAAAAAAGATAAGAAGACACAATTAAAAATGTTAGTAAAATCGCGTAAATTATATAAAAAGGGTAAATATTACACCAGAAAGAATGTACCATCATTCAAAAGTAAGAAATCGAGTCATACAAAGAAAGCCCATCGAATGTATAAAGTTAAAACGCTTGTTCCGTCAATTGAATTATCACGTGCTACTGGTTGTTCTTTTGATGCCATGAATAAAATCATTAAAAAAGGCGAGGCTGCTTATTATTCATCAGGTTCTCGTCCCAATCAAACACCTCAGTCTTGGGGGTATGCGCGATTGGGTAGTTCACTAACTGGCGGTAAATCATCTGCGGTAGATTTCGACATTTTAGAGAGTGGTTGCGACAAATCTAAACCCGCATTTACTCTAGCAAAACGAGCACGTCGCAAATATGGATATGGACATTCAAAAACCAAACATGTATAAATTATGATATGCATGTGTTTGTATATCATAAATTCACGATGAATGTAAAATAAAATGGATTAAATTAAACCATTGAACAGGCGTTGTTCATAAAAATTGATAATAATATTTTATCTAAAAAACAAGGATATACACGTCAAAAATGGATCTAAAGCAAACAAAACTCACCAAGATAGAATGGGAAAATACTGAAATACCAGTAGGAGAGGATGAAAAGTATATATTGAAATTAATATGCGATGGTTTTCACGATGTGTATATAAAGACCAATTTTAACCATTCACTATACGAATTAATTAAAATGAATATTTCAGATGAAATGGAAGCATATTTATACGAACGATATTTTAGTAAAATAGTAAATAAAATAATAAACAAATATGGAAGCGATACGATACATGACTTCAATCCAAGTATAAATAAAACAAAAATTCTAAAAAAAAGCGATATAATCAAAATAGAGAATATGGACAACAATATTCTTACAAAAAAGGACAAGATATTTGAATTCGTTATATTGGATATGATAAAGGTAATATTGAAATCATTAGCAGAGGAAACGAGTAAATACTCATTATCACTTTACACATTAATCCAATTACTCAGTTCTTCAATACCAAATACAAATAAGATTATACTGGAACTTGCAAATCGTGTAATAGAATACGGTAATCAAAGAACATCCATACTAAATACAATTCATAAAGCATATGAATATATAGAGAAGAATCAAGTGTTATTAAAATACGAAGACTTATCTCTATTTGAACACCAGAAGCGTATATACAATTTATTTCAGTTAGATTCATCAAAAGATGCGAAATTAATATTGTATAGTGCACCGACAGGAACAGGGAAGACACTTACACCACTTGGATTATCTGAAGGGTATAAGATTATATTTATATGCGTATCCCGACACGTCGGTCTAGCATTGGCCAAATCCGCAATTTGTATGGAGAAGAAGATAGCATTTGCGTTTGGTTGTGATAGTTCAGAGGACATTCGTCTTCATTATTATGCAGCAAAGGATTATACAAAGCATAGGAAATCCGGCGGAATAGGAAAAGTAGATAATAGTGTAGGAGATAATGTGGAGATAATGATATGCGATGTTCAGTCATACCTCATAGCAATGTATTACATGTTGGCATTCAACAGTGAGGAAAATATTATTACTTATTGGGACGAACCAACGATTACAATGGACTACGAAGAACACGAGCTACATAATAAGATACACGATAATTGGAAATATAATAAGATATCTAAAATGGTATTATCCTGCGCTACATTACCGAAAGAGAATGAGATACAGGATACATTAATGGATTTCAGATGCAAATTCGAAGGAGCTGAAATAATATCAATAAACAGTTATGATTTCAAGAAATCAATATCTCTATTGAATAATAAAAACAAATGCGTTCTACCTCATTTGTTATATTCAGATTATTCAGAAATGAAGAGGTCAGTGGCTCATTGTATTGAAAACAAGACATTGCTTCGTTATTTTGACCTATCCGAGATAATTCGTTTCGTAAAATATATAAATGAAAATAATTTAATAAACGAAGATTATAAATTAGAGGCGCACTTTATTTCTTTATCTGAAATCACAATGATAAATTTGAAGATGTATTACTTAAATTCCTTAAATCAAATAGAGGAAGATGTATGGAGTCAGATTCATAACCATTTGAAAGAAACACAAACTGAAAAATTCGCAGAAAATAACGGAGAAAACGTGGCGGATGATAAAAAATCAAATGGAATATTATTGACCACAAGTGACGCGCATACATTGACGGATGGTCCTACTATTTTCCTAGCAAAAGACGTTACGAAAATAGGTAATTATTATATAAAACATTCTAACATATCCAATAAAGTATTCAAAGAGATAACACGACGGATTGAACACAACAATAAAGTAACAGAAGAACTGGTAAAAAAACAGAAAGTATTAGAAGATAAAACAACGGAAAAGGGGGAATCAAATGATGGCGGAAAACACTCGGCTTTAAAACATAATACAAAAACGAAAGACAATGGAAATAAGAAAATGGAACGTCGTGAAAAGGAAGACCCTGTAATAAGTGAATTAATACACGATATCGATAAATTACGTAATAACATTGTATCAGTTAAATTACCCGATGTGAACATACCAAATACCAATATACATCAAGAGCATTGGACACGAAAACCATTGTCTAACGCATTTGTATCAGATATTGATGAAGAAACTGTATGTGATATAATGGAATTAGACGTAGAAGACCATAAGAAGGTATTATTATTGATGGGTATTGGGATGTTTGATACACATAATAATGTAAAGTATGCTGAAATCATGAAGTCACTTGCGTATTCACAGCGTTTATATTTAATAATCGCATCAGATGATTATATATATGGTACGAATTACTCATTCTGTCATGGATTCATAGGTAAGGATTTGACAAATATGACCCAACAAAAGATTATTCAAGCATTGGGTAGAATTGGTAGAAATAAGATTCAACAGGAATATACGGTTCGATTTCGCGACAATGATTTAATTGAACGATTACTTAACCCAGTGGAATATAATATAGAGGCGATTAATATGAACAAATTATTTGTCAGCGACAATATGTAAAGCGTATAAAAATCTTACAATCCATCTAATACTGTCAGTGATTGACTTTTCGGAATAATAATATTAATATTTTTTAATTGAGGTTTGTCCATATACATCAAGATATAAATACCAACGGCGGTAAATAGATGAAACAATAAAGTACCCAGATACATATGGTAATAAATATTTTGTAATTTACAAATGTATCCACAAGTAATTATAAAACTACTAATATTAAAGTATAAATTATCTAGATAATAGCAATAAAGAGTAATCCCACAAATAATATGAATAGCACCTGTAAATGGAACGATATTTATATCATAATATAATAAAATTTCACGATAAAAACCGGAATAAATAGACAAACCTATAAATGTAGTAGTGGATAAATGTAACACCCATAACACTTTTTCATTATGCTTCGAATAAGGGAGTGAATACAATGAAGTTGAAACAATAACCCAGTAAAGACTAGTAACGTCCATAAAATTAATATGTGGTTGTGAGTTAGACCATAAACTAAAACTACTAATAGATAACGTAATAAGAGGAATTTTCATTACCATAGGTACATTAGGTAATGCGTATAACATAGAAGACCAAGCGTTAATAGGATGGTCAATGTACCATCTGGTTAAAGTAACTGTATCTTTATTATAAGAAGGAATATCAATTTGAGACAATACATACGAACCTACCAAAAAAATTATAATAGAACATGTTAAATTCGGAAGAGACGACCGAATGTTATATAATAATTGTTGAGTATTATACAATATAATAACATTACCATTCATTTGTAATATTATTATGTCTATTATTTATATATACATTTGTGAATTAAATAAAAAAACCAATTAAGATTTCATTTTTTATTTTTATGTTTTTTTTTTATTTTTATTTTTATAAGTCAAATATATGACATAGTCATTTATCGCCACTCATTATAATGTAACCGCATCTATAATATTCTGTGCCATACTCATTCCCGCCAACCAAAAACCGAAATTAATATCAGTGTTTTTGATAGCTTGTTCCATAATAATCAACATTTGATAACGCTGCATTTCAGTGGTATCACCACCACTTGCTTCGATATGCCTATTGGTCTGTCTTAGAAGGTCGGAACGAACGGATTCAATAAAATCTGGTCCATTAATCAAATTACGGTCGACGATGCCGCTAATTTCGTCTTGTGAAAGAATGTGATTTGCACGTGGTTTCTTAGGTGGGTCACATATATGTGCTCTACAGCCAGCGCAATTATTCCCGACTCGCATATGCTTAATAAAACACTGAACACAATAAGAATGTCCGCATTTTAGACTTACCTTTTCGTTCTCTATCTCTTCATAGCATACCATGCACTCTATAACTTCAGGAAATATATCTTCGAAAGGTGGATATTCAAATGAATTTATAGAAGAGTATAAGTTCGATGGAGTTTCAACCAAAAGTTCTGCATCACTCACGCTTGGCAAGTCTAAATTATGTGTATAAAACTCATCGTATGAAATGGATGAAATGTCATCACTAATCAAAGCTGGTTCTAGATAAGTACATGTACGAATATTATGACCCGTTTGATAACAAATGCTACAAGGCATATTTAATATTAATAAATGAAGGAATAAATAGATAAATAACTGGAATAGTTTGTCTAATAGTTTGTTTAATTGTATTAGAATAAGACAAACACGAAAAGTAATCAATTTTATGAAATAAATCGAGAAAAACACAAAAATTATCTTACAGAATATGGAATAACAAATGGATTACCACTTAGAACACTGGCAATATCAGTTGTATTGCGTTCCACATTAATATATTGATTTAAAGAATTACCACCAGAAAGTGTTCCCATAGAGTTTATAGAAGGAGGTGTTGGGGGCATTTTTTTAGTTAGAGAGCGACTGTTGACCAGGTCTTTGTCTTTGTGTTTTGCTGACATATTAACGTCGGCTGTAAATAACTTCATGTTACCAGAAGCAGTCCGACCATTTTTAATAGTCGACGATTTGATGTCATTGTTGCGTTGATTGTATTCTGCAGTATAGGAACGTGTATCCTGTCTACCAGCCGCAGCACTAGACCCACCAGTATAGTCCCTAGCAGTTTCTGAACGAGAGGTATGAGCAACTTGGTGTTCGCTTACTTTATATCCGCCCCCACTTTGGTTAGCATTCATAAGAGGATGGAACTTGCCAACCTCAGTAGTTTCACGAATGGTAGGTGCTGCGTGTTGGTTATGGTCATACAGATACGATGACGATACAGATGCCTTAGCTTTTTGATATGGTCTAAGATTACCAATGGTATTCTCCTTTTTCGATGGTCTAAGGACGTCCAATAATGGTGCTACTACAGCACCAAACGCCCCTCCTACCGCACCAAAGTATTTATCGTTCGTGGTAGTAGTGCGATTATTTGGATAAACTGTTTTACTTTTAATTCCGTAGTCAGATGAAGTAGCTGACCCGCCATTTTTAAAGCCAGCAGGTGTAAAAGCGGGTCCATCCAACTGTTGTTTGTGGGTTGGCATATGCTCGCCGTCAACGTAAAGTGACGTATTATAATATCCAGCACCTCCAGCATATTCAACTGCCGTGCTAGGACGACTTACATCCTTGTCAATATGAGTAGACCTCAATGTTTGTCCTTTCTGAGAACCAGTAGTAGTAAAATACCTATCTTTTGTCATCTCGAACGAAGTATCTGGACGATGTTTTTCCTGAATACCCTGACTACCCATTTGTTTGATGTGCGAACTTGCAGGTCCTTCGTGTCCGATAATACTTACACCTCCAGCCTTGGGATTTGTAAGAACGCGCAATTCATCTACGGTTTTTGCACTCCACGCTTCGCGTTGCGACATACCAGAATTAAATCCACCACTGCCTTCAGTAGTGTAACCTAATCCAAGACCAGGCGCAACCTGCTCTTGTTTAAATGGATTAACATTCGACATTTTAGAACTGGGATTTACGCGCGATCTCATGAACTCTGTATTATTTGGAGCACCATTTGCCCATTGCTGATGTTCCTTCGGAGCAAATAGAGGTGCTTGTTCCTTTTTTGAATAAGACCGAGAACCAGAACCCACATAATTATCCAAAACGCTCTCATTCGCGTTCATATCGATTACGCGACTACGAATATTACCAGCGAAGAAGGGCACCATATTATTATGATGGAAATGACTTGAGCCTACGCTTTCTCCGGACAACGATGTATACTGTGCTTCAACAGGTGAATCATTATTTGATTGAATCATCTCTGAGTTCATATTAGCATTGAAGTATTTGTCAGTATACACGCGATGACCGTCATACGCGTTATCTTTAGCAAGTTTACTAGAACGGTCACTTTCAGCCGCGTTTGTATCGGGTGGAATATAATTACGGTCTGGAATATCAACATTTGGTAACATTGAAGACGTAAAATTTTCACGTGTTTCTTTTGTTCTTGTAGATACATATAATCCAGACATTGCTAATAATGGTATGATTACTTCCATGATAGTATATTAATATATATTATATTATCATATTTATCCAATCGTACAATGAGTTTATTCAAGTGAAACGGTTAAACCATTGCGAATTTCGTACCCTTACCGTTTTCGCCAGTCGCTTGCTTAGAAAGTGTTAGTCCACCACGACCACTTGGGTCACTTTCATCAAGTCCTTCAATGATAGTATTAGTACGTATTTTATTTTTCTCTAAAATTCGCGATGGTTCATTGTAAGAGAATGGTATCTCGGTTTTCTTTTGAACATCGTGAAAAGATGTGGTCCAACGACTATGTTCTAAATCTCTATACATCCAAGCAGGATGACTAGCGCGACTTTCATCTATAAATGCGTCTTGAGACCCATAAATCTTGTTATTTGTAGATGGCGTTAATGCCGTATAATCTTTATCGTCTGCTGATAGTCTGTGACCGATTCCTCTTAAATCACTCTCTAAATTGACTGTATTTGTCTTTAAATTTGCCCCCCATTTTTGAAGACGAATCTGCGGGTCTTCTACAAAGGGAGTAGATATACCGGGTCCAGGTGCGTCTAATTGATACCTACACAAACCACTGCTCTGTTGCAACTGCTTTCTGATTCTGGTTGGGTCATCGTGAAAGCGAGTGAAAGACATTAATTAATTTATATATATACATATATATATATAAGGTCTATATGTATAGAAGGTCTATAAACATTTCTGTTCGTTCTCCATAATTGAGATGTTAACAAACTCGCAAATTAATATATGTCTAAATATGATAGTAAAAAACGAGAGCGCAATTATTAAACGTCTAATGGATAGCGTATTACCCATTATAGACAGTTATTGTATCTGTGATACAGGTAGCACAGATAAAACCCCCGAAATAATAGATAGTTATTTTAAATTGAAAGGCATACCAGGTAAAGTATTTCACGAACCATTTCGCGATTTTGGATACAATCGGAACAAAGCACTAGAATACTGTAAAAATATGGATACAGCAGAATTTATTTTATTATTAGATGCCGACATGGTATTACAAATCCCCGTTAATTTCGATGTGAGTAGTTTTAAACTCCATATAAGTGATGCTGACGCACATTATATATTACAAGGCACAGACTCTTTTTACTATAAGAATATTCGGTTAGTAAGAAATAAACCAGGTATCAATTACGTGGGATATACACACGAGTACATGGATTTACCAGCAGGGACAAGTTATAATTTCTTCAATAAATGTGATATGTTTGTATCGGACATAGGTGACGGAGGGTGTAAGTCAGATAAATTCGAGAGAGATATTCGTCTATTAAAAAAAGGTTTGGAAGATATACCTAATAATCCGCGTTATACATTTTATTTGGCGAATAGTTTACGTGATGCTGGCAGAACAGACGAGGCAATCGAGACATATAAGAGACGCATCTCATTTGGTGGATGGAGTGAAGAACAATGGTATAGTCATTATTCATTAGGTAAGATATATAAATCGCGCGGTTTGATGGATAAAGCTGTGTTTCATTGGCTAGAAGCATATTCTTGTAATTCAACTAGAATAGAGAACCTTTACGAAATTGTAAATTACTATAGAATTAATAGCAAAAACGAGTTGGCATATATGTTTTACAAGATAGCAAGAGACAAACGTTCTGAAATTAAAAAATGGGACTTCTTATTCTTGGAGAAAGACATTTATGATTTTAAATTAGATTATGAGTTATCCATATTAGGTTACTATATAAATCCTGATAATTACGACCTACTCCGATGTTCGATGGATTTATTAAATTATCATACTATCGAAATTAAAATTTATCAAAATATTATTAGTAATTATAAATTCTATGTTCCTCAAATTGAAGGTGTATATCATGATAAATACAATTCGCTTTCCCAAATAGGTGATAAATTGGTCAATGATACAGCGTTTATAGGAAGCACACCCACAATTTGCTTCCATAATGGAGAAGTGGTTATAAATATACGATTTGTTAATTATAGAATCAATAGAAATGGTAATTACGAGAACCAAGAAAATATTATAACTAAAAACGTAATCATGCGATTCAATAAAAACCGCCAAAACTGCGACGCTGCATTATTAAATTATAATACTAAATATGACGGGTATTATAAAGGACCCGAAGACTTAAGAATAATATCTCATAAAGGTAAATTATTATATAATGCGAATAGGGTGATAAACACCAATATATTTATTGAACATGGTGAAATAATAATGAACGATACAAGTAATGAATATATACTAAAGAAAGAGAACCAGAACCAAATAGAGAAAAATTGGGTATTATTTAGTGATTCAAACAACCATCTGAAATGCGTTTATAAATGGCATCCACTAACAATTGGTTCTATAATTGAAGGAATACTTGTCGACATCCAAAGCGTAAACACACCTTTATCTTTCAAATATATACGAGGGTCGTCAAATGGCATTATAATAGATGATGAAATATGGTTTTTAACGCATCTTGTGTCGTATGAAGACCATAGATATTATTATCATATGATGATAACATTGGATAAAGAAACATATGAATTAAAACGATACACACCATTATTTACATTCACAGGAAAAATGATAGAATATTCTCTTGGGTTTGTTGAAATCGAAGATACCATTCTCATAGGTTATTCAACAATGGACGAGAACACCAATTTCATAAATGTAAATAAAAAGTGGTTTTATAATATGTTTCAAAGAATTGGTTTTAGTTAGATCGTAATACTCATCGATTTACCAATGATTGCTTGACCCTCTCTAAAACCTTTTGTAACATGTTTTACATAAGTATAATTGACAACAACGTGTTTATTTGGAATAACTTTAGAATGCATCTTACAGAGAACCGCACAACGGTATATAACGACTTTTGGTATATCCTTTATAGCAAACGTCGTATCTAACACCACATACGCAGACGATGTGTTCGAAACATGAAACCATACATTATTTTCATTTGAGTTATCTAACAAACGCCAATTATCTGCTTTGTTCTGACCAATATTGATAGTATAAATATCTTGTCCATTCGTAAAACACTCGATGATCATAATAAATGTATTTTTTACACCAATACTAAGTCGTTACCACGAATTCAATTTTTATAAAGGTGCATATTTAGCACAATTGCAACGAGCATAGGTTTTACGATGCCATTGCGTAATACCATGTTCAATAATACCATCTAAATGTCTCTTTGTTCCGTAACCGACATTTGTATTAAGACCATATCTTTCAATTAATTGTGGGTATTCATTACACAAATCCAAAATATATTCATCATGTGCGTTTTTAGCAAGAATAGATGCTGCTGCTATAAACGTATACTTACCATCACCTTGTTCTACTGTAGCATATGGGACTTCGCGAATAAGTTGCGTATCATTATCAAATACAGTATATCCATTGAAGTCATTACCATCGATTACAAGGAATGTGTTTTGAGCAGTAGTGTCTACTTTGGATAGCACTTGTTTAATACACTCTTTCATACCTTTTAAGACAGCCTGTCGAATGTTAATCTCATCTATAACATCGGATTCTATAAAATGTATATGCCATGCTATTGCGTGTTTTTTTATATAATCGGACAATTCACGCATTTTAATGCGCGACTTGATTTTTTTGCTGTCTTTCATTTCGTCGTGTGTAAACTCTTCATTTTTAGGCAAAATTGTCGCAGCCACATATAATCGCCCAAATAAAGGACCACGAGCACACTCGTCAATTCCCATTTCGAAGTTATTCGAATCATTATATATTCTGGCAAGGGGTATGAAAGGTTTATTCGGCATAAGTAAATAAGAACAGATATTTTTATTTACTTATAGTATATAATAAACCATGTTCAATTTTAAGTTAACACCATTATGGTTATTTGGAATAATTATAATAGTATTGGTAGTTTCTATGCTTTGGTACAACAATGCGTCAATTGAAGGATTTGGCAACGCTCCTATATCAGGAAGTGATGTATCGAAACATTACCCAAACGCATCAAAAGTTTTGGTGGATTTTGGTACATCGAACAAAAACTTTTTTGATACAAATACTGGAAATGTTGTAAGAGATTATGATCAGACCATGTGGGTTATTAACCGTGCGGGTAATACAAGAACATTTATTAAACGAGATATAAAAGACGTTATAATGACGGAAAATGACGAGGTTCATAAAGGCAGCACATATCCTGCTTTTTCTGTATACGAGAAGAGTGATAATGAACAGTTATTTTATATAAGTATAGGAACAAAAACCTTCATACATACTGTCGATTTAATGGGAAATAAACACGGAGCTACTTGTGTAATAGATGCTGGCAGAATATTAAAAAATGAATTTACACTAATTGAGAATAAAGGTTTAGAAATAGCAAAAGCACCACCAACTATTATTATGAGAAATAGCAATATTAATATAGCAGGTAAAACAGTGAATGTTATGGAATTAACTGATGGTATATATTACGACGCTATCGCTCAATTGTTGATTTCGAAGACAATCGATAATCCAGCAACTGATAGTACTGTAAATATTGTAAATACTGAAACATTCACATTATTCAATAATCGTTTGACTAACGAAGAACTAGAGGGAATGACAACCGAAACCACAACAACAACATGGAATACATTAGATAGAAATAGTGTTATAAAGACTATTGATTTATCAGGAAATAACTACGTTGGAAGTTCTGACCCACAAACCCTGGCAGTGAGTAAACTAAATAACAATGACGGCACATTACAGGTGTTAATGATGACCCATTTAAGTTATACAGTTATTATTCTATTAACAAATGTAGGTGACTGTGAATCCAATAAATATAAATTACTAGGAACTGTAAGATATATAGGGACAACTCTGGAACAACCTACTGCTGTCGTTGAAGAAAAAGAAACAGAAGAAAAAGAAACAGAACACAACGAGTCTGACTTAACCAACTCGGCGATGTCAGAGTATTGGAAGTGGTTTCATTACTGGAACGCTGACGGTGCCTCGGGTAGTTCTCAACCAATGTCTCAAGATTATATGTTGAAAACTGACTATGTGCACTTGAGTTGTCCAAGTTGTAACGGTAAAAATTGTGAAACCTGTAACAACGGGCAAGGAGGTAGTGGTAATGTGTCTACTGGTGGTATAGTAGGAACCGCAGGTGGTTTATCTAACAATGTAGTAAATAAAACGACAGGACTAGCGGAAAAAGCAATAGACACCAGCACAGGATTAGCAGAAAAGGTAATAGACACTGGTGCAGGATTAGCAGTAGATGGTGCTACGTTAGGTGGTGATGCGGTTTCTGGTGCGGTTGGATTAGGAAAAGAAGCAACTTCTGGTGCGGTTGGATTAGGAAAAGAGGTGACTTCTGGTGTAATTGGACTGGGAAAAGACGCAGTTTCGGGTTTGAAATCTACCACAGCAAGTGCGATAGGTTTAGGAAGAGAGGTCGCAACAGGAACTATAGGATTAGGAAAGGATGTAGCTAGCGGAACTACAAATTTAATAAAAGATACACAACGTAACGGACAATACGCAAACGCAGGAGGATATGCTTCGGGAAGCAATGGTGACATACAAACAAAGAAATATGTAAACACTACACCAGGGGGGATGGACCCTTATACATACAATGGGTTATTGTCTAAACGTGGTGGATCTAATTATATACCACTAACATCTGATTTTAGTGCTTTCAGATAGATAGTTACAAAATGTATATAGATACAATTATTTTTATTATAATAATCGAAATGCAAAATATTAATGAATTGTTAAATAGGAATGATATTGAAACAAAAATAAAAAATATATTGAACACATTTCAGGAAAAATGTTACGACGCATCATTCAAAAAAGGGTTTTATATATATGGTGCACCAGGAACTGGAAAAACACAATTTGTAAATAATATACTGAAAGACTTAGGTTACGATGTTATTAAATATGATGCTGGGGATATAAGAAATCGTTCACTAATTGATACAATAACAAGTAATAATGTATCTACGCGAAATGTGTTAGACATGATGTATAGGAAAGAGACGAAGATAGCAATTGTCATGGATGAAATCGATGGTATGAATAGTGGAGATAAAGGAGGTATAACAGCATTGATAAAATTAATACGTCAAAAAAAGACGAAAAAACAAAAATTAGAAAATGTAACATTAAACCCAATTATATGTATTGGTAATTATTACAGCGACAAAAAATTGAAAGAATTAATGAAAGTATGCAATTCATTTGAATTAAAAACAGCGACAGACGAAGAGATGCATAATATAATAGGAACAATCATACCATCTGGTCAAATAAATTCAGACATTATGAACAAAGTGTTAAAATACATACAAGGTGATCTACGAAAACTTAATTTTATAACAAAAATATGTAGTATTAACAATAATACATTGGATGACGAAACTATGAATGATATATTACACACGAAATTTTATAACGAAGATTCGAAGCAAATAACAAAACAATTGATAAATAATAAGGTTTCTCTTGATATGCATAATAATTTCATGAACGAAACTGACCGAACAATTGTAGCACTATTGTGGCATGAAAATATAATAGACATGTTAAACAAAAATACAAGTGAAAAATCTATCCCATTGTATTTAAAAATACTGAATAATTTTTGTTTTTCAGATTATATGGATCGCATAACATTTCAACACCAGATATGGCAATTTAACGAAATGAGTTCAATGAATAAAACCTTTCATAGTAACTATATATATCATGAAAATTTACCAAACGTTAAAAACAAATTTAAACCAGTAGATATAAGATTTACAAAGGTTCTCACTAAATACTCAACTGAATATAATAACCAACAATTTATATTTACTATGTGTCAAAAATTAGATATGGATCGTCGTGATATATGTTCGTTTTTCGAAAAACTAAGATATACTCACGGCGATGAGTATTGGGAATCGAATGATAACGAGTCAAATGTAGCATTCAACGATTTAGATATATCAAAATTAGACATAAGACGTATATATCGTTACATTGATAAAAATGAATAATTTCAATAATTGTTAATAAATAATTATTGAATCACACAGTTAGGGAGTTAAAATATTATTACACTTCTCAAATAAAACCACAATTGATCGTTACAAATCATTAAAGGCGCAATCTATTCAGTTCTTCTTGATGTTCATTTGTCATGCTTATTTGCTTATTCTGCATAATAGATATAATTTCCAACAATTCAACATTTTTCGCATTAACAATTTTCAATTGGTCTCGCAGTCCATTTATCAAATTAACTATGTCTCCATTTTTTAATGCTACGGGTTGTTTTCCTGGTTCCTGTATAGTGATTTGCCCAGTATCTTGTTGCGACTTGTGTTCTGCTTCCATTTTGTTACGTTTTTCTTCTATTTCCTTAGTCTGTTTTAATACATCTGGTTTATTGATAGGTTTACCTGGTTCGTAATCTAATAACATAGTATCCATATCTTTAGTGAAAAATTGTTTAATATTTTCTTCGCAATCATTTCTAATAAAAGTTGTTACGGTTTTATCAGATAATTTCATATAGTCTGGATGTGGATTTTTCAGTAATTTACGTTTATCAAACGTATTATGGTCATGCGAGAATACCAATATCGTCTTACTTGGTTCTAGTTGAACAAAAGGTATAGTATACCCGTGTAGAAATTCACGTTCCTCTGCTAGACAAGCAGTTTCATTGTATCTACTTTTATTTAATAGTTCTCGTTTAAACGCAAAAGTTCCAGCAGTTGCATGATTCGGACCATATGGACCACATTGCCACATTTGTTTAAGGTCGTTGAAATATACATACAATTCACTAGCACCCGCACAAATCGCCTTGCTTTTCATTAACATCGAAACAGCGTGCGGAACACGCTCAGGAGGATAATAATCATCGTCGTCCATATATACAAGGATATCACCTTTTGTTTTATCGTGCATTATATTACGTTTTTTACCCAGAGTCATCTTGGTATCATATGGAAAATATTTGATTTGTGGAATATTCGCTAAGTCGATTAAATCCTTAATTTTATCCGTACCATCATCAATTATAATCCATTCCATCCTATCTTTTGGATATTTTTGATTTCTGAAACACTCGAACATCGTCTGAATAAATGGACGACGATTAAAAGTAGGGGTACATATAGATACAAATGGCAATAATTTTTTGACTTTACTTTTCTTACCCATTTAGAAGTTATCAGGTGTATTTTCTAAATGATTTTATCGAAACAACATTATATTATGAATATAATCGTTTATTATCAGATTGCTAGTTATTTATTAAACATTTGTAGGAGGTTGTTCGTCGGTTGTTACAGAATTTCCTCTCAAATATTGTATAATAGATTTAATTTTTTGTATAGTTGAAGAAGGCTTTAGATAATCAAGTAAAGGTTTTTCTTTTGTTGTTTGTTGAGAGAAGATTGACACAATAAATAATAATGGAAAAATAAAACGAAAAAAATACCAGTTCCACATTTCATTCCGTATTTCTTCTCCATCTACCCAGTCACCTTTACCAATTGATAACGTAATCATAATATCAATAATAACAAAGGTTGAGATTAATATTTTATTGTTCCACAATTTACGAAATAAATAATAAATCCATTTTTTTATCATACTTTCTTCGCATACATCCCATTCAGGAACAAGATAATTATCTCGAATCGCATTGCTCCACTTAGAAGTATTGGGCACGCCTATCCCTTCTGGAAAAATAAACCAGGTTAACGCATAAATACCGAGTGGTATAGCCGCAAGCCCTGACAATACAATGCTCATACTTAGAGAAAAAATCTTGAATAGGGTTTTAGCAATAGCTGCAAATAACCCATCGCCGAAATAAGAACCATCACCCATTTGTTTAAGAAAATCGAGCGCAAACGCACATATTATAATAATTCCGACTATTACAAAATAAGAGATGGGAATGTGTGAGTAATATTTTGTAATAAACCCCCACCATTTACCATCTGTGTTTGTTCCTTTTCTTTTTGCTCTAGGCAAACTGTCAATTTCTTTTATTACAAATTTACCATAAGACATCATAAATAAAACCACAAACAACACTGTGAAAAAATATTTATTACCTAAAATAGGTATTATTTTCATATTGGGTATTATATTATGCGTAATTGCTACAACAACCTGCACAGGAATGAATATATATCTAAAAAATACCCCAGCGTCAAACCTTGCGAAATAATTAACAATTTTCAAAAATTCGTTATGTTTTATATCAACGTATTCGGGGTCCTTTACCCAACTGCCCAGTGTTTTAGAGAGAGAATCTGCTATATTTTCCAATATATCCTTCAATTCGCTTGGTAGTTTATCTGTTTCATTTTGTCCATCCTGTCCATTTGATTGAAAGTCCTTTTTAAAATTTAAATGATATAGTTGTAGATATATAAATAAGAATAAAATGTAGGTTAAGCCTAAGCTAGCACCATGCGGATATGGATTTAATTTGCCCCATTGACCAGAACAAAAATTTAATAAATAGTTCCATAGATTATTAGGTTCTTTGGGTGCCTTAGGTATATTAGGTGCGTTAGGTGCGTTAGGTGCGTTAGGTGCGTTAAATGCTTTAGGTCTATTAGGTGCGTTAGGTATGTTAACTGCTTTAGGTCTATTAAGTGTTTTAGGTTTGCCCGTCATAATGTTTTTTTTTTTAAAATTATTCTTAAATGATTTCTTCTTTTTCGTCTTGAATCCGTCTATATCATCATCGTTATCGAATCCATCTCTATCATCGTTATCGAATCCATCTTTGTCATCGTTCTCAAGTCCATCTTTGTCGTCGTTCTCAAATCCATCTTTGTCATCGTTCTCAAGTCCATCTCTATCATCGTTAACGTCTGTTAAATGGGGTAATCTCGTGAATCCTTTACGTTTATTATGTATATTTTTAATGCGAAATTTAAGTTCATCTAACATCTTGGTTTGTTCTTTATCTTTTTCGCTACGAGTTATACTTTTATTTTCCAGTTTATTTGTTAAACCCTCTACATTGCTTGTAATTGGTATATTTTTCTTCCATTTTGTATCCATAGAGGACATACTATAAAGTTACTATATATTGATAATATAATATATAGTAAATAGCGAATATACTAAACCAATGAAGAATTCAATCCGCATAGTAGATTGACATTCTTCGTGGTCAATGTCCGATGAACATTTAAATCCTCATCTGGCATTCATCATCCCACATTGTCCTGAAATAAATGATAGTATATTATAACGTTCTTCAAATACTATTAAGTTATAATTATAATCAAATAATCTCCAACTTGACTTATTAGTTCCAATTATATTTCCCTCACTGTCACAAATAGTCTTAAAATCACTGGATTCACTAAAAGCAGGTGCGTGTGTAGTAATTTCAAGTTCGATCGTTTTAAATTTACTCATGTTGATTCCACCCGATGGCTGATATTCGAAGGGATCTGTATTAAGACAAAAATTGTAACAGTATAATCCTTCTTTTGCATATCCTTTCGTGCGGACATACTTTTCTACATAATCATATACACCACGAGTCATAGTATTTTCCCGATATTCTCCATCTAACAAAATACCCATCGTTTGTAAAATTTGCTTATGATTCTCAATGCTGAAATCGCCAGTTACAAAAAAACCAGTATTTTTAGATGATTTCGGGTCTTGTTTTGGTCCAGATGTAACGCCAATGCTAATAAGTTCATCGCGAATTGATTGCGGAAAATACTCACTATCGTGAATGTCTAAAAGGGCATTAGTTATCGCAATAGGGGGTCGCCCATATGGCCAGTTTGTATAATTGGACCATTGATTGCGCATATTTACATCATTGCGTTGTAAATAAAACATCCAGTTAGCAACCATGCCAGACGAAGTCAATTTTAATTTCTTTGAACCAGTAACATTTTGAAAATCATAACGAAAAACGTCCTTAACAAGGTACATTTGCTCTTTCATAGCGAAGACTTGTGCCTCGTCTTTTGAAAGAAATCCGTAGGTTGATATTATATGAATATCGGCATTCCAAGTATTAATCTTAGTGTCGTATTTTTCGCTACTTACTATAGGATGTGGTGGCGTTTGTAGAAATCTATACATCTGGAAACGTTCTTCATTAAAATCGGGAGCAACATATGGAAATTCATTAGCAGTATCAAAAACGTCACGAACGACAAATAGTTCTTTAATGGGTCTCAATGTAATTGATATTTCGAGTTCACTATATTGTAATGAAACTAATGGGAATGCACATTTGCTATCCATCGTAAACCATGTGTTAATCGGTATATAAATCGGTCTGCCTCTAATGGAAGGTTCTGCACCGATAGCATTTTGTGTATAAAACGCAGACGGGTAAGTGTTAATTCGCCCTAGAGAAAACGCGGGGTCATATAACTCACTTATATTGCCGCTCATTTCGTTAAATAGTTTCTTTTTTTCACTGTTGAAATCGCGTTCAACCATCGCTGCTAAATAGTCACCCGTATATTTTTGTAGTCTAATAGAACCACAAGTAATCTCAATTTCTTTTATGATTTGCGTGCCGATATTTTCAATCCATTTAAAGTCGTATGGTGCCCAACGCCCGTCAGTATTCTGCCAGTTATTTAGTTCACCATCCTCATCTATTAGTGCCTTAGGATTATAAAATGGACTCCATATATCAGGTAGATTAACAACTAAGTAAGTGTCCATAAGTAAATCACCATAACGTTTAACCTTAAATTTAAACGTAGATTCAGTGCTTGTTCTTAGTTCGCGTAGTCCGTCGTAATCAAGTCTAAATTTTTGCAGTCCGAAATTTGTATATTTAGAATAAGTGACTTTAAAAAACGTTTTGGTGGGTTCACCTGTTAATATTCTATTATGATTACCTTCTGCTATTAAATTTAGTAATCCACCTGCCATAGTTGATTTTATATACATTAGGAGAACAATTTATATTACTTTATAGTATACTAATATATGACAGACATTCTAACAAAATTAGTAATAGTGATAATTATAATAATAACAACTATAGTTGTTTATACACTATTATGCGAGAGAAGTGAATTACGGCGCGAGGGTTTGGAAAATAAAGATATTAAAAATACAATTGACGTGATATTGAAAGAACCACTTAAAAATTTATGTACAATGGCGTCATCAGATTCTGTTATGTTGGACGGAAAAGCATCTATTGTAAATATAGATAAACTCCTTAGAAAAGGGGTAAGATGGTTAGATTTTTTTGTTACAGAAAAGGATGGTGTTCCATTCGCATCAGATAAAATAAAGTTTGATAACGTGCTAAATGTGTGTAAAGCATCTATGAAACTTGGTCAGAACCCCAACATGCCTCTTTTTATAAATATCCGCGTATCGTCGAATGGTTCTGAACCATTTTATAATAATATACACAATTTTATTCTCAAAACGTTTACTGTAAATGAGTTATATAATAAACCAGGTGAAGTAAAAACGCTATTAAGTGATACAAAGAAAAATGTCATGAAAATTATAAATGTTTTTAAGAAAGATACAAATGAAAGTGTCAACAAGATTAAAGAAGAATCGTTCACAAATACGAATCACATTATCGGGACTGAAAGTGAATTATATGAAAATTTAACGCTGTTGGAATTTGCTTATAAAGACAATAATACTAATGGAATTGAAGGAATGGAAGGAATAGAAGGAACAGAAGGTGCGGAAGAAATTGAAGAATTAAAAGCATCAAATAAAGCAATTTTAGAACTGTCAAAAAAAGCAAATAAAGTAGAAATAGATGCTAAGAAAGAGAAAAAACAAAGTGAATTAAATAAGAGTTTAGAAACTGAACCGGTTGTTGGAGCAATTCCATCCGTTCAACGAGAGATAGATAAATTAAGAAACAGTGAATCGATGTTGCGTTTACAAAATGAAACATTGGGTAGTGACGTTCTTAAATTAAAAAAAGCAAATTCGTCATATTCCAATAGTATAACATCTATCGGAAAACAAATGAATAAAATGACAAAAGGTGTTCATGATAAACTAACCAAGCAAGTTCAATGTGATAGGTGCGTGACAGGCAATACTCTATTAGGTGAATTGGGAGACAAGGTTGTATTTATAATAACTAGAAGTCAATACGTAAATGACGCATATAATAAATCAAAATTAAGTTTGTCTGCCAAAGATGGTTGCATTAATGTAGAAGTTATGGAAGGAGAAAAAGGTGAAGACGAGAACTTTTATAATGTATTGTATAGTTCAGATAATACAGACATTAGATTACCCGCAAATATTATGAAAATAACGAATGTTCCTTTGACAACTAGCAACACTATAAATATGATAAAGAATAATATTGAGAGGCGTAATATTCAAGTGTTACAGGTTTCTAATTTAGAAAACAAATCAGAGTATATCAATATGTTTAAGCATTTTGAATCCGCGTTTATACCAATGAGTAGTATTTTGAAATATATACATGAAAGGTTATAAAATAAATACTAACAATAATATAATTTCTAATTAAATTATATATAAACTTTATTATGACTGTGAAACCCAATAATAAAATAAAAAATAAACAATCGTTCAAATCGAGTAAAAATAAAATAAAAAATAAACGTAAATACGCTACCGACATTTGTAATGATAATATGACATTTCAAGATTGCGAATTAGCTATCTTACGAAATGCGGTCGACGAAGGTGATCAGATTAAGGGTAAGCGATTACTCAATATGAAAGGTGTGAATAACAACATTATAGAGGTTGTAGAACAATTCTTAAAAAGTAAATCAGTCATTTGTTATGGTGGGACAGCAATTAATAACATACTTCCTATAAAAGCTCAATTTTATAATTTTGGCAGCGAAATCCCAGATTATGATTTTTATTCAACGGATGCTATGAACGACGCAGTAGAATTGGCAGATATCTATTATAAAAATGGATTTACGAACGTAGAAGCAAAAGCAGGTGTTCATTACGGGACATACAAGGTCTTCGTAAATTATATACCAGTCGCAGATATTACCCATCTAAATCCAACAATATTCGAACAAATAAAAAAGGAAGAATTGGTAGTTTCTGGTATAAGTTACGCCCCACCAAATTTTCTACGAATGGCGATGTATCTAGAATTATCGAGACCAGAAGGTGATACATCTAGGTGGGAAAAGGTTCTCAAACGTCTTGTCTTATTGAATAAACATTATCCATTAAAAACTAAAGAAAATTGCAAGGGACTCGATTTCCGAAGTAAAATAGCCAATGTCAAGATAGATTCTGAAATGTTATACTATGTTATACGGGATACACTAATTTCTCGAGATGCCGTTTTCTTTGGTGGTTATGCTGCCGAATTGTATACCAAAGATATAAAAAACTACAAAAATACTAAGGTTGGTAGAATACCTGACTTTGATGTTATAGTAGAAGACCCTGTTTTAACCGCATCCTTGTTAGAAGATAAGTTACGTTCCAATGGTTATGATGACATTAGGACTACAACTAGACCAGCAATTGGCGAAATAATACCAATGTGTGTTGAAATATCGATTGGTAATGAAAGTGTAGCATTTATATATAAACCAATAGCATGTCACAATTACAATTCAATATATGTAGATGGTAAAAAAATCAACATTGCTACTATTGATACTATGATGAGTTTTTACTTAGCTTTTTATTATTCTAACGAACCACATCATGATAAAGACCGCATTTTGTGTATGTCTAAATATTTATTTGATATAAAACAGAAAAATAGGTTGACACAGAAAGGTGTGCTTAAGCGATTCAGTTTAAAGTGTATTGGAAAACAAGAAACTATGGAAACGATTTTAGAAGAAAAGACAAATAAGCATGAAGAACTCAAACTCAAACGTGATACAATAGAATATAAAAAGTGGTTTCTTAGATACAATCCTGAAATAGAACAATGTACGAAGAATAAAACAAAAACAGAAAAAACAAAAACAAAAACAACAAAAACAAAAAAAACAGAAAAAACAAAAAAAACAAAAAAAAACACTACAAAGAAGAGTAGAAAAAGTAGTGAATTCTTGTTCTAATCGAGTATCAATAATGACAAACCTAACCGTTTATATATGAGTGTAAAGTGTGCGTGAAATTATATTCGTTTATTTCAATGCATATTATACGCATTACCTGTTATCGTGAATCAAAGCAGTTGCTAAGGCGAAAGCTATATTATCTGTTATATAAAATTGTTGGTTCTCGTATTTATAATCCAAACTATATTTATTGGCTCTGGTTTTCCACAGCTGGAAAACGTTATTAAATAGTATATTATTTCCAGACGCAATAGAATTAATGAAAACTGGGTTTGTTTTCATTGTATATCCCTTAAAAAAACCGTTATATGTAGGCATTTCTCGCGAAGATATATTTTCGTTAACGCTTATGGTTATATTACCAATGCCGCGTATTAGAGGTTCTTTTATTATATTTACTGTATAACCATCAACATACGTTTTATATTTTGTTAATTTACCACTTGACGAAATATTCATTACATATTCTGTATTTTTACTACAAAAAATAAAATGGTTGCCCCAATTTGGGAGTTTACAACTGTGTCCTTTTGATGTATTAAGATAGTTATTTAGAATACCAGTGACATATAATATCATATCACTATCATCTGGTTCTCTTTTCATATTCTCGATTTCAATTGATGTTACGCAAGATTGAAAGTCATCATCAGTATTGATATATTTATAGCTAGTCATTGAGATTATGATATACTGACGTTAAGATTTATTTATGTTTATATTTGTAAATAAGAATTATCTACAAATAGTTATATTCGATTTATAATTAATTCGTATTTACATTACAAGTTCATATATATTATGATTGTGTAAAAATGGTAATTGTATAATTGTTTGATACGTTACATTGCTCTAAATATCAGTCAACACGTTAACAGTTTTTTGTAGAATATAAAACAGTCCGCCAAAAATAACACTCTTAAGCGCAATTCCGAAGAAATTAATATTCCCATCACTATTATAAATAGACAAAAACGCAAATCGCTTGAAGAAAATCGTATTGATTGTGGGCATTTGGAATAAAAAAAATAATATAGTGATTAACAATGGAACCTGTAGATCCGTTAAAATACGGTCTACTGTGCTTGTGTTGCGTTTTTTTGTTTCCCGTTGTAGGATTTTTTCGGTTGTAACTTCTTCATAATCCCTTACATAATCATCTTTGAATCTTACTTTTGGTATATAATTGCTTATAACTTCTTCATCTTGAAGATACTCATCTTCGTATGTTGGTAAATCACGAGAAGGCAGGCGAACACGAGGTGTGTTACCTATCATTTCCATATCTTCGTTCGACATTCTACCCGATTTAACATTTTTTGGTGGACTCATCTCAGGCATTGGAGAGTTGTGAGGTTGTAATTCATTACCATATGGATTGGGATGAATATTCATAGGGGCATAGTTTCCACCTCCAATAGGCGGTTGACCTCCTATTTGCATTTTAACATTATCCGGTAATTGGTCGATTCTAGTTGTATGCTCAGCCATATTATATATCATATCACATTATCAAAATAATAATGTAATAACGAATTTCATTTTCTACTATATCTGTTTAATTATTATTCCCTAAAAACGACAATCCGTTACTTGTTGGTGGCGAACCTTCAAGCTTTTCTTCTGTTGTAATATCGAGCACTTTTTTAGTATTATTGTCACATTTAGAAGAAGATGCTGCGTATTTATAGCATTTCCCTTCGTATTTGTAAATTTTATCATCAAAATCTTTTATAATTGGTCCGTTAAATATTATACAGTTTTTGTCACTACAAGTACGTTGAAACAATGTAGCTAAACCAATTCCAAGTAATACCGATATAAAAACGCGTCCCAATTTTGTATTTAATAATCTCTGTAAGTTCATCTATATATTATATAATAATAATAAAAAAAATACATAGATTATGGATATTACGATTGAACTGGCAACTTTGAAATTTTACTGGAATCATCTGGACATTCTACATATTGCTCTTCTATGGAAAAACAGTTGTTTGCTTTATCGCGATATTGAATAGAACCCGCGTTTTCGTGTGTAGGATACACTATAATTTTTCTATTATCAGGCGATGTAATGTACACGGCAAATAATCCAAATGCTAAACTAATAAGAAATACAGGTATATTTATGAATTTAAGTAATCTCATTATATAATACTTGTTTATTTTTTTACCTTACCATTTTTATTACCCTTTTTCTTGGATTTGTTTGTCGCCTTTTCTTTCGATTTAGTTTCATCAAAAGAAGCAATTACCTCGTCTTCTATTCGTGATTGGTCAACTGTACTGCGCTCTTGTTTTACTCCATCTGTTGTAGAAAATACCAATTTTCCTGTAATCGGGTCGCGCTTTAGATTAGATGATTTGTTTGCCTCAGCCTTTTTACGTAACCTATCCCGCGTAGATTCCTGGGTGGTCATTCGTTTCAGCGCATTAATATCCATCTTAGCGTTTTTTCCTAAACCCATACCACCAGCAAACTTCTTAAACATGTCATTCACCTCTTTAGAACCACCCATTTCCTTCATTTTGTTTAATATTTCACCTGCTTCTTTCATCAACTCATCTTTCGATATTTCACCACTGTCCATTTTCGTTTGAAGTTTACCACTCACCTTTTTTACCATATCCATCATTTGCTTTGGGTTCTTCATTAATTTTTTCATAATATCTTGTTGTGATACATTATTTGTATCACTCTTCATCATATCCTCAAAATCTATAGATATCTCTTCCGCTAATTCCTTAGCCAATTTACCTATTTTCCCGTCGAAAATACCTTTCAAATGTGTGTGAATCCCTTCTACATCAGGCATTGTATTATCACTTGGATCAAAACTAAATTCTTGACCAGAAGCATCATATTTTTCTGCGCCACTATCATTGAAAAATCCAGTAAGCCCATTCATAGTTTCTTTAAGTTTTTCCTGTAGGACATTGTCGTCTATACCTTCAAATATGTTTGCTGTATCGCCAAATTTGCTTTTATCTTCAACTGAACCTACGGTGACGAATAATAATAATTGCAAATATTTCCACAATGTCTTTTTTGTATTATCGCTAATACCTTCACAGTTAAATAACAGTCTGAAATCTACATCAGGTAAAAACTTAACATTAGTGGTATCATCTTTATTAAAAATGTCTGCGTTTTGATATAAAATATCAAAAAAACGTTCAGGAAAAACTGTTACCATATAATCGTGTAATTCCTTTAAATCTGGTTCGTCACAGTTTACCCAAATAGACCACTTGTCTTTATATTCTGGATATGTGTTGTTTAAATCATTGAGCAAATCAACTACAGTACTCTTAAAATTTTCAGGTATTTCGCTCATTTAATAGAGAAAACATAATTTCGTGTTTATATATTTATTTATCTTAATGTAATATTACATAATTTATCAAGTAACTGACATAATTTGTATTTTACACTATTGGTAATTTTTAACGCCGTTTTCACGTAATAATATTGTAATAACAAGTTAATTTACAATATATGACGTTAAAAATACTATTGCAAGATAATGAGAATTATCAACAATCGCTGATATAATATAATATTCATTATTGTATATTAAGTGATGTTTGATTATAGTATACTAGAATCTGAATTCGATATTATATTAGAAAAACGTATCAGAGTCAGTGAAAAATATAAAACACTTGAAACTAAAATGGTGGATATGAATCATAGACATAATTATCTAATTCAAAATAATCCGAAAAAAATATTTATATATTGCTTAGATTCGTTTTTTTTCCAATATAAAATCCTTTTATTGGAACTTGATTATTTTGATAAAGTAACAAAGGCAGTTTTTAACCGAATGTATAGGGATTACTATAAATTATTTACAGAAATTGTTGAAAGTTGTAAAAACTCTGCGTTTGAAATAAATAGTATTCCTCGTATAGAAACTATAATTTTTTATAGTGATGTATGTATAAGTGTTGAATACAATACAGAAGACTTATCTAAATTGCACGTAATTATTGTATCTATATTAAAACAACTTTCAACCCATTACGATAATCAATGTGCTATATTGTTGTCACACGATAAAGGTAGTAATATCGGATTTTCAATTACCATTTATTTAGATGCGTTATGTTACGAGAATCGTTTACTGTATGAAAAGATTAATCTATACAATAGTTATTTACAATTTTATCATTCTTCGCAAAATGGTTATTTAGATAAAATATTAGGAAATATGGAGACACTTGGATCAAATATAGACAATGAAGTATTGGTAAATCACAATACCGTGAGAACTGAATCAAAAACAAAGTTCAATATTATAAAGCGAAAATTTAATTCTGGTACGTTACTTGATATCTTAAAAAACATCGAAGTTGTAAAAAATTCAGAAACTTATGAGGTTGAAAAAATACAAGAAACTGATAAAGTTGTAAATGGAGAACAATCAATTCAAGTTGAAAAAATACAAGAAACTATTGAAATTTTAAATGGAGAACAATCAATTCAAGTTGAAAAAATATCAGATACTATTGAAGTTGAAAAAATACAAGAAACTATTGAAATTTTAAATGGAGAACAATCAATTCAAGTTGAAAAAATATCAGATA
>Ga0105053_10001792_pt1 | contig 34135 bp, 19 predicted proteins | sample BON01_FD_78093 | JGI IMG/M metagenome (GOLD analysis project Ga0105053, IMG submission 78093) | Freshwater microbial communities from Lake Bonney liftoff mats and glacier meltwater in Antarctica - BON-01 | ecosystem: Environmental > Aquatic > Freshwater > Ice > Glacier meltwater | place: Lake... | reverse complement strand
TTCATCTATCATCCCACTTACTATCCCCAAGTGATCAAGGCTTTTACTGCTATATGATTTTTCCATCCGCAAAGATGGAAATAAATCACTTCTTCAAAAATGTCGCTGGGAAATGTCGGCTGTTAGACGTTTTGCTTCGGATAATATCAATGGAACGGTTGGAAAAAATTTTTTGCAGGTAGGTTGAGATGGCACTTTCGCCACGAAAGCCATGGTTTAGGATTTGCCTGCGCACCGCAATTATAGCGTTGTTGTAAGCTGTAAGCAGGTCGTCATCGTCGAGTTGGTGGTATTTGCTGCGCCCATCATGCACCATATAGAAACACTGTTCGTATAGGTATTGGATTGCCTTTTCTTGTTTGGGGCCGCCTTGAATGATTTCCTCGATCAAGTGCGCATCGCTGTAGGTCATTGTTTCTTGATTTAACCGCTTGCAATAAGATTGTTGGGCAAAACTAACCCGAATTTTACATGTTTTTGCGCCCCTTAGATTTGTTTTTTAAAAATAGGAAAACAACAGCGATTCCAATGAGAAGGATGAATCCCCCAAGATACCAATGCCAAATGATATGTTCCTGTAGCGGCAAATCATCGCCAATGAGCACAAATGCGCCCCAAAAAAACGGGTGGTTGCGCGGAACTGATGCCATGTAGTCCAATTTGGCCTGACGGATAGCCGTTGCCTTCCCCATGCCCTGTTTCAGGTTTTTGTAAAAAAGCTGCATAATACTGGACGTTGCGGCATCTTCTGCCTGCCATAGGCTCATAAGCACATTGGGGCAGCCAGCGTATTTAAAAGCGCGGGCAAGGCTGATCACCCCTTCTCCTTTGGCAAGTTTCCCCTGCCCGGTATTGCAGGCGCTCAATACCGCTAATTCGGCGTTGAGGTGTAGGTTGTTTATTTCATAGGCGTGCAGGATGCCATCGTTATCCTCTGTGAGCGAATCTGGAGACATTTGCCTGGTGCCAGATCCGAAAACCAAGCCGGAGTAGGCCGGGTCGCAATCATTCAGAAAACCGTGCATGGCTAGGTGCAGGATGCGCGGTTCCTGTTCGTGTACACGGAAATAGGCCTCGGTAGCGGTAACCCCTACGATGGCATTTCCGCCCGTAATGACAGCCAGGCTTTCTACTTCTTGCCGGTTGTTGGGCAAGTTGGCAAAATTTGCAGCCTTCCACTCCAGGCACAAGCGCGGCTCCTGTTGTGCGGCTTCTGAAACAACCGTTGGATTGAAAACAGGTGCATATCCGTCAAAAAACCTGCTGGCACGGCGCGAAACACTGGGTTGAAAGGCCAGCAAGGCAGAATATTCATAGCGTATGGTTGTTTTTTTGACCAAATAGGGGAGTGCAGCAAAAGAAGACCATTGTTGTCCAGGATTATTTTCCGTCAGCAGTATTTCAAACGGCAGGTAAGCCAAAGGGCCGCTGGGAATGATGACCAGGTTTTCAGGAATTTGTTTCAGCACTGGCGCTACCAAATGCTGGTACAGGAGCGCCCCGTCTGTTGCAAAGGCTTGGATGGCTGCCGCACCGCGACCGCGGACAGCTACAGTATCCTGGTTGCGAACATCCCGAAGTATGCGTTTCAATATACTGTCGGGTTCGAAACGCAGCATTTTGGCCTGCTGGCCATCAAGGTAAAAAGCATACGTTGCTCGGTCGCCCCAGAAATATTCCAATACCCCAGTGTTCGCAGGCAACTTTCGCTGAATATCCGGGATGCCAGGGGTTTCCTGCTTGTACTTAAGCTGGTAATACTTCGGGTAATTGGTTTCAATTTGGGCTTTAAGCGCATCCAAGCTGCGGCGACGTTGAAGGATTTCAGTTTGCCAAAGCAGGATTTTAGCACTGTCTGGGTCGTTGCGTTGCTGTGCTTCAAAAACTTTTCTGTTATAAAAGGATACATCGATTTTAAGCAACTTTTCCTGTTCCAAAATAGTCGCCGGAATACCAGCTTTTTTACGCGCTTCTGATTCCAGCAATGATTCAGACAGTAAATATGCCTTTCCTTTTTCTGAATAGCCAAATGCCTGGGCAAGATAGTTTGGGTTTTCAGTGCTTTGATGCAATTCCAGCGCCAGTTGGATGGCATTTTCCAGGATCGGACGCGCTTCTTCGTTCCAGAATTGTTTGGATCCTTCCTGATAAATGCTGTGCATGCTGTCGAGCACCACGGTAGCCAAATCGAGGGTCATCAGCGCTTGCTCTTTTAGTGCTGCTTTGGATATTTGTTTGGAAAGTAGCTGTAAAATCTCTGCTTTTTCAACGAGGGCGTACATGAAATCATAATATTCATTGACACCCGCAACTTTTGGGTTTTCGAACAGGTCGTCACTGGTCATGCTTGGGCTTAGGGCTTTCAGTGCTTTTTGTTTCCATTCCAGGGCTGCCCATAAATCCCCTTTGGCTTTTTGTAAGCGACCCATGTGTCGACACAATTTTCCATAACCCGGCCTGTCTGGCTTTGTAGCTGCGAGGGCTTTCTGCAAGTAGGTATTGGCGTCTGCCAATTGTCCGATCTCGGTGTACTCGTACCCGATGCTCTTCAAATTGTCGGAATAATTCTCCAGGAGCTGGTTTGCTTCCTGGAGGTACAATGCCCGATGTAAATGGAACAATGATTTTTCGTATGCTTTCAAATCGGAATAAGCACCCCCCAAGGCAATATTCAGGTTGATCTCATACCCGAGCTCCTCTGGGCATTTTGATTTTATGAGGGCGAGCCCTTTTTCAGCTACTGCGATGGATTTCAGGTATTCGGTTTTACGGTACCAGATTTTTGCCAGGTTATCGTATGTCCAAACCAGGTCGGAATATGCCTTGGGTAAGGAAGAATAGCCTTGCAAGGCAGCCGTAGTGTAATCCAGGGCCCTGTCATAATCCCCACGACTTAAGTAATAGGCACCCACATTGTTTTGCGCCAGCGCTAAGGAGGCCCTGTTATTTGTTTTTTCATAAAATGCGATTTCTTTCAAGCCCAACTGGATGGCCGCTTCATAGTTCCCCAGCCTATCGTAAATAGCGGCACCTGTATTGAAGTAGTCGCTCCAGAAAGTACTGTCTGTAGGAATCGTGGCCAGGGCCTTTTGCTCGAGGGCGGGAAAGCTTGCAGCAGCGGCAGCCGATTGGCCGAGAAAGAACTGTGCCGCCAGGACATAGGTTTGGGCTTCTCCCCAAGTACGCCAGTCTGATGTTTTTTCGCCCCGCTCGGCCGAGGCGCTTGCATAGTAAAAGCAGCTGTCAAACGCTTCTGTTTCATACCATTGCAAGGCATGCTCCCGCAGCGCATACGCCAAGCTGTCCCTTCCACTTGGTGCAGTAGTGGTTTTTAGTGGCGTTTGGCCACACAATACCAAACCAACGACTAGGGATGTTGCTAGCAACAAAATGGCCCAGTTTATTTGTCGGGTTTTAGGCACGAGGGCTTGATGGCTCCGCATATTACGTAATAATTGAGCTGTTTGCAGGAAGCTTGGATGTGGCAAATATATTACGAAGTTTTAACGTTTTTAGGGTTTTTTTCAAAATAAATGACTCGTTTTGCCGCAAGTTCCCCGGCTTTTTGTCCTTTTGCAGCCGCCAACAACGCATACTTATGGATTTTCGTCGGGTGGCCCTTATCTCAGGGCCTTTGCTTTTTTTAATTATTGCCTTCATGCCTGCACCGGATGGTATGCCCTACGCCGCCCAATTCACGGCAGGAATCACGCTCTGGATCGCAGTATGGTGGGTTACAGAACCTGTGAATACAGCGGTGACGTCGCTGTTACCGCTGGTTTTGTTCCCGCTAACGGGGGTGATGCCCTTGAAAGCGATATCCGGGGAATACGGCAACGAGATCATTTTCCTGTTCATGGCAGGTTTTTTTATCGGCAAAACCATCGAAAAATGGAACCTGCACCGACGCATTGCCCTGGGCATGGTGGCTTGGATGGGTACAAACCCTGCGATGATGGTGCTCGGCTTTATGGTCGCCTCCGCGTTTATTTCTATGTGGATATCTAATACGGCCACAGCGGTGATGATGACGCCGGTGGCCATTGCGGTCGGTAGCAATATGACCTCCAGCAACCCGCATGCTGCTAATTTCAACAAAGCACTACTACTGGGCGTGGGCTATGCCTGCTCCATTGGTGGGCTTGCCACCATTATCGGCACCCCTACAAATGCCATTTTCCTCGCATTTGCCCAAAAGAATTTTGAGCAGGCGGTCACTTTTTGGCAATGGTTTTTGCTAGGCTTTCCAATTGCTACCGCGCTGCTACTACTCTGTTGGCTGATATTGGTGCGCATGTTCCCTTTGCCCAAAAAGCTGGACGAAGGCACACATTCCAGGCAAGCCATACTGGATGACTTGGCTGCTTTAGGCCCAGTTTCTATCCCCGAAAAGCGTTTGATGTTCGTTTTTGGAGCCGTGGTACTCTCTTGGATCACCGGCTCCCTGCTCTGGTATAAATGGATACCAAACTGCAACGATACCGTGGTGGCCATTTGCGGCGCATTGATCTTGTTTACTATGCCCGCAGGTACAAGCAGTGACAAAAACCTTCCAAAAGGTCACAGTGCCACAAATGATCAAGCATTATCAAACGAAACCTCCTCCGTTAAAGCTACGGCTGCCAAGCAACGAACAACAAACAACGAACAACGAACAACGAACAACAATCAACAACTACTGGATTGGAAAACCGCCGTCACCATCCCTTGGGGCATTATTCTGCTTTTCGGCGGCGGCTTGGCACTGGCAAAAGGTTTCGATAGCAGCGGTCTGGCGGTCTGGTTGGGCGAACAACTGAAAAGCTTGAGTTCATTGCCCCATGTACTTATTCTGGTATCTGTATTGGTGGTGGTGGTACTGTTAAGTGAAGTAGCCTCCAATATCGCTACAGCTTCCATGATGATGCCCGTGTTGGCTGCTTTGGCCCTCAGCATTGGCGCACATCCGTTTGGTTTGTGCCTCAGCGCAACCTTAGCGGCTTCTGTTGGTTTTGGTTTGCCCGTAGCTACGGCGCCCAACGCCATCGTGTATGCTTCCGGCTACCTGACTACGCGCGATATGGCCCGCGCCGGCTTTTTGCTCGACGCCATCGCCATCGCCGTCATGCTGGTCTTTATATACCTTTTGCTGCCCGTAGTTTGGGGGCTGAATGTATAAAAAAAAGGGGTTTCATGGTTTCATGGTTAAAGGGTTTCATGGTTTACACGATCTGTTGTCAAATTTGAAAAACAGTTTCATGCACAAGAACCAATCGTGTAAACCCTTTAACCATGAAACCTTGAAACCATGAAACCACTTTACCCAGAATCCTCAATAAAATGAACAGAGAATTTCTATTAAACATCCTCCTCCTCGTCTTTATCAACCTGCTGATAAAGCCGCTGTTCATATTTGGCATCGACTTGGGGGTGCAAAACCAGTTGGGGGAACAATATGGCTTGTATTTTGCGCTGCTGAACTTGACGTACCTGAGCCAGATCATCAATGATTTTGGGATACAGAGTTTTAACAACCGGCACATCAGCCAGCACCCGCATTTGTTGTCGAAGTATTTTCCCAACTTATTGGCCATCAAGGCTATATTGAGTTTTACCTATGTATTGCTAACCCTGGCAATTGCCTGGTCTTGGCTGGGCTACAGCTGGGATGTATTACCGCTATTGCTGGTATTGCTAGTCAATCAGGTGCTGGTGCAACTCATACTTTTCCTGCGTTCCAATATTTCCGGACTTGGCCATTACCGGGCTGATAGTTTGCTATCTGCGCTAGATAAATTGTTGATGTTGCTTACCTGTGGGGCGATTTTGTGGGGCCACGTAATGCCACTCACCTTGATGTCTTTTGCGCTGGCACAGACTTTGGCACTGTTGGTGACGGTCGTTGTGGTGTTTATCGTTTTAAAGCGATTTGCCGATTTTTCGGTGCGGCCTTCCTGGGTGGCGAATTGGCGGGCGGGCCGGCCAGCGCTGTATTCCCTGTTCCGCCAAAGTCTGCCCTACGCATTGGTTGTCCTTTTGATGTTTGCCTATACCCGGCTGGATGCGGTGCTGTTGGAGAGAATAGCAGGTGCCGCCCATGCGGATGTGTACGCGGGAGGTTTTCGCTTACTGGAGGCCTGTAATATGTTTGGATACTTGTTTGCGTCGCTGTTATTGCCCATGTTCGCGCGGCTGATCAAGCGAAAGGAACCGATAGAGCCATTGGTTTCGCTGAGTTTTAAATTGATCTGGGTGGGCAGTGTCACCTTGTCGGCGGCCATCTTTTTCGCCCGAGAAGAGTTGCTGCACTGGATGATGCCGTTGCGGGTTTCGCAGTACCGTTTCGATGTGTTGGGGATGCTGATCTGGGCTTTTGTGCCCGTGAGCGTGACCTATATTTTTAGCACCCTGCTCACGGCAAAGGAGCGCATGATGGCTATGAACCGCTTTTTCCTGGTGGGTATCGCCATCGATTTGGCGTTGAACCTGATATTGATTCCCAAATGGGGCGCTTTCGGTTCTGCAACAGCGGCCGTGGCAACGCAGGTGTTCATCAGCAGTGCGATGGTTTGGCTGGCAGTGCGAGAGTTTGGCTTCAAGCCAAGTGCGCGTGGGCTGATTCAGGTGATTGGATTCGCGGCTTTTATCCTTGTTTCCGACTTGATAATTTTTGAAGAAACGGCGCTTTTCTGGGGCGTGAAATTCTGCTTGGCGCTTGGTTTGGGCTTGGTGGGGCTGTTTGGCTTTCAGATGGTAGATTTGAAAAAAGCCAGGCGGGCGCTGCAAGTGTGAAGGCTCTTAAAAAACCTCGTAGGTCTAAAACCTCAGAACGCTCCCAAAAAAGCGCTGCTTTTTTGGGAGCGTTCTGAGGTTTTAGACCTACGAGGTTTCTCCATTGAACCTACCGCGCAATCACCATCCGCCGCGTAGCTTTCCCGTCGCGGTTGCTAATGCTGTAGAAATAGCTGCCATTCGGCAATGCACTGCCATTAAAGCTAAACTCATTCACACCAGCATCCAAACGAATGGCACGGGCATGCACACGTTGGCCGACGAGGTTAAATACTTCAAACTGAAAATCGCCGGGAAAAATGGACTCCACGGTGATGGTGGTTAGGTCGCTGAATGGATTTGGCGCACTTTTTACGAAGCCAAGGCTTGGATTTTGATCGTAAGTGCCTACCAGACATGCATTGTCTTTAAGTGCCAGGTAATAATGCGTACCTGGGGCAATTTGTCCCGGGAAAGTCAACGGCAGTTGCGCAAAGCCAACATCTACAGTGCCGGTAATGCCCAAATCAAATGTATCGGGGGCCATGTTGGCGGCGGTAGGCGCGCCATAAAGGCGAATGCAGCCCAAAGTGCCTTTCAAAAAAACACAGTTCGGTGGATCGCAAGAATAAGTAATACCAGCAGGCAAGTCAGAAATGGCACCTGTTGTTGCCACAGTCACCTTTACGAGGTTAAACCCAGAAAACATTTCAGGTACATGAATCGTAACGGATTGATTGTAAGGATTGCCGATACACGCATCCGATAGGTTGTATTGCATGGTGATGGTATCCCAAGGTGCAGGTGCTAGTACGGCGGTTCCCAACAAAATAGAAGAATCGCGCATACAAGCTTGACCAAAGGAGTTGACAGCAAAAAAAAGAAGAAACAGAAAGGGTAGTGATTTTTTCATAGTTGAAATTAAGATAAGATTTTTGTTCAAAAAGAATCGGTTTTGAAAATTTCAAGGCCAAAGTTCTAATGTTTTTCCTAAACGCTTGGAAAAACTGTTCATTATGCGGGAAGTGGCAGTTAACTAATTAGTTTTATTGCCCACTTGCCCACTTGCCCACTTGCCCACTTGCTAATTTAATTCCCTTGCATCAGCCGCTGGTCCAGCTCCCCAGTCTTCATCCCCATTTGTTGCGCGCGTTGGTAATCCTGCTGTGCCGCCGCCTTATTGCCCGATTGGGCTTTGGCGCGGGCTCTTTCAAGGAAGGCAACGCCAAAATTAGGTTTTAGGCGAATGGCTTGATCCAGTGATTTGATGGCAGCCTCATTTTTGTTCATACTGCGCTGGATCATACCGCTTTCATACCAGACATTGGCGTTGTTGGGATCGTATTTAAGGTACTCGTCGTAGTCGGCGAGGGCTTTATCGTATTGCTGCAGCGAGAAATAAGCGATGGAGCGGTTGAAATAGCCGTTTTTATTGGTAGGGTCGAGCTTTAACCCTTCAGACATGTCCGCAACAGCCTGGCTGTTATTGCCCCGGGATCCCTCAGCAGCGCCCCGGTTGATGAGCACCTCCGCCTTTGATTTATTTTTGATGCTGGGTTTGGTCAGCGCTTCGGTGTAATCGGCGAGGGCTTTTTGAACGTATTCAACTTCCTTGTCTTTAAATTTTCCGGACATGGCCATATCAAAATACGTTTTGCCCCGGCTGTTCAGTAGCTCCGGGTTTTTTGGTTCTATTTCAACGGCTTGAGTGTAGTCTTTGAGGGCCGTAGCATAATCGCCTTGGGCGCGGAAAAACTGCCCGCGATTCCAATAGGGGAGGGAGTTGGATTTTTTCTCGTATTTCATCACATGGGTCCACAGCGTTCCGCCGTTTTCCCAAATTCCGATTTGTTTGACCGTCCAGAATGCGAAGGCGAGGCCTACAAAAACCATGGCGCCTGTCAACATCCCTTTCCATTTTGCATCTTGGTAATTTTCATCAAAATACCAGGCAATAATGGCGAATAAGCCAAAATAAGGCACATATGTAAAGCGATCGGCCAAAAAGCCTTGTCCGGCACCCAGTACTTGAAGCAAGAACATCACATTGAAAAAGAAAAAGAGGCCGCCGACCACCCAAATTCTATTGTCTGATTTCCATGCACGCCAAATGCCATAAACCAGGGCGGCAAATGCTAGCGGCGCGGCATATACCCAAATCGGCAAGGGTTTTGGATAGGGGTACAAGGGAGACATCGGGTAGGGAATCACGAGTTTGTACAAGTAAACCACGAGGGAATAAGCGCCGATGCAAAGGCGGTCAATGATGTTAAAATTGGTCAGTTCGTCGTTTGTTGAGCCTTGTTGTTTCAAGGTGTACAAGTTTATCAGACCAAAAGCCAGGGAGAGCAACCAAAACGGGGCTTTTTCCAATATCAGGTTGAATTTCAGGGGTCTGCGATGCCAATAATCCAGTACCAACATGGACAGCGGCAAGGTTACCGCCTGTACTTTTGAAAAACACGACAACAGTGCCAGCACAATCATGATGATGTACGTGCCCGTCCGGTTTTCACCGCGGTCTCCTTGTTTCAGCCATTTCATGTAGTACACCAGTGCGGCAAAAAAGAAGACAGCAAAAAGCACATCTTTCCGTTCCGTCGCCCAGGCTACCGACTCCACCCGCATGGGATGGATACCAAAGAGCAAGCCACCAACAAATGCGCCCCAATTGCCAAAACCCATGGCCAGCAGCAGTTTTATGACAAAAAAGACGGTCAATAAATGCAGCAGCAAGTTGTCCGTGTGGATCAGCTTGACAAAACCCGGACTGAATTCGCCCCCGGAAATGGATTTTTCAATAGCAAATGTGAGAATTGGCAGTGGGTTGTAGTTGCCAATCACAGCACCCTTATCAATGTCGAAAACATTAGAAATCGTCGTGCCAATAGATTGCCCCTTGCCGACCATTTCGAGGTTTGGGTTTTCTGTAATATTTGGATCGTCGTCCCAATTCACCAACCCATTTGAAAGGCTTGGGATATAGCAGGCTGCCGTGATGGCCAATGCCACCAAAGCAAAGCTCAACCAGCCGGAATTAGCGGATGGCGCACGATTGGCCTTATTAGAAGGCTTTGCTTGTTGTTTTGGCTGCTGCTTTTGAGCTAGTGCTGGAGTAGGTTTTTTTGCCATTTTTGCTTTTTGCGAAAGTTTTGCGTGCGGGTGCACCCGACGCGCAATTTTGTGCAAATGTAGAAAGTTACCTCCAAATCGTTGTTAGTTGTTGGTTGCTAGTTGTTCGTTTCCGAGCGTTTGGTCAATTTCGTCGTTTGTTGCTAGTTGTTCGTTTCCGAGCATTGGGTTATTCGTTGATAAATTTGCCATTCTTAGCAAATAATAGCGAAGCCCTTATCTTAGCCGCCAAACGCGAAGCCAACTCATCACTCATAACTCATCACTCATAACTCATAACTCATAACTCATCACTCATAACTCATAACTCATAACTCATAACTCAAAAAAAAATGCGTCGCCAAACCACACCACACATCCTCATGGTTCGCCCAGCCAATTTTGGGTTCAATGAAGAAACCGCTGCCAGCAACGCCTTCCAAAGCCGTGACGGTCATATGACTGCCGATGAAATGCGTACCCACGCCATGGCCGAATTTGACGGCTTTGTTGCCAAACTTCGCGCTGCTGGCGTGAACGTAATCGTGGCTGATGACAGCAATATACCCATCAAGCCCGATGCGGTATTCCCCAACAATTGGGTAACTTTTCACCAGGAGGGCTTTATCGTTACCTATCCCATGTTTGCGCCAACGCGCCGAAATGAAAGGCAGGAGTCCGTTATAGACACCGTGCTGGCCCAGGGTTTTCGCAGCGATGCCCGCTTCCATTTTGAAGACAATGAAGCCAAAAGCCGCTTTTTGGAAGGCACGGGCAGTATTATTTTCGACCACGCGAACCGCCTTGCCTACGCATGCCTGAGTCCGCGAACAGATGCAAGCTTGCTGGAAGAACTGTGCGAAAAGATTGGCTATCAAAAAGTGGTGTTTCATTCCGTGGATGCCAATGGGCAGGATATTTACCATACCAATGTTATGATGGCCATGGGCGAAACCTTTGTCGTCATCTGCCTCGATACGGTGCGTGACAACGATGAGCGCAGCATGTTAGAGACAACATTCGGTGAAACCAACAAAGAAATCGTGGACATCAGCCTGGATCAGATGAATGCCTTTGCGGGCAATATGCTTCAGGTACAAAACCTGGAAGGCCAAACGATTTTGGTCATGTCGAGCACCGCGTACCACGCCCTCAACCCAGACCAAATCGCCCAATTGGAGCGCCACACCCAAGTTCTGCACAGTCCCATCAATACCATCGAAACCTATGGCGGTGGCTCCGCAAGGTGCATGATGGCGGAGGTTTTCCTTACGGTGGACGAATTACGGTAGACGGTGGACGGTGGACGGGACACATCATTAATTATATTCTCTTAATATTTGCATTTCAGCACTCAAGGGAATAATCAACGCGTTTTGGCGTAGTGGGCCGTCAAGTGAATTTCGGCGGGTAAATCAAGCACACCGTAACTCGGACCTTACCCGCCAGTTGATTTGCAGGCCCACATGTATGAGCAGAGGATTTGAACATGCGCCCAAATTTGTCAACATAAAAAAATGTTGACAAATTCTCACTTCGCCGCCAGGCCAAGCCAACGAACAGCTTTTACAACTTTTCAGAAGTTGTAAAAGCTTGCCCAAGGCCCGAGAAAAATCGCGATCAACCGATACCCACGATACATTTTTCCTGGAAAACGACACTATATTTACGTAGGGCCATGTCAATCAGTTGGCATTCAAGTCAATGTTAACGGGTGAATTAAACACACCGTAACTCGGAGCTTACCCGCCAGTTGCCACTTGCAGACGCACTAGGTGCTGAAACACAAATACCAAAAGTTAGCCGGATGTTGTGCCCCGTCCACCGTCCCCCGTCCACCGTCTACCGTCCACCGTCCACCGTAAATTGTAACCTTTTTCCAAACCATGCTGTCATAGTTGGCAATTGAAAACGAAAACCTTTTTTTCATTCACAAACAATTGTCAACATGCAAAACATTGTACCGTTACTCATACCCATCATTATCAGCCTTGGCGCATTCATCATGGTGCTCGGCCTGCGTTATATGAACAACAAAGAGAACATGGCCATGATCGAAAAAGGGATGGAGCCCAGGCGTCAACAAAGACGTGAGGTCAACCCTTCCCAAACCCTAAAAAATGGCCTGATATTCATAGGCGCAGGTCTGGGCTTGCTGTTGGCCATTATTATCACCAGCATGTTCAACCTGGAAGGAGACAAAGGGACAGGCATTTATTTTGCACTCATAGCAATTTTTGGCGGGATGGGGATGCTTTCGGCTTATGTATATGAGCGGAAGAACCCACCAGCAGATACTATGTAACTGCCGCACAAAACTCCAGTGCCCGCCGTTCTGACCAAGAAAATTCTTTGTCTTCTGAAGTCTGAAACCCACAATGCCCGCCCCCTTTCGTCAATTCAAAATGAAAGAAAGAGTGTGTGCGGGCTATTTCTATCGGGAAGCATTCTGGGGTTAGTATGGGGTCATTTTGGGCGCTGACCAACAAGGTTGGCACCCGAATGCCGTCCAGAAAGTTTTTTGCCGATGCTTGTTGGTGAAAATCAGCCGCGGAAGTGTAGCCAGAAATGGGTGCGCTGAAATATTCGTCAAAATCGCGCCAGCGACGCACTTTTTTGAATTTTGAAAGGTCGAGCCGACCGGGATACTGCACGGCTTTTTGCTTTATTTTCTTGTACAAAGAGTACATAAAGCGGTATTTGTACAGCGCATTGTCCCAACGATCCAGCACATCTGCCCCAGCACGGATATTGCAGGGAGCAGAAAACACGGCAGCAGCTTGCACTTGTTTGGGCGCGTTTGAGCCTAGGGTACCCAGGTATTTCATGGATATATTCGCGCCCATACTGTAGCCAACCAACACGATCTTATCGTACCGCTGCTGTTGAAGCGCATGGCTGATTACAGTGTGAATATCTTCCGTATCGCCATGGTGGTACATGCGAAATTGGCGATTTAATTCCCCTGAACAGGAACGACAATTCCAGGCCAGGGCATCCCAGCCGTTTTGCCAGAACAATTTTGCGGTTCCGCGCACGTATGAGGCCTGACTATCGCCTTCCAAGCCGTGGGTAATGATGACCAATTGACGGTTTCCTTTCGTCTGAAGCCAATCGAGGTCCAGGAAATCACCGTCGGGCGTATCTATCCTTTCTCGTTGATAGTCAACACCTTTCACACGCCGGATGAGACCAGGGCTGATTGTTTGCAGGTGGCCACCCAACTGCCAAAAAGGCGCGCCAGGAAAAGTGGATGATTCGATTAAGGGCATTTTATTAATGTGATAATTTGATAATGGGATAATGTGATAATTGGGGCACTGCAAGCGTGACAGTGGCCGCAAATATCATCAAGCATTAGAGATTGTGCCGGGTAAGCTGGAACTTTCGGCCAAATTTCGTCACCATGCTCCGCTATTCCGTCTTTCTTTTGTTCCTGTTTCTGATGTCTTGTGAAAGTCCGGAAGAAAAAATTTCCCGCCTACAAAGCCAAACACTGGCTGCACTGGGTGTGGGCGATTCGTTTGAAATTAAAACCAAATCCCAAACCTTTAAGCTTGCATTGCCACCAGCGCCGGAAAAGGCCGAACAATGTGCGAAACAGATTTTAGCCATTCGCCAAGAAGCAAATATGCTTGATATTGAATCACTTAGTGCCGCTGACCAACAAAGATTGCGTGGTTTAAACGCCATATTGGTCGCATTGGTTCAAGGAGGGGACGGCAGTGCATTCGATCCTACCAAATGTGTGGTTGCTGATTTGCTGAAAGATAATTTCAAGGACAGCACAACTAAAATCTTGCTCGAAAAAATTCCGGAATACTATGCTGAAGTAGAACGGCGCTGGCAACCCCCCAATAAATTACGCGCCCAATCTGCGGCCCAGCAATCGCTGCAAGCATTGGATATGCTCCATGAAATGGGCGCTGATGCCGATCAGGCAAAGCTCGCGGTGAAAGATTTTATCGGGATGTGTCAAAGCGCTGCTTGTTTGAATTAAGTAACCCTCAACATGAGTTATAACAACTTTAGCCCTAGCTGATTACGCTCGACCAGCATAACATGGGTAAACTATGAAAATAAGGGATGAGGCATATTTGAGCGTTATTAGACTGTTATTTAAACAAAAACAGCCGCCCCACAACTGCGTGTGGGACGGCTGCTGCCAAATCGCTTTGTACTTTTTATTGGTCTACTACCGATTTAACATAATGGTTTGTGTCAGGACTTTCCCTTCGGTTGATACACGCAGGAAATATACTCCTGCCGCAACCTGATAAGGCCGCCATTGGAATGCCATTTCACCGTCAATGGCACCGTTGTACAACTGCGCTACTGTTTGGCCAAGGGTATTGATAACGACCACTTGGGCATCGGCTGATGTTATTCCTTTTACTTCAATATTAAGGACGCTGCTGAACGGTACTGGGAAACAACGCAACGTTGCTTCTGAACCAGTGACCACGACATTGCGATCATCAGGATTCACCAGATCATTGCACAAGCCTCCATACACCAGTGCACTGCCCATGTTGCTGCCTGGGTTGTCGTCTAATGGTGCGCCAAGGATGACATTGCGGCCGCTGATAGCTGCGGAGCTGCCCAAGGCATCACCGGCTTTGCCGCCACCATCTTCAAGGTTACCCATCAGTATCCAGCCATTGTCTTGCTGAAGGTAGACAAAACCAGTACCGGAATCATCACCAAACTGGTCATCATCGCCTTTTGAGCCGACAACGGCGTATTCGCCATCAATGCCAACGGCACATCCGAAACGGTCGCCTGTTTTGCCGTTCAGATCAATAATAATGTTGCGCTGACCCCAACTGTCGTTGATGCCATTGTTGTTTTTGTAAAACGCAAACACAGCACCTGCATCGGTTGCTTTGCGGTCATGCCGATCAGCGCCAACAAGTGCCCACGGTCCACTGATGGCGACACTAGCACCAAAATTGTCGTTCATGTTCTGAGAAGCGGCCTGTAGTTTGGCTACTTGTCCCCAGGTATTGGTACCAAACTGGTTTTTGCCAAAAATGTACGCTGCACCCACTTCCTGCTGGAATCCGTCAACACCATTGGCGCCAACAATAGCGTATTTATCATCAATATCTACACTGATGCCTAAGTTGTCGTTGGCATTGCCCGTTGTAGCCAACAGCTTGGCTACCTGCCCCCAGGTATCAGCACCGCCTTGATTGCGACTGAAAACGTATGCTGCGCCTGCATTAGCGCCGGATGCATCATCCCCGATGGCACCCGCGATAAGTTGGTCGCCTGAGAGGGCCACGCTCGTACCCATTAGGTCGCCGCCATCTGGACCAACAATGGTTACTTTTGTGTGGTAGGTCCATTGTGACGGGTTCGTGGGGCTTTGGTAGAAGATAGACACCGAACCTTCATTGCCGATAGCTGTATCGTCGAATGGCGAACCAACAGCAGCTACACCGCCAGAAATGGCAACGCTGGCACCGAAATTATCGCCGGGCATGCCACCCGGATCCGTCAAAACAGCAATCTGCCCCCAGGCATTTGGCCCGTTTTTATCGCGGAAAAGGATATAAGCCGTACCAGCACTCTGGCCGCTTGGGCCTTTTTTATTGGATCCAACAATGGCATAGTCTCCATCTATGGCAACACTTACGCCATATTCGTCGAGGGTCGCGCCGTCACTGCCATATTGTTTGGCAATTCTTGCCCAGTCCTGCGCTTCATCTGTTAAGCCATCGCAATCGTCGTCTAAATCGTTGCAAATTTCAGGGCGTGCACTGACCGATATTTGGAAGTAACAATTGACGGAATTGCCGACAGCGTCTGTTGCCGTGATGCTAACATTGGTCAGACCTAAGGCAAATGAGGACATAGGGGGAGTATCGTAATCCACGGTCAGGCCGGCGCAGTTATCCGTAGCGACAGCAGCAGCATATCCTACGGTGGCTACGCAGTCGCCGACATTTGTTTTTACATTGATGTTGGAAGGGCAGACAAGTACAGGGAATTCGCGGTCTTCCACTGTTATCAATTGCGCACAAGTATTGGTATTGTTGCTGTTGTCCCTGGCTGTCCATACGACGGTAGTGGTACCAACTGGGAAAAAGCCTGGAGCGTTGTTGGTAATGCTCGTCACGGCACAGTTGTCGGTAACAGGGAAGGGAGAGCCAAGGTACGCGATACTGGCACCACAAAACCCGAAATCATTGCCTTTTACAATACCAGGAGGGCAGGTGATCTTGGGTTTTTCATTGTCGGTTACGGTCACCGTGAAGGAGCAAGTGCGGGTGTTGTTTCTCACATCTGTTGCCCGCCATACATTGGTGGTAACGCCCACCGGGAATACCGCGCCGCTTGCCAGTCCTGATTGCAGCAAAACGGTCGCTATACCACAGTTGTCGGTAGCGGTAGGGGTAGCGTAGGTGGTGATGGACCCGCAAACGCCAGGATCATTGTTTTTGGCAATATTGGCCGGGCAAGTGATGGTGGGCAGCGTCACGTCGTTTACCGTCACGGTGAAAGAACAAGTGTTTGACAAGCCGACTCCATCTGTGGCTCGATAAACAATCGTAGTGACACCAACCGGAAAGGTGGAGCCACTCGGCAAGCCACTTACTAAGGTTATATTTGGTGCGGTACAGTTGTCCGTTGCTGAGATAGCACCGTAGGTAACGACAGCACTGCAAGCGGTTGCAGGGCTGTTGTTGGTGACAACACTTGCAGGGCAAGTAATGGTAGGCGCTACGATATCTTGCTTGACAAAGCTCCAAATATTGCAGCCACTCGCGGCACCACTGGCGTTCCTAGGCCGTATCTGCCAATAATAAGTGCCTTGTGCCAAAAAACCAGTCGCATAACTGGTACCGACAGTGTTGGCAACAAAAGGCGGCGTAGCACTGGTGCCAAAATATACATCATAACTGGTTGCGCCGGGAGAGACGGGCCAACTCAAGGCCTGCGTCGTATTGGGGCAGCCTGCATTGGCGCCATTGGCCGGTGATGTGGGCGATGCAAGGCAAGGCGGAGCTGCAGAAGGGCAAATAATCTGGAATGTGTGCGAATAGGATCCGGTACCCTCTGGATCGAGCAGTACATAATAGGTGGTTCCAGCCGTCAGCGTACCCATACTGAGCGTTGTTGGGGAAACAACATCTTGGAGGCAAGTCCATCCGGTTGCGTTGCAGCCGCCGGATGCCGCCTTGAAAAAGTAATCGATATAACCTCCGGTTGCTGCAGTAACTTGTAAGCTGTGCGCCCCTGTAGCAACAGGTGTAAAAGCATACACCCTTTCTTGACCGGGAGTGGAAAAGCCACAGGAACCGGGCGACCAGACTCCAGCACCAGAAGGCGTGGCAGTCACCGGTGTGGCACACTGAAGCGTCGGAACGTTGGCACACGGATTATAGCCTGCCGGACAATTGATCTGGAAAGTTTGCGTAACGGAGCTGGTCGTTTCGGCATCGAGCAGGATATAATAGGTTATACCTGCTGTCAAGGTTCCAATGGTGGTCGTTGTCGGAGAAAAAATGTCGAGAATACAAGTCCATCCAGTGGCATTGCAGCCGCCGGACGCTGCCTTGTAAAAATAATCGATGTAGCCGGTGCTGCTGGTTGAAGTGACCTGCAACGAATGCACCCCGGTTGTGGTTGGGGTGAATGAATATACTTTTTCTAGCCCAGGGGTGGTGAACCCGCACGAGCCGGGGTTCCAAACCCCGGCACCGGTAGTTGTTGCGGTGACAGCCGTAGCACAAGCCAATACTGGGATCGACAAGCAGGGGTCTGGTCCGCCGCCGCCGCAACTGGTGCATTGGATGGTACCCGTGTGGCAAGAACCATCCGTGCCGCAGCTGGCGTTGGTATTGTAGTGTAAGTACAAGGGGCCCGAAACAGTGCAAACCACACTGATGGGTGCAAACCCGAAACCGAGCACGGCGCCACCTGGCGTGCCTTGGCGGATGGTAATGTAGTTGCCTGCTCCACCCGTGGCGTTAAAAAGATACGTTGAACCAGCCACTGCGCTGTTGATGGTGCTGTACTCGCCAGCAAATGCGCAAGTGGTGATGATTAAGGTGGTGTTGTTGGTCGGTGCTGTGACCGTGCCAAATTGGGCCGGATTGTTGCATTGGCTCCAACCTATATGTCCAGCCAATAACATAAAAGGGAGCATCAACCAATAACCCTTGGAAAAAGCATGATGTGAATGTAGTTTCATAATGGTAACGTTAAATTTGTGAAAAAAAAGGTGTTTAAGCACTCGTAGTCAATTAATGGCAACGGCAGGATGCCGCAACAAAGATGGTAATCGAAGATGTTTCCGGGCGGCAGCTTGCGTAAAGCATGAGTCATCCCTTATTTTCGTGAATCCTTGGTATTTTTAGATGGAAGGGCTCGGCACTAGGTAAATCGGTTGCATTTATTTTTGCTTATTCGTCAGACCACGAAAAGTGGTCGGACGAGGGCCATTTGATCCGACGATTTTTCATCGTCCGACCAATAAGTATACACAAACGCCCAAATTTATACCTATTTTTTCTCCAAAAAAATGATCGATGACTCATGTTCATGACGGCAACTTTGGGAAATAAAGAAAATTTACGATAAAATGATTAGAGGGGAAAGGAGAGCGGGACAAACTTATGCAAAGTTTCGCAAAAAAAATATTTTGAAATTTTTTATTTTATATTATTGTAGTGAACCTGACAATGTAAGTTGTTATTTTTAATTCGGCATTTATCGTATTTTAATGCTGGGTTGTTTTTTTAGCTGCTTTTAATTTGTTCCATCGCTTGAACTCGGCGTTGCACTGTTAGCTGTACTGTTTTCTGCACGGATCAGCCTTACAACCACCCACACCAAAAACACCGAAATCACGGCAAACTCCCAAGGAACTGTAATATCCTTTTCCAAATCAACAGAGCTGATTTTATTCCCGTAGAGGTATTGCCCAAATACCTGGATGCCATTGTTGAAAAAATGTGCGATAACAGGCACCCAGAAATTGCGGGTATGCCAGTACAGCCAGCCTAATATCACGCCAAGAATCATCCGGGGCAGCAAGCCCTCAAATTGAAAATGCGCTACACTAAATATAAAAGCTGAAACAAGAATGGCAACCCAGGGATTGGCGATGCGCCGCATCAACTGCTGCTGTACCACGCCCCTGAATACCAGTTCTTCTCCAAGTGCTGGCAGTACCGCAATAATGGTTAAATTGGCCAAAAACTCGCCAAAATGATCCATTTGCAGCAGCCCTTTGATGATCTCCGCGGTTTGGTTTTCCATGGATTTGAAAAGTTCCGGTAATTCAAGCATCTGGTTGAATTGCAGGGAATACAGCACCATTGGCAAAGATACCGCCATCAGCAAAATGGCTAAACCCGCTGTTTTCAGGGATGGCGCCTTTCTAACTTTTAAGTAATCGGGCCAATCGGGCAGAATGCCTGTCAGGCTCCGGTAAAACAGCCAAACGGTAAGCCCACCGCTGGCGAGAAAAGCGGTTAAGTGCCCTAAGCCCAGTTGAATGCGCACTTGCCAACGGGCAGCAACGGGTGCATCGGCTGTTAACGTCAGGTATGGATCCCAGCCCATGGCGAGGCACAAACCCTGGTAGAGCAAGCCCCCAATGCCTGCACCTAAAACAAACAAGCCAATTTGAGTCAGCAGTATCAGGCTCACTTTGGGTCCGTAGGGCCGTGGCTGCGTTTCTGTGTATTCGGTGTTGGGGCTTTCCGGGCTTTCTTCCATTTTTTTGATACTTTTTTCGGCTGCAAGGTAATGCTTTGGCAGCTTGATGGGCAAGGTCGTTGACTTAGATATTATTGGACATTGGACATTAACTTTCTTTTTTCATCAGAAAATTTTAATCACCAATTTGAGCGGTAAGCGCCTCATAAATCCACTTAGCGCTCAAATTGGGTTGAATTTGAGCGCTAAGTATTGTAGAAACAGACTTGCTGCTGAAATTGAAAAAAAATGGATGGTCATTTGGATTCAAATAACTTTGCGCAATAGTTTGCACATTTTCTGAAACACATTAGCACCATGACCAATCTAAGCGTAAACATCAACAAAATAGCCTTGCTCCGCAATTCCCGTGGCAGTAATTCGCCCAACCTGATCCAGGTAGCCCAGGACTGTGAAACTTTCGGCGCGCAAGGCATAACCGTGCACCCGCGCCCCGACCAGCGTCATATCCGCTACGACGATGTGCCAGCATTGAAGGCGCTGGTCAAAACGGAGTTCAATATTGAAGGCTATCCCGACCGCGCCTTGCTCGATTTGGTGATCGCCAACCGACCACACCAGTGCACCCTTGTTCCTGATTCCCCAGACCAACTGACCTCGGACAATGGCTGGGACACGCTGAAAAACAAGTCTTTCTTGACCGAAACCATCCAGGAATTACAGCAACATGGGATTCGGGTATCTTTGTTTGTGAACCCGGTTCCGAAAATGATCGAAGGTGCCAAAGCAGTGGGTGCCGACAGGATCGAGTTTTATACCGGGCCGTTTGCCCACGATTTCGAGGTAAATCCAGCAGAAGCAGTACTTGCTTACACCGAATCTGCCATTATTGCCAATAGGCTAGGGCTGGGCATCAATGCGGGGCACGACCTGAATTTGCGGAACCTGCGATTTTTCAAGGAAAATTGCCCTGGCTTGCTTGAAGTGAGCATAGGGCATGCTTTGATTGCCGATGCCTTGTATTACGGTTTGTCCAATACGATCAGAATGTACTTGCGGCAACTAGGTTCTGCCAATTAATCAGCGAAATAACGCTGGAAGCACGAATGAAATAAAAAAAACGCAAGTATTTAACAATGAGCCACTTAACTGTTTGGCTTAATCATATTTTAATATTAGGCTGCAAAAATAGATTGGCAATTTGAATCTTTTACAACCGTTATTTTTACCTTTGGTCGTTGAACACTCCAAACAAATCTAATATTTTAGCACAAACAGTTCACAAAATTTTTAACCAAATTCAACTATTCGTATGAAGCGATTAATTACAACCCTCACGCTTGTGATTGCAGTCGTAGGGCTAGCATTCGCACAGCGCGCTGTAATGGGCTTAGTCTCCGGGGATGACGGAGATCCGCTCATTGGAGCCTCTGTCGCCGTAAAAGGCGCATCTGTTGGTACGCGTACCGACATCAATGGCAAGTACACAGTCAATGTTCCTGCGGGATCAAATGTGCTTGTCATCTCTTACACTGGGTACACTTCCCAGGAAATCACACTGGGCACGTCTAATGCCGTAGATGTGGTAATGGCATCCGGCGTTCAGCTTTCTGAAGCCGTTGTAACAGCTTTGGGTATCTCCAGGGAGAAAAAATCACTGGGCTATGCTGTTCAGCAAATTGACGGCGACCAGTTGGTTGGTGCCCGTGATGCCAACATCGTAAACTCACTTTCTGGCAAAATTGCTGGGGTGAACGTCGTTAGCTCCTCCGGCAACGTAGGTTCTTCTTCGCGTATCGTTATCCGTGGCAACAGCTCCATCACCGGTGAAAACCAGCCACTTTTTGTAGTGAACGGTATCCCGACGGACAACTCTAACCGTGGCAATGGCAATACCCAGTTCGGCGGCGCCGACTTTGGTAACGCTATCCAAGACATCAACCCCGACGACATTGAGTCTGTAACGGTGTTGAAAGGCCCTAACGCTGCAGCCCTTTATGGCTCACGTGGCGCTAATGGTGTTATCTTGATCACGACTAAAACGGGTAAAAAAGCATCAAAAGGCCTTGGCGTTTCCTATTCTGGCGACGTAGGCTTTGCACAGCCATTCCGCTTGCCTACCTATCAAAACAAATTTGGACAAGGTCTTGACTTCCAATTCAGCTACGTTGATGGTGAAGGCAATGGCGTTTACGACGGCGTTGACGAAAGCTGGGGGCCATCATTCGACCCTGCAATCAACGGTGCTGACGGCATCGACAACGATGGCGATGGCATGGTTGACGAAGCTGGTGAAGGTGTGCTGATTGACCAATTCACGGGTGCTCAGCAGCCTTGGGTAGCACGTCCAGATAACATCAAAAACATTTTTGAAACAGGTATCACTTTTACCAACAATATCGCAGTAACTGCTGCTGGTGACCGTGCACATGCCCGTTTCTCTTTTACAAACATGGATCAAAAAGGTATGGTGCCAAACACAGACCTTAAGCGGAACACCTTCAACCTTGCTTTTGGTATGAAGTTGAACGACAAGATCTCTACAGACGGTAATATTGCCTACACTACCCTTAAATCTAACAACCGCCCAGGTGTCGGTTATGCTGGTGACAACATCATTCAGCAAACCATTTGGACGGGCCGTCAGGTTGACTGGGAGTATCTCCGTGCGAATTACAATGAGCGCGATGCAGCCGGTAACGTCGTAAACTGGAACCACAACTACCAGAACAACCCGTTCTATACGTTGTACAACAATACCAAGCCACAGGAGCGCAACCGTATCAATGGTTTCTATTCTGTTACGTACAAAATGTTGCCTTGGCTGTCAGCTACAGGCCGTATCGGTACTGACTACTACCGCGATAGCCGCCAGATTCGTTTCGAAAAAGAAACAGCTGACTATCCAAATGGTCAATACCAGACATTTGATTACGGCTCAACAGAAACAAACAGTGACCTTCTGTTGACTGCAAACAAAGCCATCTCCGACAATTTCTCTATTTCGGCAACGGCTGGTGTTGTTCGTCGTGACAACAAAGTAACAGGCAATGAGCAAACTGCTACGGCATTGGTTGTTCCGGGTCTTTTCAACATGTCGAATGCTGATGGATCAGTGAACGTCAACGAGTTCACCAACACTTCCCGCATCAATTCTGCTTTGGGTAGCGTTTCACTTGGTTTCTACAACTTCATGTACTTAGACGCATCTGTGCGTAATGACTGGTCTTCCACGCTTCCTGCAGCAAGCAACAGCTATTTCTACCCTGCTGTAAACCTCGCAGTTGTGCTGTCTGAGAAAGTAACCATCCCAGGTATTACCCTTTTGAAAGTACGTGGTGGTTATGCAGAAGCTGGTAAAGACACTGATCCTTACCGTACTGCTTTTGTTTTTGGCGCACTTACGCCATGGGGCGGTACGCCTTCCTTCACTGTTCCAGGTGCTGTTCCAGGTACTACATTGAGGCCTGAGCGTGCAAAATCAATTGAAGCTGGTATCGAAGTTCGTGCAGTAAAAGACCGCGTTCGTTTGGACGTAACCTATTACAACACCCGCAACATTGACCAGATTATTCCACTCAACGTTTCTTCTACTTCTGGTTTTACCAGCCGTATCACGAACGCTGGTACCATCAAAAACGATGGTGTTGAGGTACAGTTGGGTTTGACACCCGTAAATGCACGCGACTTCCGTTGGGATATTGATGTAAACTGGGCTAAGAACAACTCTGTCGTTCAAGACCTTCCTGACGGTGTAACTGAAATTACCCTCAATACCAACTGGGGCCTCCGCCTCGTTGCACGTGAGGGTGAGGCTTATGGAGCATTGGTTGGACGTCGCGTTAAGCGCGCTCCAGACGGCCAGATCATCGTAAGCCAAACTTCAGGTCGCCCAATTCAAGACGTAGATGCCAATGGCAACGCTTCCAACTTCGTATTGGGTAACATTACACCAGATTGGGTTGGTGGTGTGCGCAACACATTCTCTTGGAAAGGTGTTTCTTTGAGCGCTTTGTTCGACATGCGTAAAGGTTCTGATGTATTCTCTATGACGTACATTTTCGGCCGTTATGCTGGTGTATTGGAAGAGTCACTTGAAGGTCGTAACACACTGGATGAGATCCAGAATGGTTACAACTTTGGTGGTGTTTACGAAGTAAAAGACGGTAATGGCAACGTTACTGGCTACATGCCAAACACGGTAAATCAATCTGCTGAAGCTTGGAACGGCGACCTCTATGGCCGTCGCCACGACCGCGGTGTTTTTGATGCTTCTTTCATCAAACTTCGTGAGGTTACCTTGAGCTACAACTTGCCTAAGGCATGGTTTTCGAACTCTTTTGTAAATGGTGTTCGTGTTGCAGCTTATGGCCGCAACCTGGCACTGCTTCAAAGCAATATCCCACACGTCGACCCAGAAACAGGTTTCGACAACTCCAATGCCATGCAAGGCATTGAGTTTGGCCAGAATCCATCGGCGCGTACCTTTGGTCTGACTTTCGGTGCTAACTTCTAAACCGCGTTTTTCAATCAATTCAAACATTAATTTTTTATGAAAAATATTCAAATTTTGATGTTAATCCTGTTGGTAGGGCTTTCCAATGCCTGCACCAAGGATTTTGAAAGCATCAACAAAAATCCAAACTTCCCGGTTGAGGTGCCATTGACCAATGAATTGGTTTCGGCCATCTCCCAAGGCGTTCGCCGCACACACGGCGCCAGCATGAACATGACTTATGCCGGATTGTGGGCGCAGCACTATGCTAAAATCCAGTATATCGACGAAGATTGGTACGAATACCGCCCTGATGCCTTCACGGCACACTGGGATGGTTTGTACACAGGCCCATTGGCCGACCTTCAGGACATCATCAACCGTGCGCCAAACCCAAGCAATATGCTGGCAGCTGCCATGACGATGCGTGCCTACTACTTCTCGATAATGACAGATGCGTGGGGTGAAATCCCTTACTCAGAGGCATTGAGCCCAGATCGTACTTTCCTGCCTGTTTATGACAAGCAAGACGCGATCTATGCTGACCTTATCACACAGCTGAAAGCTGCAGCAGCAATGTTCAGCCCAGGCGGAGACGATTTGGGCGCTGGTGACTTGATCTATGGTGGCGATGTTGCCAACTGGTCAAAATTTGCCAACTCCTTGCGTGCTCGTTTGTTGAACCGTGCAAAAGGCAAAGTTCCAGCTTATGCGACAGAGCTTCAAACCTTGCTTGCCAGTCCAAGCGCTTTGATCTCCAGCAATGCAGAGAACGCTAAAATGGGTTATCCAGATGCTACACCAACAGCTTCTAACCCAATTTACAGCAACAAGCACAACGATGGCCGTAATGACCACTGTGTGAGCAAAACATTGGTTGATATGATGCTTGCTTTGGGTGATCCACGTCTTCCTGTTTACGCTGATGAAAACAATGCAGGCTTGTACGTTGGCCAGCCAAATGGTACAGTAGAGCCAAACCCATTCTCTTCAATTTCGCAAATTGGTACGGCTTTCCGCGATGATCCGACCAACCCTTCTTTCTTGTTCAACTATTCAGAGATACTGTTTATCAAAGCTGAAGCGAGCAACGACAAGCAAGCTTACTTGGATGGTATTTCTGCATCTTGCGCGCAGTTTGGTGTAACCGCAGACCCTGTATTCCTGGGTGTCGCTTCTGCTGCTTATGACGCGGGTGCGCCTAGGGCAGTTGCAACGGCTAAATGGTTGGCACTCTTTGGCGACGGCTGTGAGGCTTTCACGGAATTCCGCCGCACTGGCTTCCCTTCTGAGATCGTTGAGGTACCTGGAACTGCATATCCTGGACAAGGTGTTCCAAAGCGTTTTGCATATCCAACCAGCGAAACAGGCAACAACAAGATCAATCTCGAGGCCGCTATCCAAAGCCAAAACATTGATGCTTCTGGCCTCTTTGGCAACAAAATGTGGTGGGCTAACTAAATTGCCGCCTACATTCTTGTAGCAATTCTTAGAAATCATGAGTCACTCCGAGCTTCGGGGTGGCTCATGTTTTTTAACAGTCGTGCATTGCCATTTTACGCAAACAGTAGTAGACAAATTGCCAGCAATGCGCTTTTTTAACACTTGATCCTGCCATTTTGACAAAGAACAGCCCCGCAAACCCAGATGGAACGAAATATGCAGCATCTAACCTTTCCCGTTCTACAAAAGAGTACCTTTGCGCGGATTATCAGTACCCCTTGAATCTTTCACAATTTATCAATCATAACTTCCATATCGTGTTTGGATTTATTAAAAAAATACTCGGCACCAAGCAGGACCGCGACCTGAAATTGTACCAGGCTTTGGTGCTTGAAATCAATAAAAATTGCGAGGAATATCAAGGTTTGTCCCATGACGAGCTTCGGTCAAAAACCCTCGAATTCCGGGAGCGAATCAAAGAGTACCTCAGCGAAATAGACGCTGAAATTGTCTCTATCACGCAAAAGGCCGTAGATACCGAAGATTTTAACGAAAAAGAAGACTATTTCAAAGAGGTGGACGAATTGCGAAAAAATCGCGATAAAGCCCTTGAAGAAGTGCTGATGTCTATACTGCCCGAAGCTTTTGCGGTGGTGAAAGAAACCAGCCGACGTTTTTTTGAAAATGAAACACTTGAGGTCACCGCCACCGAGCACGACCGCATGTTGTCCGCAAAATCTGGAAAAGGGCATATCTCCATCCAAGGCGATAAAGCTATTTGGAAAAATACCTGGACGGCCGCAGGAGGGGAAGTAACCTGGAACATGATCCACTACGATGTACAGTTGATTGGTGGCATGGTACTGCATGATGGAAAGATTGCTGAAATGGCCACAGGTGAAGGTAAAACCCTCGTTGGTACGCTACCAGCTTACCTGAATGGTGTATCTGGAGAAGGCGTGCACATCGTAACGGTGAACGACTATCTCGCACGCCGTGACTCCGAGTGGATAGGCCCTATTTATGAGTTCTTGCTACTCACCGTCGATTGTATCGATAAATTCCGCCCGCACTCAAAAGAGCGTATAGAAGCTTATAAATCCGATATTATCTTCGGAACCAATGCAGAATTTGGCTTTGATTACCTCCGCGACAACATGGTAACCACCACGGAGGAGCTTGTGCAGCGCAAGCACCACTTCGCTATTGTGGACGAGGTTGACTCTGTACTGATTGACGATGCGCGTACACCATTGATTATCTCCGGCCCAGTGACCCGTGGTGCCGACGACCAGGAATATGTTGAACTGAACCCTACGGTCAGGCGCTTACTGGAAGAACAGACAAAGTTGTCTACCCACTTTCTATCAGATGCTAAGAAGCTGATCAGTTCCGGCAATACAAAAGCAGAAGATGGCGGTGGCGGTTTGGCCCTGCTTCGCGCACACCGTGCACTGCCCAAAGCCCGCCCCTTGATCAAGTTTTTGAGCGAAGACGGCATGAAAGTGCTGTTGCAAAAATCAGAGAATGTTTACCTCCAGGAAAATGCCAAGCGTATGCCGGAGGTGGATAGTGAACTGCTGTTTTACATTGATGAAAAAAACCGCAGCGTGGAGTTGTCTGAAAAAGGCGTGGAATACCTCTCCAATTTCAACAATGAGCCTAACTTTTTTATCATGCCTGATATCGGCATGGAATTGGTGAAAATTGGCAATGACGAAACCCTGAGCCATGATGAGAAAATTGAGGCAAAAGAACGCCTCTCCCAAGATTATGGCATAAAAAGCCGTCGTGTACACGCCATCCAACAATTGTTGAAAGCGTATGCATTGTTTGAAAACGACAACGAGTACATCGTCGTAGACGGAGAGGTGAAAATTGTAGATGAGCAAACGGGTCGTGTCATGGAAGGCCGCCGGTATTCCGATGGTTTGCACCAAGCCATTGAAGCAAAAGAAAATGTGAAGGTGGGTGAAATAACCCAAACCTACGCAACAGTAACCCTCCAGAACTATTTCCGGATGTACCACAAACTGGCTGGTATGACGGGTACAGCAGAAACCGAAGCCAAAGAATTGTGGGACATCTACAAGCTCGATGTAGTGGTTATTCCAACCAACCGCCCCATAACGCGCAAAGACGAAGAAGATCTCGTGTTTAAAACGGCACGTGAGAAATACAATGCGGTCATTGATGATATCATCAAACTCCGGGATGCTGGCAGACCAATCTTGGTTGGTACCACTTCCGTTGAGATTTCCGAGTTGTTGTCAAGGATGCTTAAAATGCGCGGTATTGACCATAACGTATTGAATGCCAAGCAACACCAGCGGGAAGCTGAAATTGTTGCAGAAGCAGGCCAAGCCGGGAAAGTAACCCTGGCAACCAACATGGCAGGTCGTGGTACCGACATCAAGCTTGGTCCGGGCGTTAAGGGTTCTGGTGGCCTTGCCATCATCGGTACCGAACGGCATGAAAGCCGTCGTGTCGACCGACAGTTGCGCGGTCGTGCAGGTCGTCAAGGAGATCCAGGCTCTTCGCAATTCTACGTCGCGCTGGAGGATTCCCTGATGCGATTGTTCCAAAGCGACCGTATCGCAGGCCTGATGGACAAAATGGGCCACAAAGAAGGTGATGTGATCCAACACTCGATGGTAACCAACAGCATCGAAAGGGCACAAAAAAAGGTAGAAGAAAACAACTTTGGCATTCGCAAGCGCTTGTTGGAATACGACGACGTAATGAATATCCAGCGTGAAGCCATCTACCGCAAGCGCCGGAATGCCCTGTTTGGAGAGCGCCTTCAAGTAGACATCAACAATGCTTTTATCGCGATAACCTCCGAATTGGTGCATGTACACCGGCAAAGTGGCGATTTCGAAACGTTCCGATTGGACAGCATACGGCTTATAGGCGTTGATCCTGAAATGGAAGAAGCCTGGTTCAAATCTGCTCCGGTAGGTACGGTAACGGCTACCTTCCTGCAACAAGTACTTGAATTGTACGAGTACAAATCCAAGCAAGTAGGGGATCGTTTGTTGCCAGTGATCAAAGATGTATTTGCGAAAGAAGGCCATCGCTACAAGCGTATTGTCGTGCCATTTACGGATGGAAGTCTTGGCTTGCAGGTAAGCGCCGACATGGAAAATGCCATAAAAACAAATGGTAAATCCACCATGCGCGATGTTGAAAAAGTCGCCAACTTGGCCTTGATCGACGATGCCTGGAAAGAACACTTGCGCAACGTTGATGACTTGAAGGAGTCTGTACAAGGCGCAAGTTTTGAGCAAAAAGATCCATTGGTTATCTATAAAATGGAGGCTTACAACCTTTTTGAAGGACTTATCGGGCACATCAATGGCAGCGTAACCTCCTTCCTGTTGAAAGGATCGCTTACCCTTCCAGACGAGGAGCAAATACAACGTTCGCAACAACAGCAACAGCTTGCAGAAGCCCAGCGGCGTGCCCAGGCCAACCGTCTCCGCGCCAACAACCAACAGCAGCGCACAGAAACCCAGGAAGCGGCCCAGCGTGCAGCTCAATCAGCTGGCCAAGGGCCAGTACAACGGGTGCAGCCCATCGTAAAAGAAAAAGTGATCGGCCGCAATGAGCCATGCCCCTGCGGCAGTGGAAAAAAATACAAAAACTGTCACGGATAATAGAAAAGGGTTTCAGGTTTCAGGGTTTCAGGTTGTTTTTCAAGGGAGATAGTTGTTACTGGCTTTGAAAAACATTTTTGGGGATAGGCTCAATTTTTGGAATTAAAGTGCTGAAAAACCCAATCCAAGAAAAAAACGAATGTTGTGCAACGAACAACTATCAACGAACAACCATCAACGAAGAGCCGCCCGACCAAAAATCGGGCGGCTTCGCTTTTTTTTGCGTCTTTTTTAAACCAAATCGTCTTTCTTTGTTGGTTGAAGGTTTACCCGTGAAATACAACCTTGAAACCTGAAACCTTGAAACCTGAAACCCTTTTTAATTTCCAATGCATACATTGCAGGCCAATTTCAACCAACAATTTGCAATTATGAAAAAATACGGAAAAAAAATACTCATCGGACTATTGATAGTCCTGACTGGATTACAGTTTTATCGCCCGGAAAGGAACCTCTCAGGTGAATCGTCCAATGATATCAGCACCAAATATCCTATCCCGGAGCCAGTAATGGCCATCCTCAAGCCTGCTTGCATGGACTGTCACAGCAACACCACGCGTTACCCATGGTATGCTGAAATTCAACCGCTAGGGATGTGGTTGGCGGGTCATGTCAAAGGGGGCAAACAAAAATTGAATTTTTCAACTTTCACATCTCGGAAGTTGGCCGTTCAAAACCACAAATTCGAGGAAATTATCGAAATAGTAAAGGAAGGTGATATGCCTCTGAAACCCTACACTTGGATACACGGCGATGCCCGGCTTTCAAGTGAACAACGCGCCCTGATTACTGCTTGGGCGGGGACAATGATGGACACTTTGAGGCTGCAATACCCCGCAGACAGCTTGGTGATGAAGCGAGGATAGTGATTGATGCGATTGTTTTTTGATGTTTAAATATTTTTGGTAAGACACTGAAGGTCATTAAGTTGAATATGTATTTGAAAATCATTTGCATATAAAAAAAACTTGTTGGCACGGATTTTGGCTTAGTTCTACCATCTGTCGCACAAAAACCGACCCGCGGCATTTCTTTAATATGAAATCAAAAAATAAATCCATCATAACTTTTGCGGCATTTATCTTTCATGCAGTGCTTATTTTTCTGGCCGTTCAACAGATGAACTAGGGATGTGTCCTTGCAAAAAAACGGGGTACCCGCCACTTGGCGGGTACCCCGTTTTTTTGCAAGGACACAAGAATTTATTTGCTGAAAATCTGCCAGGCACTGTTATTATTGGCGACAACAAAGGTGTATTTGCCGTTTGCGCCACGAAGCATGGCCAAGTCTCTGGCCTCTCTCATTGCCCAAAAACCGCTGATAGTATTGTCCATCCAAGAGAACTTTCCTTTCCCATCACCTATAAGCAAGGTTCCATTGCCGGCATCACATCGATTTGTCTCCACTTCAAAACCATATTTATTGCCCGCTAGCAAAATGTCTGGATTGCCGTCGCTGTTGAAATCGCCAATAGCAATTCCTTGTGTGACCGATATTTGTGCCTGAATGGGAAAAATGTGCCGCACAAACTTGCCTCCCTTATTTTCCCACCAACAAGTTTCCAGCATGTAGCAGTTTAGGTTCAGGGCGGCATCTAGCTCTTTTTGTGGCCAAATATCACTCACCGTTGCTTTTGCGTAATCTTTTGAGAAAAGAAAGCGCTTTTTCAACACCGGCAATTGCTTCACCAACACATCTTTTTGTACCAATGGGTAAGTTTTTCCATTCTCTTGAAATGCTACAATGGGATCTATAGTGCCATTGTTGTCAAAATCCTTGGCATAACACCGAAAGGGAGCATCTAAAGAAGCCGTAAATCGGGTGTTTAGCCCCAAATTTCCGGTTACGATATCAAGGTCGCCATCTTTATCCAAGTCTCCAACCACAATTCGGTTCCAAAGCCCGTTGCTTTTGTCGAAGCCCGATTGGGCTGTAATATTTTGTAGTTTGTTGCTTACCAGTTTGAAAACTGAAACTGGCATCCATTCCCCTACAACAATAAGTTCTGCTTGCTGGTCGCCATCAATATCCACCCAGGCCAAATCCGTGACCATGCCGCAGCGTTCAAAATCGCCGGCAACCTGGCTGGTAACATCGCTGAATTTGCCTGCATTGTTTTGCAAAACCAAGCTCCTTGGTGTGAGTGGCCAGTTTTTAGGCGTTACGCGACCACCAATAAACAAGTCTTCATCCCCATCTTTGTCATAATCATGGGCGACAACCCGCAATCCAAGGTCTTTTAATGCCGGAAGGTCACCTGCTGCCTTGCTGAAATTGCCCTTGCCGTCATTCAGATACAAGCGACATTGCCATAAGTCGGGGGTACTGGCCTCTGCGCCGCCGCTGAGCACGAACAAATCGAGGTCTTTGTCACCATCAGCATCAAAGAACACGCCACCGTGGTCCTCAAATTTTTTGTCTTGTTCAAACACTGCTGTAGAACTGCTCCTGAAACCGCCCACCGGCGTTTGAATAAATACACCGCCGGCAGCACCTGGCCCATTACCGATAAAGACATCATCCAAACCATCGCCATTGACATCTCCTTGAGCCGTCAGTGGACCAAGATCGCTGACCGTCCAGGCATTTAGTGGCCAGGTTTCAAAGTCATTAAACAGATTTTCTTTATGGGTAAAATAGCCAGCCCCAGTCAAGTTTTCACTAAACACACCCCCCCCTCGGGGGGGCAGGGGGGGGGCAAGGGTAGGGACATAGCCACTGGCATCCGTATATTTGAGCGCAAGCCGCTGATTTGCAGGAACATTGGTCAGTATTTGAAATTTCCCATCTGGCCATCTAATGCTGAGCTTGTCAACTTGTTGGGTTTGGCCAAGGCCAAAATGGATCAGGTGTTCCACCGAAGAGAATATGCCGCGACTGGGATTCAATTCCTGATATTGTATACGGCCTTGACATTCGATCAGTACAGAAGCACCAACAGCGAATGGGTTTAGAGGGCTTCCTTGCAATTTAGCCTGTATGTAGTTCCCAATATTTTGTTCGCGCGATAAATTTTTATAGATAAATGCGGGCTCGTCCAGGTTGTTGACCACCAGGTCAATATCGCCATCTGCGTCAAAATCGGCCCAGGCAGCACCGCAAGACCAGGAAGCGGGAATTGTCATCCAATCACCTCCCTTGTCATTAAACTGCCAATCGCCATTGTTCTGGTACATGAAATTCCTGATTTTGTGCGCGGGCATCTGGTCTAGGAACCCCATAAGGTCTTCATAATCTTTTTTCTTGCTCTTGGCGCGTCGCTTGTCCACTTCCGAGAGCACAAACTCTTGATAATCCCGGTTGGTCACTTCCCGCCGGTAGCCATTTGCAATGTGCAGGTCTTTCCAGCCATCGTTGTCAAAATCAGCAAACAGGCAGCTCCACGACCAGTCGGTTTTATATATGCCTGCAGCACAGGCAATATCGCTAAACGTTCCGTTGCCATTGTTGCGCTGCAGCACATTCCGCACAACAGGTTCAAAATAGCCGTATTTGACCATGGTTAGGTAACGGCTCAAGGGATTAGAAGTTTTCAAGCTTTTTTGGCGCTCATTATTGGTTGGCCACATATCCACTGACATCAAGTCGACCCTGCCGTCGTTGTCAAAATCTGTCATTTCAGAACCCATAGTACTCATGGGGCAATGCCTGAAATAGCTGCCGATCTTATCGTTAAAGGCACCTTTTTGATTGTTTATAAAGCAATTGTCTGGCTGCACAAAGTCATTGCCAACATAAATGTCGGGCCAGCCATCGCCGTTTATATCCGTAACAGACACGCTCAGGCCAAAGCCGACATTCCAGACGCCAGATTGTTGAGAGACATCGACGAATTTGCCGTTGTCGTTCCGGTAAAGCCGGTCGGAATCATAAGGCTTTTTTGGCGACAAATCAGCAATGGGCGTTACGCCGTCAGGCCCCATTTTCGCCGTAATTTGGTTGGCTGCACCAAGATCCGTGGGGTAGTTCAATAAATAACAGTCCAGGTCGCCGTCATTATCATAGTCAAAAAAATTGGCGCCCGTACTGGGGCTTTTATCAGCCAGGCCCAATTCAGCTGCCCTGTCGGTGAACGTCAGGTTGCCATTGTTAATAAATACTCGGGTACGGCGTTCGGCATTGTCTTCTGGCCCGGCCCGGCAAACAATGAGGTCCAAAAATCCATCGGCATTGACATCTGCCGCGGTGACGGCTGTTTCAAAACCATCCTCAGCCGCGACACCAGCCGAATCCGTGATGTCTTTGAACTTGAAATTGCCCTGATTGAGGTAAAGTTTGTTTTTCCCGTTGGTACAAACAAAGTATATATCTGGTAGGTTATCGTTGTTGATGTCTGCCACTGCTACGCCGCCACCGTTGTAAAAATTAATGTTGCGAATTACGTTGTGCATTTCATCTTCCAAAATTTGGTTTTTGAAATCCACTCCTGTCTCCGAAGGAGTCATCAATTGAAGGAGGGGCTTGTCTGCCCGTAGCGTAGGTTCTTCTGTTTGGCGTCCATCAAGGCCTGCCGGGTTTTTCGGCGCGCGTACACCTATAATATAATAGGCGATGGCTACCACGAGCAATAAGGCAAGTATCCAAATCCAATTGCGTTTATTGGAAGCGGTACGCTGTGGCTTTTTAGTCGTATTGGGTTTCGATTGCTTTTTTGCCATGAAGAATTCTAATATTTTTTGCCGAAACGGCGGTGCAAACTTACAAGAAAACATGTCCCAGGAAAAATTAACTGGCAATTCAAGCAAAATTCATACTTTACCTTTAAGTTTTGCTACAATCTAAAACACAGAGGCGGCATTGCCACTGAAATACAGCGAACACTTTGTCCGGAAAAAATAATTTTTTTTTCGGCGAAAACATTAAATGCTTAAGCTTATCTTCAATGTTCTCGCCAAAAGCGAGGTAAAAAGTTAGGAAAAAACATCAGGCAGCCTTTTTTTAAGGTTGACGGCGCCGATATGAGAGATGTTTTGAAAAATGGGGTCATTAAAAAATGGTTTAT
>Ga0105053_10001783_pt1 | contig 34236 bp, 25 predicted proteins | sample BON01_FD_78093 | JGI IMG/M metagenome (GOLD analysis project Ga0105053, IMG submission 78093) | Freshwater microbial communities from Lake Bonney liftoff mats and glacier meltwater in Antarctica - BON-01 | ecosystem: Environmental > Aquatic > Freshwater > Ice > Glacier meltwater | place: Lake... | reverse complement strand
TATTTGTAGATAGTTAATTAACGGCATTTCAAACCTAGATTTACGTTTTGTGAACACAAATGCAGTTATTTTTCAAACTAATCCTTGCGATTAAAAAAAATAGTAACCTTATGCCGAAGTTTTAAGTGAGACTTTGATTCCGGCCGGGATTTTTAAACTTTATTTAAAAATTTTAACCATGAAAAAAGTTCTTTTCGCACTGTTTGCAATCAGTGCATCAACATTTACTATTCAAGAAAGTAAGGCTACGGAACCTGTAGAAGAAACATGGGTTTGTTGTCAAAAAATCACTACTAAAACTTGTACTGATATCCTTGGAAATGGTCATTATGGTACAGTGAAGAAACCAAAATGTTAACAAAATAAAGTAGCAGTCCAGGTTAAGGGTAATTTACTTAAGAAATTTACCATTTATGATTGGACTGCTTTATTGATATGAGATATAGTAGTTTATTTTTACTGATAATGATTTTTTCTTGTACCAAGGAAAAATCATTTATGACAAATGAGCAGTCACAAGAAGTGGTTAAATTCCAATTACAGGATTTTCCCATTTCAAAGAAGCTGACCTCTAAAAAACACACTTATCAAGAGATACTAAACCCTCATGGGATACTCAATAAATCTGGTAAGTTGATAGTATCAAGCTTAAGTTCATCTAATGCACTTTTCGTAATTGATGAAAAGACGATGAGATTTGAAAAATCGACTGGGAAATCCGGAGTAGGTCCCGACGAGATTGCGGATGCGTGGATGATGGATTCAGGATTGAATGATAGTACGTTTTGGGTTTACAGTTTTTCTACAAAGGAATTCAGTGAGTTCTCTTTATTTGGCGATTCTCAAGCGCCTTTAAATAAAATACGTCAAGAAGGAGACTTTTTTCAAAGTTTGACCATGAATTGGCTTAAGGAAGACCAGATTATCAGTTACCAAAATGTAGGCCCTTCACGATTTTCAGTATTTAATTCCTCAGGAGATCGATTGAAAAATTATGGTTTTTGGGCTGACATTGGCGATACCACTATTAATAAAAAAGCAAGTTTTATTCTCAGCTCTATCCATCAGGGAAGTGTGTCCCTTTCTCCTTCTAAAAAATTTTTAGTTTTAGCCCAGGTTTTTACCGATTCATTTGAGCTTTTAGATGTTGACCTTAATCAGGTCAAAAAGATAGAAGGTCCAATTCAGCAAGAGCTTGAATACACCATCGAGTTTGATGGGAAATCAGAGTTTCCTTATGTAAATCCAAATTTGAAGAATGGATACAATAATGTTGTAGCCACTAATTCTGGCGTCTTCTTAGTTTATTTAGGTCTTAGTGATGAAGAAATTGAAAAAGGAGGATTGATGGCAACCGATATTTTTTGGTTTGACTTTGACGGAAAGCCCGTAGCACATTATTTACTTGATAGGTCTATAAAATCAATTGCAGTCAATTCTATTGAGAAGAAAATATATGCTATTACATACGATGAAGAGCCTGGAATTGCAGTGTTTGAATATTGAGTCTAGTTCCAATTAATCACGCTGATCGATGCGCCACTCTTAGATATCTCCGCGACCTTTATCCGCAAATCCATTCTTGCCGGAAAATCTGTCAAATACCTTCTTCCTTATGGAGTGGCAGATTATATTCGTGGCAAGAAGCTGTATTTGTAGGAAGGTTATTCTATTTCAGGTCCGCTAGAAAAATAAAGTAGGATGTGGCATAATCTTCAGATAAGTTAGATTTAAAAGTAGGGGATAGCTCATTGTAATTTTCTAGAATACTTTCTCCAGTTACACCAAAAGCTAATTGCTTGTCTTTTACTACCGATGGTGTATAAAGGGTAATATTGGACAATATATCATCCTTAATGGAGGGGTAGGTTGTAAAGGTATTTTTGTTCTCATTCCATATTCCTAATTTTCTGTTTTCTTTATCGATATATTCTAATAGAATCTTATCGTCAGACAAAGTAAATATTTCTCCAGAAAGATAAGCGTACTTTTTCTGTCCGAAGAATTTCATCATGTCCATTGCATTTTTAATACGAATAAATTCGTCATCAGGTACTTTGTTATTCTCAAAATCAACTATAAACAAAGGACTTAAGAGTTCATTTTTACCATATACATATACAGTGTCATTGAATTGTTTAGAGAATACAACCTGATCTTTTTTCCATATGGAAAATGGGGATTGAGGCTTGTAAACAAATTTATATTTATCCTTATTTATCGGTAATGCTTTTGTCTTAATATGATCGTTATTATAGATTATGAAATCCCATGGGTGACTTTCGTTTACAGAATTGGTGAATGTTATGTAGTCATCATTAAATGGAAATTGGAACATTCCTTGCACCAAAAGTTTTTCAGCAGAGAGCTCTTGCAAGTTCTCATCAAGCCAAAGCAGGTTGTCACCATTAAGTGTTATCCCTACGTTTCCTTCTTTGATGATAATATTTGTAATGCTATTGTTATTTATTCTTTCATCCTCTCCGAAATGTAAAATGTTTTTTATTTCCCCATTTTGATCAATTTGATAAAGAGATCTGCTGTAATCTCGGTCAAACAGATAAATAGTAGAAGGCCCAATAAAGATGTTTGGAAGTCCGGAAATAGGGGTTTTTGATTGAATTTCCAAAACTTTGAATTTAGAAGCGATCTCAGAAATGTTTAGAGGAGAGTCTATTTTGGAGAGCTTAAGCTTAGATACGTTTCCTACAGGTTCTTTTTTTGTACAAGCAAAAGCAATAATGGAAAATAGTAATAGATATCTTATTGTTTTCATCGACATTGAGTTAATTAATTAGTAAAAAAAGACTGGTCTGAAAATATTTTCCAGACCAGAGTTTAGTTAATTAGTTATTCACCATAAGGATTTTCGTCACAGAAGTACTGCCAATTTGCATAACATGTCTCCCCACCAATCTGTTCGCATCTGATAACATGCGTAACTGCACTACCGGCAGGACATGGATACCAAACAACTTTCCAAGGATTTTCTTCTTCTGCATTTGCTGGTGCAGTTGAGGAAATAACAAATCCCAATACTAACAATCCGCTAAAAAATGCGGAACCAATCATTTTGTAAATCTTCATTTGTAAAATTTTTAAATTTTCCATCGAATTCAAGAGATGGTTTTCTTGGAAATACTAATGTTTGATCTGTAAAAATATTTCAATATTAATTTAGTTGACAAGCAAATAGGTATAGTTAGTTGATTATCAGTTCTATTTTTTTTTAACGGTATAAATGTAGTTTAAGAGATCAGTTAGTGTAGAAATATAGATTTCTTATGTAATATTAGTTGGACTATCCCTTCTATGGATTTGCAGTGGGTGAGTAGAATAGAACAATCTAAGGACTGACAGTGGATCCTAAGTTTAATTTGATCCGATTTGATTATTAACTTCATTCCGAAATTTCATTAGAGGACAGGAATTTTGCATTCGGCCCTCTTTTTCACTTTCTTGATAGTTGACCCGCTAGCCTGACCTTTCAACTTCAAACCTAACCTTAATGAAAAAACATACCTACGGTAGTGGGGTGATCGGCAATTGTGCCTATATCGCCCATGTGGAACTGGACACGAATATTAGTTGGCTGTGTCTGCCAAGATTTGACTCTGATTTTATTTTTGGGGGAATGCTGGATCGGGAGAAAGGCGGGGAATTCACCATACATCCTGAATCCACAGAGTTTACCTCTTCCCAAGTCTATCACGAAAATACCAATATTCTAGAAACGACAGTCACTTATGGAGAGAATAGCTATAAGGTTACCGATTTCGCTCCACGATTCAAGAACTTCGATAGATACTATAAGCCTTTGATGCTTATTCGTAAGGTAGAAGCAGTATCAGGGTCTCCTAAAATCAAAATCATCTGCAAACCTCGGGCAGATCGAGGGTCTAGGGCTTTAACGGCGAGTATGGGTTCAAACCATATTAGTTTTGCTGGGATAGACCAAGAACTGCGACTCTCAACTAATGCTCCCCTCAGCTATGTAATGGATGAAAAAGCATTCCTTTTGACAAAGCCGGTGTATTTGGTGTTGACCTTTGGACGTCCGCTCGAAGCGCCAATTGAGACTACGTCTGATCAATTTCTCCAAGCAACAACGAGTTATTGGCAAGAATGGGTGAAATCCACTAGTGTTTACAATTTCCACCAGAAATTGGTGCTTCGCTCTGCTTTGATTCTCAAAATCCATCAATATGAAGATACCGGAGCAATCATCGCAGCTTCTACGACCAGCTTGCCAGAGTCCCCGGGTTCTACTCGAAACTGGGATTATCGCTACTGCTGGATTCGGGATAGTTATTACACACTGACTTGCTTTAATAGTCTGGGCCACTTTGAGGAGCTGGAGAAGTACTTTGAGTTTATTCATAATTTGAAGCCAGGTCCAGATGGACGCTATCAGCCACTTTATTCGATCACAGGTGATTCTCTTTTGACGGAAGAGATCTCAGATTTGGATGGTTACTTGGGGGAAAAGCCTGTTCGCTTTGGCAATCAGGCTTACACTCACATTCAAAATGATCTTTACGGTCAGGTCTTAGTGTCATTGCTTCCACTTTATTCCGATCAGCGATTTACCGAGGAAGAGAGAAGCAGCTCCAAGCCTATGATCATGAATCTGCTGAATAAGATCGAATCAACAATGAATGAGAAAGACGCTGGACTTTGGGAGTTTAGAAATTTGGCGCAGCAGCATTGTTATACCTTCCTGTTTCACTGGGCTGGAGCTTGTGCTGCAGCAAAAATTGGAACTCGCTTGAAGGATGATGCGATGTATCAGAAAGCAATAGTTCTCAGGGATATGGCAGTTGTCAAGATAGAGGAATGCTATCTTCCAGACCGCAAAGCATATGGTCAGGCGGTAGGATCGACTTACATGGATGCGTCTACGCTGCAATTAATTACTATGGGTTATTTTGGTGATGATTTGGTGCGCGCCAATGATCACCTTAAAGCACTGGAAGACGAGCTTTTGGCCAAGGATTTCTTATTCTACCGCTACAAACATATGGATGATTTTGGTGTTCCTGAAACCACTTTCTTGATCTGTGCATTCTGGTACATTGAAGCGCTGGCTTGTGTGGGAAGAATGGATGAGGCAGTTGAAGGTTTTGAGACGCTGACGAAATATTGCAATCACTTGCAACTATTCTCTGAAGATGTGGATCAAATAACAGGAAGTCAATGGGGCAATTTCCCGCAGGCATACTCTCACGTGGGACTGATGAATGCTGCTTTCCGTATCGGAAGGAAGCTGGATAAACCGAGTTTCTTGTGATAGATTTTGGGGATTTGTTTCCCGCAGATGGCTACAGATAACTAGCGCAGATTTTCGCAGAAACTTAGTGTCATCCTTATTCTCAAGAAGCTGGACTTGATTTCATCTTTGAGTTTGTGTTGCTTCGGATTTGTTTCCCGTAGATGGTCGCAGATAACTTGCGCAGATTATCGCAGAGCAAATAGCCTACTGTTGTTGGTCTCTTCCATAAGTTGGATTTTAAATAGCCTTTGGATAGTCACCCTGAGCGAAGTCGAAGGGTCTTCTAGAAGGTTTTTTAACCATGTGATTAAAACCTTCGACGTTCAAAAAAACCTCAAAGGTTATTAACGCTAGCAAAATCAGTGGATATCTGCGGGAAAAATCATTACATCATGCTCGCTAGAAATTTGTCTACTAAATTGTCCCTACTCATGAATATTCAAATACGTTTAACGTCCTTTCTACTGATTTTATGCTCTTTAGTATTAATTTCCTGCTCCAAAGACATCTACAGAGAGAATAATAAAGCGCATAAAAAGGCAGTGAAAGAAGCGACCGCTTTCATTCAAGAAATCCCTAAAACCAAGGCTGAGCTTGACTATGACACGCTTAGCATCACCGATGAATGGATAGGTACTACGAACTTCAGTATCCGAAAACCTAACTATGTGATCATTCATCATACTGCTCAGGATTCACTGAAGCAGACAATAAACACGTTTACAATAAGCCGAACTCAAGTGAGTTCTCACTATGTGGTTGGTAGAGATGGTGAGATCGTGCAGATGCTGAATGATTACCTACGTTCCTGGCATGCTGGAAGAGGAAGATGGGGAAATGACACGGATTTGAATTCAGCTTCTATCGGTATAGAGCTGGATAATAATGGGAGTGAGCCATTCACTCAAGCGCAGATTGAAAGTTTATTGGTTTTGCTGAAAAGGCTGAAGTGGAAATATGGAATTCCTGCCGCCAATTTCATAGGTCATTCTGATATCGCTCCTTCACGGAAAGTGGATCCTAGTACGTATTTCCCTTGGAGAAAATTAGCTGAAGAAGGGTATGGACTTTGGTATGATGAGGCCGAGGTTTTCCCTGTTTTCTCACCACATGAGTATACTTCTATTCCTATGGAAAGTACGGAAGCTTTGCCTGCGCAAACTGTAGATCCTATTCTAGCGCTTAGAATAATTGGCTACGATATGAGTGATCCGAAAGCTGCCATTCGCTCCTTCAAACTGCATTTCATCCAACGTGATATAGAATTGGAATTGACGGAAACAGATAAGAGGATTCTGGATAACTTGTACAAGAAGTATTTGTAATTTTTTGACCACGGGAAGCATAAGGGTTTACGTGCAGGACGCAAAATGAATAGCAATGGGTGCAACCCATGGTTTATCGAATTTATATGCATAGTTCAACCCCGTAGGGTGTCGAACTATTTTTCTAAACCACCAAAAAAGGGGCGAAAAATCTTTCGCCCCTAAATCAATTATTCATTCATTCCTAGAATCAAGAAGTTAACTTTTGAAGAAGCTGCCTCACTTGTTTGACTGATTTGATGTTGAAATTAGCCTGTGTATATGCGTATCCTACGCGGATAGAATAGGCGTTTTTCGGCATAGCTTTGAACGTGTCTTCATCCGTCCAGTCATCACCAATAGCCAAGATGAAATCATATTCCATTCCTTTCATCATCGCCGTGGCAGCACGACCTTTGTTGATATCAGGACGCTTAATCTCCAAGACCATATTCCCTTCCAGTACCTGTAAATTGTGACCTCTTGCCATGTATTTCAAATGGCTGAAGAGTTCGCGCATTCTGAGATCTCCCAGACCGCTTTCTACTTTTCTATAATGCCAAACTAGGGAATGGTGCTTCTCTTCGATAAATGCTCCCGGAGTTCTGAGCACGTAATACTCCATCACTTTTCGGATGTCATCCTTCCAGCCGTCTTCCACTTCAGCATAGAGTTCCCAGTCACCTTTATCCTCTTTCCTTTTTACCCACACACCATGCTCGGCGATCATGTCAATGTTTTGGCCTTCAAACCATCTGCCCAGCGTGTCCTTATCTCTCCCAGAGATGATCACTACTTGAGCGAGTTCGCTGAGGTCTTTCACTATTTCTCTCAATTCATCATCAGGCACAGCTTTTTGAGGGTCTGAATGAAAACCTGTGAGCGTGCCATCGTAATCAAGGAATAAGATAGCCTTCTTAGCTTTTTTGAAGCTTGCCTGAATCTCGTTCATCACCTTGGTGTCCACATCTTTGGAAGTCAGCTCTTCTTGCTTCTTCTTCACATGGTCTAAGCGATCCATGAATACTTTTACCCATTGGAAAACGTCATATTTTTTCAAACTTTCCTGCATGCTTTTCATTCGGGCAACTTGCTCCTCCAGCGGCATGGAAAGTGCATTGAAAATCGCGTCGACTACCCCTTGTCTATCATAAGGATTGACGAGAATTGCGTCTTGAAGCTCCTTAGAGGCACCTGCCATTTCAGAGAGAATCAATACACCAGTCTGATCAGTTTTACTTGCTACAAACTCCTTGCAAACCAAGTTCATGCCGTCACGCAGTGGAGTCACCAGCGCGATGTCGGACATATTGTAAAAAGCACTAAGTTCTTCGAAAGGAAAACTTCGGTAAAAATAATGTACTGGTACCCAGTTCAGCGTGGAATACTCACTGTTTATACGACCTACCAAAAGATCAATTTCTTCTTTCAGTTCTTTGTAAGACTGCACTTTGTCACGACTTGGCACTACGATCATGATCATGGATACTTTGCCGTGAAGCTCTTTATGTTGCTCTAGCAATTGGTTGAACGCCTGAATACGTTGGGGAATTCCTTTGGAATAATCCAGACGATCTATGGTAAGTAGCAGTTTTTGGTCTTCTACCTGCTTACCAAATTCTTTTACAAAATTCAGCGTTCTTTTGCTTTTTGCCTGCTTTGCAAATTTGTCGTAATCAATTCCCATCGGGAATGAATCCACGTTAATGATTCTGTTTTCTGCTTGGATGTAGCCACTTTCGCTTGACAAACCATTGATTCTGCCTACTGCACTTAGGAAGTGACGCATATCATCATAGGTATGAAAACCAAGTAAATCTGCGCCGCACATTCCTGCCAGCAGCTCTTTTCTCCAAGGAATCATCCGGATGATCTCGTAGGAAGGGAATGGGATATGCTGGAAAAATGCGATGGTAGCATTTGGAAGAACTTCGCGTAGCATTTGCGGAAGCAATAGCAGCTGATAATCATGAACCCATATCGTGTCGTCGGGTCCTGCTTTTTTCAGGATAGCATCACAAAACTTTTGATTCACACGCACATAAGCTTCCCAGTGCTCGGGATTATAGACCATGTATTGGGTGAAGTAGTGGAATGCTGGCCACAGCGTTTCATTACTGAATCCCTCATAAAATTCTTCCACATCTTCCTTAGATAGGAAAACCGGAGCCATTTTGAGTTCATGAAGTTCCAGGATGATTTCGGCTCGTTGCTCTGGATCGTCCACGGTATTTCCAGGCCATCCTATCCAGATATTGTCTCCTTCTTTATAGATAGATCCAAGCCCAGTGGCTAATCCTCCTGCGCTTGGTTTGAATTCAAATCGGCCGTTTCTATGTCTTAAACTGATAGGAAGGCGGTTTGAAACGATAATGGTTTTTGACATATTCAGTAGGTTTAAAAAGAAGAAAAGGAAAGATCCAATTCAAAAAGGGGATAGGAGAAGGTACAGAATATCTCTATAAATAAAAACAGAAGCAGGGGCGATGAGTTGAATCTTGATCCTGATTTTACAATATGGAAACAAAAAAAGCATCCGAAGTGTCGGATGCTTTTAGGATTAGTTGCTAGCTACATTTTTAGCTTTGGTGTTTACCCTTGTCCAGATGAACTTCGCCAAATCCCTGCCTTCCGTAATACCATATTCTATAGCAGGTCGGTAGTGAATTCCTCCATAAAACCTACTTAGTGCTGCTTCTTCTGCAGCTTGAGAGAAGGAGTTATATTCTCGTACTGGAAGGCCATATGCGACCTCCGAGCTGTCTACTATGTGGAACTTGTCTCCAAAGAGATGTGCCAATGTATAAGCGGAAGCTGCCGAGGCTACACTATGCCCACTGGTATGCTCCGGGAAAGGTGGTGTTTGCAAAAGTGGTACCCATTGCTCATCGATGTGCTGATTGATGTATGTTTCTGGCCTGATGAGGTTACTTCGGTATTTTTCATCCCAGCAGGAGATGAAAGCTTCATTAAGTGAAATTCCCGTCATGGCAAAAGCTTCTGCGATTCCTTTCCAATCTTTTCCCGCCGCTTTGGAGACAATAGCGGCTATACTCATCCAGTGCCCACCAGGGGTGATTTTCTTCTCGGCAAACATGACGTGACCCTTCACATTCATTTTGTAAGGATTACAATCCCAAAATAGCGCAATGTCTTTTTGCTCTTGACTAGCCATTTTGTCCATGTCATATACTTCTTTAGCCACTTTGTAAAACTCACTTCCTATTTCTGTAGAGAATGTAGGGGGCGGTAGTGGTCTAAACTGAGACGCTGAGTCCAACACGAAAGGTCTGATTTTATTCCAGTGTGGCTCTATGGCTTCCATGTATGCCGGTGGAGTAGGTTGCCAAGTTCCCTCTTCACCTGTTACTGTGAATTTTGGGAAAGATCGGCTTTGGTGATAGTTGTCTTTGGAGGCGTAAGCTTTGATCGCATCGCCGACTTCTTTGCCGAAGGCTACCGAAGCTTCAAACACATCGTCAGGAATGCCTTTTTCTTTCAAGGTAGCGAACGTAGCATCTCTATGCTCATTCATCTTGTCTTCTGAGAAAATCAATCCTGTACCCACATAATAATAAGCTGCCAAGGAGGCTAACGGTGGATATACTTTCTCCGAAGGAGTGAAAGTTACTTTCTCAGATCCATTCAACTGCCCCATAAGGGATGCATAATTTGGATCAACGGAAGCAGCTACTTCATAGGCGGCAAGTGATGCATACGTGTAGATCCTCGCTGCCACTGGCGGGGAGAAAATATCGTGAATGATCACTTCTGTGATTCTATCTTGGGCTTCACTAATGTATTGACCATCTGTAATGGCTTGAGAATAATCGGTGGGTTCTGCGCAAGAAGCTGCGATCAAGAGTAAACCTGAAAAGAGCATGAATTTGACGGTACGCATATTTCGGAATTTATTTTTGTGCTTTTAGTATCAGAAATCGTAGTGGAGCTTTGTTATAGCTGATTTCAGTTCGTCCTGTTCGGGCCTTAAAGCTATTGGAAATTAGAACACTTTACAATGATTTTTCGGAAGATTAGTTGTAAGACAAAACAATAAGTGCCCCCTGCGGGAAGAATATGTAAGCTTCCATTATCAAACGTTAGTTAGTGAAGTTTTTTCAAAAGAATCCCATTTGACTGGCGACTGTGGTCTTGTATTACATCTGCTTTTCTGGTTACCTGGTATCATTTCGGGTAATTATATAGATTAAATTAGGAGGTATATAGGATTCCTAAATCATCTTAAAACATAACTCTTGAAGATGTCGTTTTTGAAAAGCTGTTTAACTTGAGATGCAAACCGACTTTTATGAAAAAACAAGTACAAATAATTCTTGTCTTAAGTGTTTCTCTCGCTCTTTTACTTTTTAGCAATCACGCAGAAGCCCAAGGAATCAAAGGTAAAGTGAGATCTTCGGATGGAGAGCCTTTGGCTTTTGCTTCAGTCTATATTCGAAATCTCGGTGATGGAGTACCTACAAATGAGGAAGGGAATTACGAGTATAAGCTTCCAAAAGGTGTGTATGATGTGTTGGTGCAATACCTTGGCTACAAATCTCAACTCGAAACTATCATAGTCACCGATGAATGGATTGTTAAAGACTTTTTGCTTGAGCCGCAAGAATACACGCTCGCTGAAGTAGAAGTAAAGGCAGGAGCAGAAGATCCTGCGTTGACGATTATGCGTAAAGCAATCGCAAAGGCTAAATACCACAGACTTCAGATTCAGAAATACAGCATGACTGTTTATCTTAAAGGCACGGGGAAGTTGACTGGTGCACCCTTCTTTCTCAGAAAAACTATAGAAAAAGAAGGTCTTAAACTCAATGAGGCTTATACTTCTGAATCTGTGTCGAGAATCACTTTTACCCAGCCTAATAAAGTGGAGGAAAAAGTGATTTCCATCCGCACCAATGGAGATAATCAATCCACATCGCCGGCTCCTTATATTCAGTCTACTTTTTACCAAGAGAAAATCAATGGAGTCATCTCTCCACTTTCCAGATCAGCTTTTCAATATTATAAGTTTAAATACGAAGGAAGCTTTTTTGATCAGAATGTCATGGTAAGCAAGATTAAAGTGACACCTAGGTCTAGGGGAGAGCAGGTCTTCGAAGGATTCATTTATATTATTGAGGATTTGTGGGCGATTCATAGTTTGAACCTGCAGACTTCATTGATGGGTTTCCAAATTCAGGTCAAACAACAATATGCTCCTGTAGCTGAGAATGTCTGGATGCCGCTGACTCATACCTACGATTTTGGAGGGAAAATATTCGGATTTGAGGGTAATTTTAAATACCTAGCCTCTACCCGTGAATATGAGATAGAGCTTAATTCTGATCTGGAAATAGTGCCAGATATAATTGATGAAAAAGTGCAGGAAGTACCTGATGACGCTGTAGGATTTAACAAGTCTATTTCGGCGTTGGAGCAGCTGGCTTCAGAAGAGCCGAAAACCCGGAAAGAGTATCGCAAACTTATGAATGAATACGAGAAGGAATCTCAAAAAGAGCTAGAAGAACCGGATGTGATACAAGAAAGCTATTATGAAGTGGACTCTATGGCTAAAAAGTACGATCAAGCTTATTGGGATAGCATCCGCCCAGTTCCATTGACTAAGAGTGAGATCGAGGGATACCAGCGGGATGATAGCGTAGCGACTGTAGATGCTGCCAAGATGAGTGAGGTGGACTCGATTGCTAAAAAAGCAAAGAGAAAATATAAGCCGTTGGAATTCATGAATGGTGGTTCTTACAGTATGGGCAAAGGGATTTCTATAGGTTTCAAGCAAAACTGGACTAAGATATCATTCAATACTGTGGAGGGTTTCAAGCTTGGGATGGGCCTTTTTTATAAAAAAGAGTCGGTCACCAAATTGGCCGATAGTGTAAGCTTGCATCGCAAAAGCTTCAACATAGAGCCTGAACTTCGCTATGGTTTTTCGAGTGATAGGTTTTATGGGAAAGTAGATTTCAGGTGGTCTAGTACCTTGCCAATCTCTGGGACTACTTTTGGGGTAAAAGGGGGTAGATACATCTATCAGTTTAATGGAGGAGAACCGATCAATGAGCAGGTGAATGCCCTGTATTCCTTGTTTTTCAGGCAAAATTACATGAAGCTCTACGAGCAGAATTTTGCGCAAGCCTACTGGGCACATCGGGTAAATGGTGGCTTTACCTATCGAGTTAATATGACTTATGCTCATCGTACAGAACTTTTTAATACGAATAATTACAGTTTCTACAATAAGGAAGGGCGGGAGTACACGTCCAATCAGCCAATGAATGTAGAAACTGATGTCAACTCATTTGAAGATCATGATATTCTTAAATTGAATGCAGAGCTGGAGTGGCGTCCTGGGATAAAATATGGCATAAGAAACGGGAAAAAATACCCGATTACAGATCACTCCCCTTTGATCAAGTTAGCTTACAATAAGGCATTTGGCGGAATTAGCAACGACGGGACTGCGGCAGATTTCGATCATTTGGAACTTGGAATTCAGCATAGTTACACGTTTGGAGTCAGTGGCAAGCTGGATTTCAATCTTTCTGTGGGCGCATTTCTGTCGAACGATCAGGTGTATTTCCCGGATTTCCAGCATTTTGGAGGGAATAGAACCATCTTCTCCAACTTTGGCCCAGCGTCCAACTATCGCTTCATGGACTATTACAAGTACAGTACGAATTCCAAGTACTTCTCAGGAATTGTACATTATCAATTCAGGAAATTCATTTTCACACAATTGCCTATGCTGAGATTCTCAGGAGTGAGGGAAAACATCTTCTTTAATTACTTGAAGACAGACAATTCTCCAAACTATTGGGAAGTTGGGTATTCGTTAGATAACCTGTTTAGAGTATTCCGGGTGGAAATGGGCGCAGGTTTTGAAGATGCTAAGTTCCTTCGAGGAGGAGTACGATTTGGGGTTGCGACCTTTATCAATATAAGCACTAATAACTAATTGAAAAAAAATAGGAACTAAAAAACCCGGCTTGAAACCGGGTTTTTTTGATGTTAAACTTTCATGATGTCTACTTCTTTTTTTGCAAGAAGCTCATCTATTTTAGTCGAATATTGATCAGTAAGCTTTTGTACAACCTCCTCCGCTCTTTTGATTTCATCCTCTGCAGAACCATCTTTTTGAAGCTTTTTCAGCTCATCATTGATGTCCTTACGCACAGTCCTTAGGGAGATTTTTCCGCCATCACATTCATGCTTAGCTTGTTTTACCAAATTAATACGTCTTTCTTCAGTAAGAGCCGGGATGGTCAGAATGATGACTTCTCCGTTATTTTGCGGAGCGAGTCCAAGGTCTGAATTAATGATTGCCTTCTCTATTTCAGAGATCATCGTGCGTTCAAAAGGCTTGATGGAAAGTGTTCGGGCATCAGGCGTATTTACAGATGATACTTGGCTTAAAGGAGTATTAGCACCGTAATACTTAACCATAATTCCGTCCAAGAGATTTGGCATTGCTTTGCCTGCGCGGATTTTCAAAAGTTCAGAAGTGGTATGAGCTACCGCTTTCTGCATCAATTCTTTTGCTTCGTCTAAGTATAATTCGATTTCTTCCATGATTTTTAAGCTTAAAGAGAAGTGATCAAAGTCCCGATATCTTCGCCTTGCACCAATTTGCTAAAGTTCCCTGACAAGTTCATATCAAATACAATGATTGGTAGGTTGTTTTCTTGGCAAAGGGTGAAGGCCGTCATATCCATAACGTTTAGGTTCTTTTCATACACTTCTTGAAACGAAATGGTTTTATATTTTGTGGCTGTAGGATCTTTTTCTGGATCGGCAGTATATACACCGTCTACTCTAGTTCCTTTCAATACGATATCAGCCTCAACTTCAATAGCTCTCAAACTTGCCGTAGAATCAGTAGTGAAATATGGGTTACCAATACCTGCTCCGAAAATTACAATTCGACCTTTTTCCAAATGTCGGATTGCTCTTCGCCGAATAAATGGTTCACAAACGCTTTCGATTTTGATGCCAGACATTAAGCGTGTGTACATTCCGCCTTGTTCAAGCGCGCTTTGAAGCGCCATAGCATTTATCAAAGTCGCAAGCATGCCCATGTAATCACCTTGCACTCTGTCGATCCCAGAAGACTCAGCTTGTACGCCTCTGAAGATATTGCCACCTCCGATTACGATTGCAACTTCCACACCCATATCATGTACCTTTTTGATCTCCTCAGTGTATTGCTGAAGCTTTACCGGATCAATGCCATAGTTCTTGTCTCCCATTAGCGATTCTCCACTGAGTTTGAGCAGTATTCTCTTGTATTTCATGTGTTTGGTGTTGTATTTCAGAGGTTATTTATCGCTATTGTTGCGTTTATATTGTTAGCAGTTATTCTCAGATCACCGCTAAAAAGGATTAGCAAATTCACTGAAAAAGTATCGTATTAGGCCCGATTTGCACAAAATAATCCGACAAATATAATTTCTTCAATTCATTAAGCTAGGCTTAAAGGCTAAAATTGAATCAAGACTTGATTTTTTTCTACACTTTGATTAAGCGAAACTTTTACGGCTTTCACAATTCCATCTCCTGGAGATTTCAAGATGTTTTCCATTTTCATAGCTTCCAAAATCATCACGACATCTCCTTTTTTGACTTCGTCCCCAGGTTTTACTTTCAAGTCTAATATTAGTCCTGGCATAGGGGCCTTTATTTCTTTCAAAGCTTGGGAGCCTAGATTGTTCATCCCCATTTGTTCCAAAAGTAGATCAAACCTATCCTTGAGTTGCAGGCTTGAGAATTTGTTTCCAAGCTTGATTTGAACTGTTTTAGTTTCTTTATCTATAGAAATCAATTCTGCTTCTAGGGACTTATTTTCATAAATCAGGTGAATTTTTCGATCTGAAATCCACTGGAGATCCCAGTCGATCATTTTGCTATTTACTTGGATAGTATCATCGGCTTTTTCTACCGAATAGCTTTTATTTTGGATGGTAACTGTAAACATTCGTGTTAATTTGAACCCGAATATACAATTTCCCATAAAACCGATTCTTTTTCATCCGTTTTTAATATGAATCAATTGATAATAAAGCAGCCCAAAAGGATACGTTATTTCCTTTTAGTACCAGTTGTTCTTTCGATCCTTTTCACTGTCTCATGTAAGTCCGCACAAGTCGCTGATCAGGAACATGTTGAAAGTCAAATAGTTGAAATCCCGCTAAAGAAAATAGACAGTGTGGTGTTAGGAGAGCTTATTACTGAGAAAGAGCAGGTAATTTCTGGCTACCATGGGTCAGTAAAAAAAGAATTCGATATCCTTCACACCGACTTAGATTTGTCCTTTGACTATCAAAATCAGATCGTTCTTGGAGAAGCTGAATTGACCATCAAACCATATTTCTATCCGAGTAAGGAATTGATCTTGGATGCGCAAGATTTTGAGTTCGACGAAATATTTTTCATTCAAAATGATAAGCGAGAATCTATTACCTATGAGTACGATGAGGAGAAAATACAGATACTTCTACCCAAGGAATTAACGAAAGCGGATACTTTCCAGATTGCCTTTTCTTACCGAGCCTTTCCTGAGAGAAACGCAGGAGGTGGGAGCGAAGCTATCTCCGATACTAGGGGACTTTACTTTATCGATCCGATGGATACTGTGCCAGATAAACCAACCATGATCTGGACGCAAGGAGAGACGGCACATAACTCAAAGTGGTTTCCTACCATCGACTCGCCAAATGAAAAATTTACTCAGCTAATAAGGCTGACTGTGGCGGACACTTTGATGACAATAGGGAATGGGGAATTGATTAAGCAAGAATCTCTGGGCAATGGTTTGAGAAAGGATTATTGGGAAATGAAGCTCCGTCATTCGGCGTATTTGGCAGCCTTCGCCATTGGAGATTTCAGCAAAGTGGATGCGAATTGGGAAGATGTTCCGTTAGGCTATTTTGTAGAAAAAGGGTATGAAAAAGGAGCTGCGAAAGTTTTCAAGAATACTCCTGAAATGATTGATTTCTTTTCTGACTTAACCGGTGTCAGATATCCTTGGCCTAAGTATGATCAGGTAGTCGTTCGAGACTTTGTGTCAGGTGCTATGGAGAATACCACGGCTTCTATCTTTATGGAAGAATTGAGGTTGACAGAGCGTGAGGCTATTGATTCCGAATGGGATTATATCATCGCACATGAGCTCTTTCATCAGTGGTTTGGGGACTATGTGACGGCAGAGTCTTGGTCAAACCTTACTCTAAATGAAGGATTTGCGAATTATAGTGAGTTCTTATGGAATGAGTATAAATACGGGGCAGATGAAGCTAAACTGAAGCTAATTGCAGAAACTGAGAATTACTTTTTGGAGGCAGAATCAAAGCAAGTTGAATTGATTCGTTTTAAATATGTAGAGGCAGAAGATATGTTTGACTCACATAGTTATTCTAAAGGAGGAGCTATTCTGCACATGCTTCGTGAGTATCTAGGTCAGGAAGCTTTCTATGCAGGACTTCATTTTTATCTAACTGCGCATGCTTTTGATAATGTGGAAGTTAATGATCTTCGGATAGCATTCGAGAAAATAAGTGGAGAGGATTTGAATTGGTTTTTTAATCAATGGTTTTTAGCTAAAGGCCATCCTGAACTTCATTTTGATGTTGATTATTCTGAGCCGTTAAATGTTAAGTTTTCAGTTACCCAGCGTCAGGATTTGTATACTACACCGCTTTATCAGCTTCCCCTTGAAGTGAGCTGGTATGAGGGAAAGGAACGAAAAAGTAAGCGATTCATGATCACTAAGGCTTTCCAAGAGTTTGTTTTGTATAATGAACAACCAATTGACTTGATTTTCATAGATGAGCAGAAAAATCTACTTGCCAAGAAGTCAATGACGATCAGCCCTGATCAAATGCGTGAGCAGTTCAGAACATCCAACTATGGTATTTCCAGATATGAGGCATTGGATAGTTTGGCCTCTTGGAAAGCAATAACGGAGTTAGAATCTATCATCCCTGAGGCATTAGAGGACGTGTTTTGGTCTGTAAGGGAATCAGCTTTGTCTATGCTTCAAGGTCATCCTGATTGGCTGGAAGATACGCCTGAATTAGCACGTAAGATTGTTCACATTGCAGAGAATGATGAGAGAAACTCGGTCAGAGCAGGGGCGCTTGATGTTCTTTCTGCTTTTTCGCCTGATGACTATTATTCCATTTTTCTGAAATTAGCTGAGGACTCATCTTATTTAGTTGCCGGGTCTGCATTGATGGGGTTGGTCAGTATGGAATCTCAGAAGCTTGACCCATTTGTGATTGAAGGTTATTCATCTGAAAGCAACTTCCGTTTAGTCCTTCCTGTGGCGGATTATTATATAACGAATGCTATTCCTGGTAAAGGTGATTGGTTTATGAATCAAGCAAATACTAGTGTGGGAGAGGGCTTGTACTACTTCATAGGTTATTTGAGTGAATATTTCAGCCGCTTCCCTGAAGAAGGTCAAAATAAAGCAGTTGATTTTTTATTGGAAAAGATGAAAAATGAAACGAGAAGCTATCTTCGATTGGGCGCTTTTCAAGGCTTATTGGGTTTTTCAGACAATCCAGATGTTTTGAAGAGAATTAGTGAAGTAGCGGCTGAAGAAACCGATAGTGAAGTGATTATTTACTACCAATATTTTTTAGAGACCTTAAAAGATGAAAATTAATACGTTGATTTATAATTGTTTGGAAATTAAAATGGCAAAACTCAGTCAAATTTGAAAGGCATGTTTTGAATCTTTAATAAAAGCTTCTAGTTTTGCCATCCGTTACGATAGGAAAGCCCGGAAATATGGCTGAAAAAAGTAACACTAGTTGGGGGAATACCAAAGCGGCCAACTGGGACGGACTGTAAATCCGTTGACTTAAGTCTTCATAGGTTCGAATCCTATTTCCCCCACACCATTGCCAGAATGCGAAATTTTTTTTCTAATTTTGCAGGGCGAAAAAAGATCTGGATAAGACCGGATCAAAATGGAAGTAGCTCTCCAAGGTATTAGCCGAAAGGCAACGTACTTAGAGGTAGAGCGGCCAGAGATGTTCTCATCTCGAAAGATTACAAGCGGGAGTAGCTCAGTTGGTAGAGCGGCAGCCTTCCAAGCTGCAGGTCGCGGGTTCGAGCCTCGTCTCCCGCTCTTTGTTTCCCCAAGATTTTCTTGGGGAGCATAAGAGTCTAAGCCGACGTAGCTCAGGGGTAGAGTACTTCCTTGGTAAGGAAGGGGTCAGGGGTTCAAATCCCCTCGTTGGCTCATTTCGATTAAAAAGAAAAAAAATTAAATATATCTTTAAACTTAAACTGAGGATTTTCACGCATGGCAAAAGCACAATTCGACCGTTCCAAGCCGCACGTTAATATCGGTACGATTGGTCACGTAGATCATGGAAAGACCACTTTGACTGCTGCCATCACTACCGTACTGGCTAGTAAGGGTCTATCTGAATTAAGAGACTTTTCTTCCATCGATAACGCGCCAGAAGAAAAAGAAAGAGGTATCACCATTAACACCTCTCACGTAGAATATCAAACTGAAAAAAGACACTACGCTCACGTAGATTGTCCAGGACACGCTGATTACGTTAAGAACATGGTAACGGGTGCTGCCCAAATGGACGGTGCTATCCTAGTGGTAGCAGCTACTGACGGTCCAATGCCTCAAACTAGAGAGCACATCCTTTTGGCTCGCCAGGTAGGTGTACCTCAACTAGTAGTATTTATGAATAAAGTGGATATGGTTGACGATCCTGAGCTTCTTGAGCTTGTGGAAATGGAAATCAGAGAGCTTCTTTCTTTCTATGATTTCGACGGTGATAATATCCCTGTAATTGCTGGTTCTGCACTTGGTGCATTGAATGGCGAGGAAAAGTGGGTTGAAACTGTAATGGAATTGATGAATGCTGTTGATTCATATATTCCTCTTCCACCCAGAGCAATTGACAAAGATTTCTTGATGCCTGTAGAGGATGTATTCTCGATCACTGGTCGCGGTACTGTTGCTACTGGTAGAATCGAAAGAGGAATTGTTAATTCTGGTGAAGGAGTTGACATTATCGGTATGGGTGCTGAAGGTCTTAAGTCTACAGTAACCGGTGTTGAGATGTTCCGTAAGATCCTTGACAGAGGTGAAGCAGGTGATAACGTAGGTCTATTGCTAAGAGGTTTTGAAAAATCACAAATCAAACGTGGTATGATTATCTGTAAGCCAGGATCTGTTAAGCCTCACTCTCACTTCAACGCTGAAGTTTACGTTCTTTCAAAAGAAGAAGGTGGACGTCATACACCTTTCTTCAACAAATATCGTCCACAGTTCTACCTTAGAACTACAGATGTAACTGGAGAGATCATGCTTCCAGAAAACGTTGAGATGGTAATGCCAGGTGATAACGTGACTATTGAAGTAACTTTGCTTAGCGCAGTTGCTCTTGAGAAAGGTCTTCGTTTTGCGATCCGTGAGGGTGGTAGAACAGTAGGAGCTGGTCAGGTTACAGAAATTCTTGACTAATCAACAATCACTGATTGACTATTTATACAATGCGATCTCAAATTATTTTGGGATCGCATTTGTTTCTTTAGTAATCAATACCTAATTTTGCGTTCTCATTAGCGGAGCGTTCATTTACACGGGCATAGTTCAACGGCAGAATAGCGGTCTCCAAAACCGTTGATGGGAGTTCGAATCTCTCTGCCCGTGCCAGTAAGTTAAGTACACTATGAATCTGAAAAACTTTGTTCTAGAATCTTATGATGAGATGGTCAATAAGGTCACATGGCCTAAATTTTCATTTCTTCAGAATAGTGCAGTATTGGTGTTAGTCGCCTCTCTGATCTTTGCCCTATTTATAGGCGTGGTAGATCTTGGGTTCGAAAACATCATGAAATGGTTTTATGATTTATTCTAATTGAATTGACATTACAGAATGGCTGAACATAAATGGTACGTACTCAGAGTAGTAGCGGGACAAGAGAAAAAAACTAAAACCTATCTGGATAATGAAATTGCCAGACAGGATATAGGTGGATTTATTCCTGAAGTCTTAATACCCTCAGAGAAAGTATATGAGATGCGTAACGGTAAAAAACGCGTTAGAGAAAGAAACTTCTTTCCTGGCTACGTTTTAGTTAATGCGGATCTCTCGAATGGTGAGGCTAATCATGTAATTACAAGTATTCCGGGAGTAATCGGTTTCTTAGGATCTAGTTCAGGCGGGGCTTCCAAAACCCCTGAGCCACTTCGGCAATCAGAAATCAACCGTATTTTAGGTAAGGTTGAAGAGATTGACGAGTTCGCAGAGAAACTTGATACACCATTTATAGTCGGAGAGACAGTCAAAGTAATGGACGGTCCTTTCAGTGGATTCACCGGAATTATAGAGGAGATATTTGAGGAGAAGAAAAAACTTAATGTTATGGTTAAGATCTTCGGCCGTAATACTCCTGTTGAATTAAACTTTATACAAGTAGAAAAACAAGACTAAGCAATGGCTAAGGAAATCACTGGTTATATAAAACTGCAAGTGAAAGGTGGCCAGGCAAACCCGTCGCCTCCAGTAGGTCCAGCCCTTGGTTCCAAGGGCCTGAACATAATGGAGTTTTGTAAGCAGTACAATGCACGTACCCAAGAAAAAATAGGTCAAGTGCTTCCTGTATTGATTACGATCTACTCTGATAAAACTTTTGACTTCGTAGTAAAAACACCTCCTGCATCAAATATGTTGCTAGAGGCGGCGAAAGTTAAAAGTGGATCTGCTGAACCAAACCGTAAGAAGGTTGGATCAGTAACCTGGGATCAGGTTAGAGAAATAGCGGCGGTTAAAATGCCTGACCTTAATGCTTTCAAAGTTGAGTCTGCTATGAAAATGGTAGCTGGTACAGCAAGAAGCATGGGAATTACAGTATCTGGAAAAGCCCCTTGGGAAGTATAAATAAAAAACAATGGCTAAGTTAACAAAAAAGCAAAAAGAAGCTCTTTCTAAGTACGACCCAAGCCAAGTGTACTCCCTGGAGGCAGCTTCTACTATCGTGAAGGATATTACTATGGCGAAGTTTGACGCTTCTGTAGATCTTGACATCCGTTTGGGTGTTGATCCGCGGAAATCTGATCAAATGGTAAGGGGCGTTGTTGCGCTTCCTCATGGTACAGGCAAAGACATCAAAGTATTGGTGCTTTGTACTCCTGACAAAGTAGCAGAAGCGACCGAAGCAGGTGCAGATTACGCAGGCTTGGATGAATACATAGCTAAAATCGAAGGCGGATGGACTGACATTGATGTCATCATCACTATGCCTAACGTAATGGCTAAAGTAGGTAGATTGGGTAGAGTATTAGGGCCAAGAGGTCTTATGCCAAATCCTAAATCAGGAACTGTTACTCTGGATGTAGCTAAAGCAGTAAGAGAAGTAAAAGCGGGTAAGATCGATTTCAAGGTAGATAAATTTGGAATCATCCACGCGGGTATCGGTAAGGCATCCTTCACTGCAGTGCAGATTGAAGAGAATGTAAAAGAACTTATTCTTACGATTTCTAAGCTTAAGCCTTCATCTTCTAAAGGAACGTATTTCAAGAGTATTCATTTATCCAGTACAATGTCTCCTGGGATTGCAGTGGACAAGGGTAGCATTCAAGGAATTTAATCATGACTAGAGACGAAAAGAAAGTAATAATCGATGGTCTTACTGAGAAATTTAAAGAAAACCCTTTCTTCTATATCACTGATGCCTCAGGTTTCTCTGTTGCACAAGTGAATGCATTCAGAAGAGCTTGTTACGACAAAGGAGTGGAGTACAAAGTGTACAAAAACACCTTGGTGATTAAAGCACTGGAAAATTTAGATGCCGACTTTACGGAGTTGTCAGATAAAGCATTGAAAGGATTCTCTGGAATTATCTTCTCAAAAGAGACGAGTAATCTTCCAGCAAATGTATTGCTGGATTTTAGGAAAAAATTAGGTAAAAAAGCAACGAAGCCTGCATTCAAAGGAGCTTCTATCGATGCTGATATATTCATCGGTGAAGAGAATTTAGAAATGCTTTCTAAGTTGAAGTCACGGGAGGAATTGTTGGGCGATCTAATCGGTTTGCTACAATCTCCAGCGATGAATCTTATCTCAGCATTGCAAAGTGGCCAGAACAATATTACTGGTGTGCTTAAGACGCTAGCTGATAGAGAAGAAAAATAAGTTAAAAAAATAATTCAAACAAATATTAAATTTCAAATACAATGGCAGATCTTACGCAACTTGCAGATCAGTTGGTAAACTTGACTGTAAAAGAGGTTAAAGAATTGACAGATATCCTTAAGGATCAGTATGGCATCGAGCCAGCTGCTGCAGGCGCAGTAGTTGTTGCAGGTGGTGGTGCTGGTGAAGCTGCAGCTGAAGAAGAGAAAACGACTTTTGACGTTATCTTGAAAGCAGCTGGTGGATCAAAACTGGCAGTAGTTAAGCTTGTAAAAGAATTGACAGGTCTTGGTCTTAAAGAGGCTAAAGAACTAGTTGACTCTTCTCCTAAAGCATTGAAAGAAGGTGTATCTAAGGAGGAAGCTGAAGGCTTGAAGAAGTCCTTGGAAGAAGCTGGTGCTGAAGTAGAGATTAAATAATTTGCTGAACCGCAACTATTAGGTTGGGGTTCACACCTAAGACCTGACTATTTTAGTCAGGTCTTTTCCTGTTTATGCACAGGTTTAAAATTGCATTATTCTAAGCGAAAAATGTATTTTATCGCTATTAATATTTCACCATAAACAACACTACCTTGGCTATCAAGAATCAAACCGAAAGGAAAAGTTTCTCCTCCATTAAGGTGGTCAAAAGCTATCCGGATTTTCTCGATGTTCAGTTGCAGTCTTTCAAAGACTTTTTCCAACTGGATACGCCAGCAGAAAAGCGCCGGGCAGACGGTTTATTTAAAGTATTCGCAGAAAACTTCCCAATCAGTGATTCTAGAGAGAATTTTACTCTTGAATTTATTGATTATGCAGTAGACCCACCGAAATATTCTGTGAGCGAATGCATTGACCGTGGCTTGACCTACTCTGTACCGTTGAAAGCAAAGTTGAGATTACTTTGTCATGATGAGGATAATGAAGATTTCGAAACGATTGAGCAAGAAGTATTCTTAGGTAATCTTCCGTATATGACCGAGAAAGGGTCATTTGTAATTAATGGTGCAGAAAGAGTTATTGTTTCACAACTTCGCCGTTCTCCAGGTGTGTTCTTTGCTCAGAGCAAGCATACAAATGGTACGAAACTTTACTCTGCCAGAATTATTCCTTTCAAAGGATCATGGATTGAATTTGCTACTGATATTAATAATGTCATGTATGCATATATCGACCGTAAGAAGAAGTTCCCTGTAACTACTTTGCTAAGATCTATTGGCTATGGCTCTGATAAAGATATTCTCGATTTGTTCGGTCTATCTGAGGAAGTCAATGCTACTAAGACAGCAATGAAAAAGGTGGCTGGGCGTAAGCTAGCTGCTAGGGTTCTAAGAACATGGGTAGAAGATTTCGTAGATGAAGATACTGGTGAGGTAGTTTCAATCGATCGAAATGAGGTGTTGCTTGAGCGTGATACCGTTCTTTCAGACGAAGACATTGAAATGATTTTGGATTCAGGTTCGAAGAGCATCATTCTCCATAGAGAAGATGTAAACGTGGCTGATTACTCTATCATCTATAATACATTACAAAAAGATAGTTCCAACTCAGAGAAAGAGGCTGTGGAAGTTATCTACCGTCAATTGAGGAATACTGAGGCACCTGATGAGTCAACAGCTCGTGAGGTAATTCATAGCTTATTCTTCTCTGACAAGCGTTATGATCTAGGAGAAGTTGGTCGGTATAGAATCAACAAAAAATTAGGTCTTGACATTGATTCGGCTAAAATTGTTCTTACTAAGGAAGATATTATCCATATCGTAAAATACCTAATCGGACTTATTAACTCTAAGGCTGTGGTCGATGATATTGACCACTTGAGCAATAGACGAGTAAGAACGGTAGGGGAACAGCTTTACAGTCAATTTGGTGTTGGTTTGGCTAGAATGTCCAGAACGATTCGTGAGAGAATGAACGTTCGTGACAATGAAGACTTTAAACCAGTCGATTTGATCAACGCTCGTACGCTTTCTTCAGTTATCAATTCCTTCTTTGGAACAAACCAACTTTCTCAGTTCATGGATCAAACCAATCCTTTGGCGGAGTTGACTCACAAGAGAAGACTTTCAGCTTTGGGTCCAGGTGGTCTTTCTAGAGAAAGAGCAGGGTTTGAGGTTCGAGATGTTCACTACACACACTACGGTCGTCTATGTACTATCGAAACTCCAGAAGGCCCTAACATTGGTTTGATTTCTTCTCTTTGTGTTCACGCGAAAGTGAATTCAATGGGCTTCCTTGAGACTCCATACCGTAAGGTGAAGGAAGGAAAAGTAAGCATGAAGGCTGAGGATATTTTGTTCTTAACTGCAGAAGAAGAAGATAATCATAATATTGCCCAGGCAAACGCTCCTTTGGATGAGTCTGGCAAGTTTATCAATGAAAAAGTAAAAGCAAGATTTGAAGGCGACTTCCCTGTGTTGTCTCCTACGGAGATCAGCTATATGGACGTTGCTCCTAATCAAATTGTATCGGTTGCGGCATCTTTGATTCCATTCTTGGAGCATGATGATGCGAATCGTGCCTTGATGGGATCTAACATGCAGCGTCAGGCAGTTCCTTTGTTAAAAGCTGAAGCACCTATCGTAGGTACTGGTCTTGAAGCAAAAGCAGCTGTAGATTCTAGATCGCTAATCATTGCTGAAGCAGGTGGTGTAGTTGATTATGTAGATGCGAAGAAAATCACCATCAAGTACGATCTGACAGATGATGAGTTATTGGTTAATTTCACTGATGAATATAAGTCTTATGATTTGATCAAATTCAGAAGAACTAACCAGGATACTACGATCAACCTAACTCCTTTGGTGCTGAAAGGACAAAAGGTGAAAAAGGGGCAGGTTTTAGTTGAAGGTTACTCTACTAATAACGGTGAGCTAGCGCTAGGCAAAAACTTGAAAGTGGCATACATGCCTTGGCAAGGATATAACTTTGAGGATGCTATTGTAATCTCAGAGAGAGTAGTAAGAGAAGATGTTTTTACTTCTATTCACGTTGAGGAATTCCAGTTGGAAGTTCGTGACACGAAAAGAGGTGAAGAAGAATTGACTTCTGAAATCCCTAACGTCTCTGAAGAAGCAGTTAAAAATCTTGATGAGCATGGTATCATCGCGATTGGAGCTGAAGTAAAAGAAGGCGATATCATTATTGGTAAAATCACGCCAAAAGGCGAGACTGATCCAACTCCAGAAGAGAAATTGCTTAGAGCAATCTTCGGTGACAAAGCAGGTGATGTGAAGGATGCTTCCTTGAAAGCTTCACCATCCTTGAATGGTGTGGTAATCGAGACTAAGCTTTTTGCAAGACCTAAAAAGGATAAGGATATCAGAGCCAAATCTAAAGCTGATGTTGAAAAACTGAAGCGTAGATACTCTAAAGATCTATTGGGTCTGAGGGCTCGAATGATCAATAAGATGGTGACTATCTTAGAAGGAAAGACTTCTCAAGGAGTTAAGCATAAATTTGGTGATGAGATTATCACTAAAGGGCAGAAGTTCAATTTGAAAAATATTGAAAACAATCTTTTCCCTGCTAAGAATCCTTACCGAGATGAGAGTAATTACAATGTTGCTGAAGAAGCTAATCTAATATCTGATATCGTTCTTGATGACTGGACTAATGACTCTCATATCAATGAGTTGATTGTTCATTTGGTTAAGAACTTCATCAATTCAAGGAATGAGATCGCTGGCACCTTCAAAAGAGAAAAATTCACGCTTGAAGTGGGTGATGAGCTTCCTGCTGGAATCGTACAACTTGCCAAAGTTTACATCGCTAAGAAGCGTAAGCTAAAAGTAGGTGATAAGATGGCGGGTCGCCACGGTAACAAAGGTATCGTAGCGAGAATCGTAAGAGACGAGGATATGCCATTCCTTGAGGATGGAACGCCAATGGATATCGTATTGAATCCACTGGGTGTGCCTTCTCGTATGAACATCGGACAGATTTTCGAAACTGTATTGGCATGGGCTGGACAGAAGCTGGATAAGAAATATGCTACTCCAATCTTTGACGGTGCTTCTATGGAAGAAGTAGCTCACGAATTGGAATTGGCAGGCTTGCCTGCTTACGGACGGACGTATCTATACGATGGACTTTCAGGTGTGAAATTCGATCAGCCGATTACAGTAGGTATTGCGTACATGCTGAAACTAGGTCACTTGGTAGATGATAAGATGCACGCACGTTCAATCGGACCATACTCATTGATTACGCAGCAACCATTGGGTGGCAAAGCACAGTTTGGTGGTCAGCGTTTCGGAGAGATGGAAGTTTGGGCACTTGAAGCATTTGGTGCATCTCACGTACTGCAGGAAATTCTGACAGTGAAGTCTGATGACGTAATTGGTAGAGCAAAAACTTACGAGGCGATTGTGAAGGGTGAAAACCTTCCTAAGCCTAATATTCCTGAATCATTCAACGTATTGGTTCATGAGTTGAGAGGTTTAGCTCTTGAAATTACCCTAGATTAATTAAGCTAATTAGGGCTCGCAAGAGCCCTTTACATATCTTTCAAAAAACTATGGCGTTCAGAAAAAATAAAAAACTTAACAATGATTTTTCCAGAGTCACCATCAGTTTGGCTTCCCCAGAATCTATTCTGGATAGCTCAAACGGTGAAGTGACCCAGCCAGAGACGATCAACTATAGAACATACAAGCCTGAAATGGGTGGTTTGTTCTGTGAGAGAATCTTTGGTCCGGTCAAAGACTGGGAGTGTCATTGTGGCAAGTACAAGCGCATCAGGTATAAAGGTATTATCTGTGACCGCTGCGGTGTAGAGGTTACAGAGAAGAAAGTAAGGAGAGAGAGAATGGGCCACATCGAACTGGTAGTACCGGTTGCGCACATTTGGTATTTCAAATCTCTTCCTAATAAAATCGGTTACCTTCTTGGTCTTCCAACTAAGAAGCTTGATCAAATTGTCTATTACGAGCGTTACGCGGTTGTTCAGGCAGGTATCAAAGCAGAGGAAGGAGTTCAGTATCTGGACTTCTTGACTGAGGATGAGTACCTGGATATCATGGACAAGCTTCCTAAGGAAAACCATATGCTTGACGATGCAGATCCAAATAAATTCATCGCCAAAATGGGTGCTGAAGCTTTGGAGATGTTATTGGCAAGAATCGATTTGGATGATCTTTCATACTCTCTTCGTCACCAGGCAGCTACAGACACTTCTCAGCAGAGAAAAGCAGAAGCGCTGAAAAGGCTGAAGGTAGTAGAAGCATTCCGTGATGCTAGAACTAGAATCGAAAACCGCCCTGAATGGATGGTAGTTCGTATGGTTCCAGTTATTCCACCGGAATTGCGTCCATTGGTTCCTTTGGATGGTGGTCGTTTTGCGACTTCCGATTTGAACGACCTTTATAGAAGAGTTATTATCAGAAACAACCGCTTGAAGAGATTGATAGATATCAAAGCTCCAGAGGTGATTTTGAGAAACGAAAAAAGAATGCTTCAGGAAGCTGTGGATTCTCTATTCGATAACTCTAGAAAAGTAAATGCGGTAAGATCTGATGGAAACCGTGCTTTGAAGTCCCTTTCGGATATGTTGAAAGGTAAGCAAGGTCGATTCCGTCAAAACTTGCTCGGTAAGCGTGTGGATTACTCTGGTCGTTCTGTGATCGTGGTAGGTCCTGAGTTGAAGCTTCACGAGTGTGGTCTTCCTAAAAATATGGCTGCTGAGCTTTTCAAGCCTTTTATCATCAGGAAACTGATAGAAAGAGGAATTGTGAAGACCGTAAAGTCAGCTAAGAAAATAGTGGATCGTAAAGATCCAGTGGTTTGGGATATTTTGGAAAATGTACTTAAAGGACATCCAGTGCTCCTTAACCGTGCTCCTACTCTTCACAGACTAGGTATCCAGGCTTTCCAGCCAAAACTAATAGAAGGAAAAGCTATCCAACTTCACCCATTGGTATGTACCGCATTCAACGCCGATTTTGACGGTGACCAGATGGCGGTTCACGTACCTCTAGGACATGAAGCGATTTTGGAAGCTTCCACCTTGATGCTTTCTTCGCATAACATTCTTAACCCTGCGAACGGTGCTCCAATTACTGTTCCTTCTCAGGATATGGTTTTGGGTCTATACTACGTTACCAAGGGAAAGAGATCTACACCTGAAGAGATCGTAGCTGGTGAAGGGATGACTTTCTACAGTGTTGAAGAAGTGATCATCGCAATGAATGAAGAGAAAATCTCCAAGCATGCGAATATCAAGTGTAAAGTACAGTTAAGAACCGACGATGGAGGTTACAAGGATGAAATCATTGAGACTGTAGCCGGTCGTTTGATTTTCAACCAGTTTGTACCAAAAGAAGTCGGTTATGTAAATGAGCTTTTGACCAAGAAAAAACTTCAGCAGATTATCGCTAAGGTGGTTAAAGTATGTGGAATGGCACGTACAGCTTTATTCTTGGATGATATCAAACACCTTGGATTCCAGATGGCCTACAAAGGTGGTCTATCCATGGGATTGAATGATGTAATCATCCCAGAAGAAAAAGAACCGATGATTGCTAAGGCCAAAGAGGAAGTTGACCAAGTTTGGAACAACTACCTAATGGGTCTGATCACGGATAACGAACGATATAACCAAGTAATTGATATCTGGACTCGTACCAACTCTCATTTGACTAATAATCTTATGAAGCAGATGGAAGAAGATAAGCAAGGGTTCAATGCGATCTATATGATGATGCACTCAGGAGCTCGTGGTTCCAGAGAACAAATTCGTCAGTTGGGTGGTATGCGAGGCTTGATGGCTAAACCACAGAAAAACCTTCAAGGTTCTGTAGGTGAAATCATCGAAAACCCGATTCTTTCTAACTTCAAAGAAGGGCTGGATGTATTGGAGTACTTTATCTCTACTCACGGTGCACGTAAAGGTCTTGCCGATACTGCATTGAAAACTGCTGATGCTGGTTACTTAACCAGACGACTAGTAGATGTTGCTCAGGATATGATCATCACTGAAGATGATTGTGGTAGCTTGAGAGGACTTCTAGTACAGCCATTGAGAGACAATGACGAGATCGTTGAGCCTCTTTCTGAAAGAGTTCTTGGACGTGTTTCTGTTCACGATATTTTCCATCCTACTACGAATGAATTGATCGTAGAATCAGGTCTTGAAATCAATGATGAAGTAGCTAAGTTGATCGATGAATCTGGAATTGACGAAGTTGAGATCAGATCTGTATTGACTTGTGAGACTCGTAGAGGGGTTTGTGGTAAATGTTACGGTAGAAACCTTACAACTGGCCATATGGTACAGGAAGGGGAATCTGTAGGTGTAATTGCTGCACAGTCTATCGGTGAGCCAGGTACTCAGCTTACACTAAGAACTTTCCACGTAGGTGGTACTGCATCAAACATGGCTGTTGAAGCTAGTGTGATCGCTAAATTCGACGGTGTAGTTGAATTCGATGATGAATTACGATTGATAGAAACTACTAATAAGGATGGCGAACCAGTATCGGTTGTCATGGGTAGATCTGGAGAGATCAAAATTAATGACGCCAAAACTGGTAAGACGTTGGTGTCAAATCATGCTCCTTATGGCTCAATTATAAATGTGAAGAATGGTGAGAAAATCACTAAAAATCAGACACTTTGTAAGTGGGATCCATATAACGCAGTAATTCTTTCTGAATTCGATGGTAAGATTGAATTTGAAGCAATTGTAGAAGGTATTACTTATAAGGAAGTATCTGATGATCAGACAGGTTTCAGAGAGAAAGTAATTATCGATACAAAAGACAGAACTAAGAACCCTGAGATCATTGTAAACTATGGTGAGGAGTCTAAAGGATACAATATTCCGGTAGGGGCTCACTTGGCAATCGAAGCAGGTGATAAAGTTAGATCTGGTCAAATCTTAGTGAAAATTCCAAGATCTGTAGGTAAAACAAGAGATATTACCGGTGGTCTTCCAAGAGTTACTGAGCTATTCGAAGCAAGAAATCCATCCAATCCGGCTGTAGTTTCAGAGATCGACGGTGTAGTAACCTACGGTGGTATCAAGAGGGGTAATAGAGAGATAATCATCGAATCTAAGGATGGTGTCATCAAAAAGTATATGGTATCTCTGTCTAAGCACATTTTAGTTCAGGAGAATGACTTTATACGAGCTGGTGAACCACTATCTGATGGGGCGATTACTCCAAATGACATCTTGGCAATCAAAGGCCCAACTGCAGTTCAAGAATACTTGGTTAATGAAATCCAAGAAGTTTACAGACTTCAGGGTGTTAAAATTAACGATAAGCATATCGAGGTGATTGTAAGTCAGATGATGCAGAAAGTTGAAATTCTCGACGCTGGTGACACTGGATTCCTACAAAATCAAGTAGTAGATAAATGGGCATTCAGAGAAGAGAATGATAATATTCTTGACCGTAAGGTGGTCATGGATGCAGGTGAGTCCTCTACTTTGAAGGCAGGAATGATTATCTCAGCAAGAAGATTGAGAGATGAGAATTCAAGCTTGAAGCGTAAGGATCTTAAGTTGGTACAAGTACGTGATGCCGAGACTGCGGTCTCTAAGCCTACGCTACAAGGTATCACAGCGGCATCTTTGGGTACCGAGTCCTTTATTTCTGCTGCGTCCTTCCAGGAGACCACTAAGGTACTCTCAGAAGCAGCCATTAGAGGTAAGCGCGATGAACTGAAAGGCCTTAAAGAAAACGTAATCGTTGGTCACTTGATTCCTGCCGGTACTGGTCAGCGAAGATTGCAGCCAATCATCGTAGGTTCTCAAGAAGAGTATGACAAGCTTTCAGAAAACATGGAACGCAATGCTAAAAGATCTAGCGAAGCAATCCTGTAATATTCGAATAAATTAATATAAAAGGCCTGTTGTCAAACAGGCCTTTTTTTAATCTATATCTATCATGCAAGACGACAACGATCAGAAAAAAGGAGATCAGCAAATCAATGTGGAACTTTCAGAAGAAGTCGCTGAAGGTATTTATTCCAATTTGGCAATGATTGCACATTCAAATTCTGAATTTGTAATAGACTTTATTCGCTTAATGCCAGGTGTGCCAAAGGCAAAAGTAAAGTCACGGATTATTGTGACTCCAGATCATGCAAAAAAATTGCTTTCTGCACTCAAAGATAATATTGAGAAGTATGAAGCGGCCTTTGGTAAGATTAATCAATCAGGAGAAGCCCCTCAGTTTCCTATTAGTTATGGAACTCCGGGAGAAGCCTAGTGAAAATATAACTGCTTAGCTTTGTTACTCTTATTACTTTGATTACCTTTGCAGTCCAAAATTTAACAGTTTACGGGAAAACTAAATTTTATCAGTTAATGCCTACTATTCAACAGTTAGTACGAAAAGGTAGAGTAACACTGGAGACCAAATCAAAATCTAGAGCCTTGGATTCTTGTCCACAGCGAAGAGGAGTTTGTACCAGAGTATACACTACAACCCCAAAGAAGCCAAACTCTGCAATGAGAAAAGTGGCGAGGGTAAGATTGACCAACGGAAAAGAAGTGAATGCTTATATTCCTGGTGAAGGTCACAATTTGCAAGAGCACTCGATCGTCTTGATCAGAGGTGGTCGTGTGAAAGATCTACCAGGTGTGAGATATCACATCATCCGTGGTGCACTAGATACCGCAGGAGTTAAAGACCGTAAGCAAGGTCGCTCTAAGTATGGTGCCAAAAGACCTAAAGCTGGAAAAGGTGCTCCAGTAGCTGCGGGTAAAGGTGCTCCGGCAAAAAAGAAATAATAATAACATTTAGAAACAATGAGAAAAGCGAAACCAAAGAAGAGATATATTCTTCCTGATCCAAAGTTCAATGATACCCTAGTAACTAGGTTTGTGAACAATCTAATGGTCGATGGGAAGAAGAGTATTGCTTACAGAATTTTCTACGATGCAGTAGAAAAGGTAGAATCCAAAGTAGGTGAGAATGGTCTTGAGATTTGGAAAAAAGCGCTAGCCAATATTTCTCCATCCGTAGAGGTGAAGAGTCGTAGAGTTGGTGGTGCTACATTCCAGGTTCCAATGGAAGTTCGACCTGACAGAAAGGTTGCCTTAGGAATGAAATGGATGATCAGTTATGCCAGAAGAAGAGGAGAGAAAACAATGATGGATAGACTAGCTGGCGAAATTATCGCTGCTTCCAAAGGCGAAGGCGCTGGAGTGAAGAAGAAAGATGATACGCACAGAATGGCTGAAGCCAACAAAGCATTCTCTCACTTTAGATTTTAATTAGATGGCTAAACGAGATTTAACATTAACCAGGAATATTGGTATTGCCGCGCACATCGATGCAGGAAAAACAACTACGACGGAGCGAATACTTTTTTATTCGGGTGTATCTCACAAAATAGGTGAGGTTCACGACGGTGCAGCTACCATGGACTGGATGGCTCAGGAGCAGGAAAGAGGAATTACTATTACTTCAGCCGCAACAACCGTTTTTTGGGATTACAAACAGAAAAAATACCAGATCAATATCATCGATACTCCCGGTCACGTTGATTTTACTGTAGAAGTAAATAGATCCCTTCGTGTTCTCGATGGATTGGTATTTCTTTTCAGTGCAGTAGATGGGGTAGAGCCACAATCCGAAACTAACTGGAGACTTGCGGATAACTACAAAGTTGCCCGTATAGGATTCGTTAATAAAATGGATCGTGCTGGCGCAAACTTCCTTGAAGTTTGTAAGCAGGTAAAAGAAATGCTAGGAAGCTACGCAGTTCCTTTGCAGATCCCTATCGGAGCAGAAGACACCTTTAAAGGTGTAGTTGATTTGATCAACAACCGTGCAATCGTATGGAATGAGGATGATTTTGGAATGACTTTCGAAGAGATTCCTATTCCTGAGGATATGCTCGAAGAAGTAGCTGAATGGAGAGAGCATCTTTTAGAAGCGGTGGCGGATTATGACGAATCATTAATGGAGAAATTCTTTGATGATCCCGATTCTATTTCATCCGATGAGATTATTGCCGCTTTGAGAAAAGCTACCATTGAAATGAAAATTGTTCCCATGGTATGTGGGTCTTCGTTCAAAAACAAGGGTGTTCAGACAATGCTTGATCTAGTAATGGAATTGCTTCCTTCTCCTATGGATAAGGACGATATCTTTGCTCATGACATTGATGATGAAGATTTACCAGTTAGGATTTCTCCTGATGAAACAGAGCCTTTCACAGGTCTTGCATTTAAAATCGCTACAGATCCTTTTGTAGGTCGTCTTTGTTTTGTAAGAGCATACTCTGGAATCTTGAATTCTGGATCATATATATTTAACAGCCGTTCTGGAAATAAGGAGCGTATCTCTAGAGTCTTCCAAATGCATGCTAACAAGCAAAACCAAATCGATGCGTTAAGAGCAGGAGATATTGGTGCAGTGGTAGGCTTTAAAGATATCAAAACTGGAGATACACTTTGTGATGAAAGTCGTAAAGTGGTTTTGGAATCAATGACATTCCCTGAGCCAGTTATCGGTTATGCTATCGAGCCTAAAACT
>Ga0105053_10001779_pt1 | contig 34245 bp, 29 predicted proteins | sample BON01_FD_78093 | JGI IMG/M metagenome (GOLD analysis project Ga0105053, IMG submission 78093) | Freshwater microbial communities from Lake Bonney liftoff mats and glacier meltwater in Antarctica - BON-01 | ecosystem: Environmental > Aquatic > Freshwater > Ice > Glacier meltwater | place: Lake... | reverse complement strand
TGATTCGCTGTAATGATAACGTCTACGATTAACGTCTGTGCAATGATTTCTCTACCTTCAAAACGGACAGTATGGGAGACCACAATCACTCGTGTAACCTCACCTAACTTTTAAATAAGTGGATATCAGGCATGGAAGTTACCAAGGGAGCGTCCCAGTAGCTTAACAGAGTGTCAGCATCTCAAAAGTACTAGTTGGGCTATATCATTTCATCAACGTTCGAGAGACCTAGCTCTTTCAGATGCCTGTAAGCTGTAGCTGTAGCTCTACCACTTCCAAGATGTACAGGAAGTATAGCTCTAGCTCTTCAACATGCCTTGAGAGCAATAGGTCTAGCTCTAGCGCTTCAAGACGCCCGGAGAGCAATAGCTCTAGCTCTAGTAATTCTTGGTTACTGGAGACGCTGTAGCTCCAGCTCTAGCATAGCAAGTGGATATAAAATTGTAGCAGCTTCAGCACTCACAAGATCCAGAGTATGCTAAAAAAGTGGCTTTAGCTTAGATGTAGCTTCCAACTACCAAAAACCTATAGTGAGATTCGGTGGAAAGAGATTGAAGAGTGGCATTCTAGCTTCTGAATATATATTGGTTCTGATTCGTTGGATTGTTGATTGAGCGGATGTATTTTCGATTTACGTTGTCTCAACCCACATATGATATTGGGGCTATATTCCTGCCATTGAAATACACTCCCATTGACCTAATAGAGCTTGACTTGCCCTTTCTTTGGTACATATTGACACCGGTCTTACAGGCTGTGTTTCATCCAAACTCCTTTAAAATTAATTATACCGGTAATAAGATTGACCTTAATCTAATGAAAGGTTAATTTGTTGGCTTTTCCCATTGGTGTTGTGTATCTGTGAGACGGAAGGAGCGTCTATGGCCCATTCGTACCAAACTTTAGTAGACTTGCAATGTCTCCAGAACACTGTGCGAATGAGTTCCCCTTTCTGAACCTTAAACGGATTGTGAATTGGGATGTAGAGAGGGAACCAACTGAACATTCCAGTGCTGAAAGTAGACGGATTAATACTAATTGTGACATCATTGTACAATTTCGCCTCAAAATATCCAGCAAAACCGTGAAACATTCCAGTCTCCTTTACTTCAAACTCCAAAGAACGAATTCGAGTATTGTCAATTTTGCAATTCTCAGTTTTAGAACCAGCCGCAAACTCGTCCTGACCAGTTTCTCGATTTACTTTTTTATTCCAACTGGGATGAACAAATGTAAAGCAAGGCTTTGGATTCGAGAACTCGAAAAAATTATGAAGCTTTACCACATACATGGTCTCTAAATACTTGGTGTCTTCTAATGCTTTGCAATCATTCCAAAGTTTCGTAGATGATATAGGGGCCAAAAATGAAGTGTATTCATAAGGAATGCTAATACCACCTTTTGGATTTAGAAACTTCTCAGCACCATCGAGACATTCAGGGGACAATTCGTTATCGCCCCAAGACCCTAGTAATTCGCTCACGAGAATATCAGCTAACTCGGGGGCTTCCCAAACTCTCATATCGGTGTGTACTATCGTAACAGTATCTCCCCAATGCAGCATTTGGTGCATATTACGTAGAGTGATCACTGCGTTTGGATTCTTCTCTACGGCGAACATTCGAATTGTGCGTTTGGCATTTTCAGCTGCTCGTAGTGCGCAACGTACTAAAGGACCTCGTCCTGCTCCTACCACCATAATAACGGATACTTTAGAAACAGGAGTATCAACAAGAGCGCTTTGAATAGCTTCCTCGTATTTCGCGTACTTGACAGGATCTTTTTCAAATGTCTCATATGTTTGAGACTGAAGATGGTCGCCCAACGGTTGTAGAGGTGTTTGCAAATAATCGTAGTAAGGAGCCTCAAACTCGTCTTTTTCTGTTGGTGATGGTACTCTAGATATGAGATGATTCAAATACAGATAATACACGCCAGAACCTTCGTGATGTTTTGGAGGTCCGGTAATAATGAACTGGATGTTTCTTTTGTGGAATTTAATAAGCACCTCCTGGTGAGCATTGGAGAGCACGGGATAACCTTTCGAATTGCTGAGGAAAATAGATGTCGGAATAAGTACTCCTCGAACAGGTTCTGACATCCATCTATCAATGGAGACTGCACAAGGCAGCGAAGCGTTCAACTCCAACAGCACCTTAAGCCCAGAGGAACTTCCACACAAATTACGAAACTTGTTCCAGACATGCCATGAAGAAACTTCGGAATCTTCACTAGAGTTAGATGACCATAAAGGAATCCTAACCCAGAAATTCGAATTTCGAACTACATGACTATTGATGCAGTTGGCATAGTTATATGAATCGATTTTCGGTGTGGGAAGAACAATGGCACCAACAGAGAGATGCGATGCCCACAATAGTTCCTCCTTGAGAACAGCCTCTGCATTCTGCCGTGAGCTTGCGTCTTTTGCATCTGGGTCTATCCATTTGGATATTTCACCTACTATTGCTGTTGACCACTGGTGGCTTGTCAGTAACATATCAGATCCTGAAAAGTGAAATCAGTAGAAACACTATTTTCAAATGCGAAAACTTACGCGTTAATGGGGTTTGTCGATTCGAACAAATCTCTCCAACATCCCGTTTCTGTCGTGGATGAACTAAGGGCGTCATGATAAAATCAAAGCGACCATTGTAAACCAGCTTCTCAAGTCAGCTACAATGCAATTTCAATACAATCACTTACCTCTGTTAAAGCATCAGGAAGTGTATGGGCGAAAGGCACTTGAATACCGCAAGATAATTGTTGTTGACTCATACCACCACACGTTCAAAACTTCAAATAGGCCGCTACGATATTTCCATTTCAAACCAAGTAGTTAGAATCATGGAAACCGAAACTGCAGCAATTAGAAGTGCTGGAAGCCAAGTGAGACAGGTGAAGGAAGTCCTTATTCAAGCATCTGCACACATCGATAATCTTTTATTACATGCTGAGGAGGCACAGGTACGTCTTGAAATGAACTCTAGAATGAAAAACTAATGGAAATATTAGAGTCATGCCGAACTTTGGCTTGGTGTATGGAATGATGCACTAGTATCTGCAAATGACAAACAAAGAGCACACTCTACAGTACATTGATAACATATTCGTTTGAAAAATATATAACTAAATTAGAATTTTGTAAGAAAAGGACGTTTGCCCCTAAAACACGAATGCGTATATCCCGATAGAAGGTATATAGAGTCACGTACCGTAAAATATTCATTTGAAAAACAACGATATTAGAACTTTTCGTTCAAATGGTTGATTACGTTGTCAAATGGATCCAAATACACGAATGCATAAGCGAGATACAGAGTGACGAATGGCGCGGAAAAGGCGTATTGTTGAAGAATCAAAATTGAAACGTTCGCTGCCTGGACGGGAGAACCGTGCACTAGAAGTAGCATGACTACATTTTGAGCCGAAGGCACCACTGCTTCAAGAAACAAAATAAAAGGCAAAAATCCTCTCTCCGCGACAAGCTGAAAGTACACACATATCTTATACCAGGTGAATCCTACCAGCCCAGTTGTGACGTTTCGCGCGAACCATATAATAAACTTTGCTTGCAAAGTGAAATCTTCTTGTTGCACTTGCCCTTCGGTCCGGCCTGTGTCAAGAGCATTTGCTTGAAGCTTTTTTAGTATTTGAAGAGTACCAGCACCACTAAGCATCAGCATACTAGCAGGTACTTGCATTCGAGCGACGGATTCGAGGGCAGATGTAAACGAACTCAACGGAGCTTCATTACCAATGAACAACAGTTTCAAACTTGGTACTGAAGCTACAATCAAACCCAATATAGCAGCAAGAAGCGGAGGACTCATAAAATACTTTTGCAGTACAAATGCAATTCCACGGCATATTCCTGGATTTTCCTCCTCCTCTGTCTCTAGACCGTATAGGTCAGGGGATCTTGGCTCGTCAGGGACATGCACAAATGCAGTTGAATCAAGGGGAAGCTAAAACCACATCAGTATTTCAAACAAATTCATTATGCAGATACGTACCTGGCTAGCAGCCCTTTCAATAAGACCAGGAGTAACTACGAGATTTCTCCTGAGACGACTAGTCGGTATACCGGCGGAGCGACTTCTAATCTTCTTGAGCGTACTCCTGGTTCTCGGTGACACCAACGGGACTGTTCCATAGTCCAGCGAACCAGTCTTAATCCGCAGCGAACTCTCACTGGCACTATCATCATCATCAAATGGATTCGTAGACGCGACTTCGCAGTTATCGATGTCATCGTTTGGTTCACTGGACAGCAAGTATTCTCCCCAACTAAACATTATAAGATTCTGGCCTATAATAAACTTATCATTGCAAATATTAGATAACATTTCAAGGAAATCAGCGATCCACTTACTAGCGCTATATATGAAACTCCAATGGAAATATAGGTCTCAAACCTATGCGGCGAACCAGTTCTAGCCAAAGAAGTCATGAGAGCAATAGCAAGGGCTCCAGTATTTCCAAACATCACTGTACATGTCACCGCGTTCCTTTCGTTGCTCGGAACACGTAAAAAATTACAGAGAAACGTGGCGACCATGTACCCGATCACGATGTAGACAACGCTAGTACACGGAATCAAAGCCACGGTTCGAAGCTCATTCGGGTTGAAAGTGGACGCTACATTGACGAATATAAGCGCAGGTAAGGAAACGAAATATCTACAATCGCTTTATCTACTAATGCACCCTCGAAAAACGACACACTTACGTCATGGAGCCTAGGTCACTGACTCCCTTTTGTCCCAAGCGACCACTGTAAGTAAGAATTATTCCGATCACAACCAGGATTAATATCTTCAATGTTGACTCAACGCATGCGTGCAGTGCCGCTTGAAACTCGGTTCCCATCAAACTCATCCCAATAAAAAAGTGCTCGGTGATTCCAATACAATAAAATAGTAATCACCTTTACTACCCGAGCAGGCGACTATCGAAGCTTGCATTAGCCTTCACTAAGGTGCTTAGATTAATGATCGTCGTTAGATTCTCCAGAGTATTAGGCCGCGGAATAGGTCGACATGTATCCTGCAATGCTCCAAGCTTCTCGAAACTAAGTAAACTGATGGCAGAACTTAAAACCCAGGAATCCAAGAAGGATGTTCTTGAAACTGAGAGGGAAAAAAATTCCCAGCATGAGTTACTGACTCAGCAAGGGCTTCTAATATCCTCCAACATCCATGTGCTTCGAAAGACCAAAGATTCGGTTGTTTCGGTTGACAACTTCTTCGGAAATGGAACTATTGATATCCATTTAGACAGAAAAGAATACCCCGACCCGATGAAACAAGCTGAATCTCTTTTTAATCGTGCGAAGAAAATGAGCCGCGGAAAAATTCAGTTGGAGAAGATCCTTGAACAGGTGTGCACCTGCATTGAAGAATTGGAATCTCAGGTTGCCATTTTGAAACAGCTTCACGAAGAAGAAAAGGTAGAAGAAGTCCAAATACAGCCCGTAATCACCAAGCAGGTCATTCAACAGGATATGTTTCGAAGGTATACTATGGAAGGAAATATTCTTATCCTAGTTGGAAAATCTGCGAAATCGAATGAAAAATTAACGTTTGTTGTTGCAAAAGCTGGTGACCATTGGTTACATGCCAGAGAAGTTCCTGGGTCTCATGTGGTAGTGAATTACAATGGTTGTTCAGACGAGACGCTTTGTGAAGCTGCTTTGCAAATGGCCGCAAACTTGGCGGCATTTCACAGCAAAAGCAAAAACGATGGCAAGGTATTGGTCATGGTTGCTGACCCGAAACAACTCAGAAAGCCAAAATTTTCAAAAGTAGGGCAGGTTAGAGTTATCGCGGAGCTCAAGTCACGGATCGGTCGTCCAAATGAAGCCATTTCAAATGAAATCCTTTCAAAAATTAGTTAGTTCTTCCACCTTCGTTTATGTGCTATGTGGTGGGAATGTGCGAGATGTCAGGCAAATGTCGCGAATTTACCGAGTAATAATTGGAGTACTGTTCAGAAAGGAGAGAAGCCGTCAGTCACTGATTAGTGCGTCAGTAAATTCGATTTTTGTTGTGTTCCACTACTAGTAGTGCTTTAAAAAAAATTTTTTTTTTTTTTTTTAAATTACTAAATTATCATGAAAAAATTTTTTTTTTACAATCCATTCTTGTGGTTTTCACAGTGATAGAACGATGCTGCACTCACTGACGAGGGCGGCTCCCCTTCATAGAGTATTCTTGCCACTTTCTCGACCAACTAACGCATGCATATTATCCACGCGTGCACTATCGACAGTACTCAAAAGGGATGTCGAGCCGTGCGTGTTCAGCATGGTGTCTTTGTTTGACACAATCACCAATAACCAGGATTCGATTAGTTTTGAGATGAGTAGCACATTGAAAAAACGAAGAAAGATGATGAATAAGCACAAGTTAAAAAAACGAAAGAAGAGAGACAGATACAAGAACAAGTAATGGTAGATTTTAAATATGCATATATTTTATCACTGGGATTCTGATATTTTCTTTTCTCGAAGAGATCGAAGTTTTGCGAATCGATCTTCAACAGGTGGCGATTCCACTTCACCTTGAGCTTCAGTTTCATTAGATCTCAGTGATTCGGTTCCATTTTGTTTCGACTCATTTTTAGGAATCAAAACTTCGCCACCGAGTTCATCTTCGGCCTGGATTGTTTGGATCTCTTCATTGCCAAAAGTTTCATTGGCTTTTTGTTCAACAAATCCTGGGATTTTTTTGGTGGGGTCGCAGCCGCCATAAAAACTTTGGTTCAAAACCACGAGATTCTTCCGCCATTCTTTTAAAAGAGTCACCCAATCCTCCATATCTTCCTGTGTATCCGCTCGCAAAGTAAATTTTTGCCCTATGGTTATAATAGAAAACTCAAACTTCGGATTTTCCGACGGAAGAACCACAAGGAGACCTTCCAAAGCGATTCGCGTGCAAGCTTTATTTGATTCAAAAGCTTCAACTGAATCGTAATAGAAAAGATCTTTTTCCAGAACAAAGTATCTTTTATTCCAATGCTCGTCCAAAGTAGTGCTTTTCTTGAGTACAATACCGGCTTTCTTGATCTGATATTCCATATGAGGCAACTTCAACTTTGGATATACACGAGGCATCCACTCTGTCTTCCATTCTGGCACTGCATCAGCATTCTTGGGATTCACAGGGATTAAGGCAATGCCAGAATCCATTTCTTCTTCTTCCTCCTCTGAATCAGAGTCACTTTCTTTCTGCTCCTCTTCGTCGACTTCCTTTCCTTGTCTTGCAGATTCTACTAGAGCAATTTTCCATTCCTCGCATTCTTTCTTACATTTGGTCGTAAGAAAAAGTTCTTTATTACTTCCGGGATACGGAATTAATGAAAGACTCAGATCATCTTCCTTGCTTACTTGGATGATGGAATTGCGACCCAGCTCTACCCTTCCTTTTTCTTTACCACCATCACGCTTGTCAAAGTAGCTTAAAACGCAGCCGTCAAGGACGAAATAACGCTCATGACTTTTCTGATATTTATAAATTAGAAATGTTTCGTACTTGACCACTGAGACGCGTACGTACCTTCACAGTCAAATTCGAGAAGAATCCATGTTTAGAACCTCTACGCCCTCCAACTGACAGGGGTGCCTTCACCAGATACCCGTCTTTTATGGTTACCATTGTGCACTTCAATGTACTATTTGGTTTGTCAACGGATCTTTTTTTCAAATACTTTGGTACCTAATATGAACTGAAGATCTATGTTCTGTTTTGCTGCACACAACCAAAATTAATTATTTTAAAATGATGCAAATCGGAGATAGAAGACATCAGTCGCATATTTCTTATTCTTAAAAAAAGCTAGAAAACGAGTACCTTGTTGAAAGAAAAGAGCCTGATGACAATCGATGAGGTATTCAGACGCCTGCAGCAACCTTCCTTGAAACTAATGATTACGCATTGTACTAGTTTAATCTAATTGTATCCTCGATTTGACAGCAGAATCACCTGCAAATTTCTTCCGTGTTGTAACCACAAGAGCTTTTGAAAACCATTTTTTAACGAAGGACCTCTTTCTGCATCCCCGAATGGTCTTGCATCCCTAACAAAAACTCTACATCAACACTTTAGTATCTATATCCCATCTTGCACCAATACCAATGATATAAGGAACCAAAATGGGACCATGCCCTTGCAAAATAGAAATGCTGTTGCTTGTTTAATACCTCCTTAGCCACGAAAACCTCGTCAGGTGATAAGTTGCCACATTTTTCAATCCAATTTTCTTTTCATTACCTGGTATATAAATAAATAATTATATCATATATGTCCCAAATGGATTGTAGACTATTGAGTTCCATCCCTACTGGAGGTCTCCTCTATACCTTCTTCCGTGCTGCGTACAAAACGAACTATTTCCTCGCGCGGATGTAAGACAGTTAACAAACTCGCAACGTTTCCCGCCACCATGGGCTTTACAATACAGCGTAGCTCCTTTGACGAGTTAGAAATGGATACAATTTAAATACTTAATGAACGTACCTTGAGCGCTCTTTGGACACCTGTCAACATGGCAACGCTTACCTCCGCCATGAGAACTGCATAAACTCTTAGATCGAACTGCGCCAACGCATCCTGGGTAACAGCACTTGTGACGGGAACAGAACTTGGAATTCATTTCCCGCGGTAGGGCTCCATCTTTTCGGACACGACAACCAGCGTGATTACATCGATTCCCGTCAAATCCAGATTCTGTAAATTCCGAATCTGACAAATAACTCCCTCCTGAATGCAAAGGTAAATTGTGATCAAAACCTTGTCCTGAAGAATTAACTATGTTCAGATTCTGATCAAAACCAGGTTGTCCGAAAGAATTACCTATATTGCTTATTTCGTGGATACTTGGAATTGTAAACGCGTTCAACGGAACACCTATGGGATTAATATACATCGCGGGGACCATCGGAGGCATAGGAATAAAAGAATGGGAAGCTGCACTAGTGACCGCACTTGATGGGAGGCCAAGCAACGGAATCATATGGGGCCCGACCGCTGGAGCATAATAGAAATTGTTCAGCAAAGAGGAATTATCCAGTGAAGTGCCATAATTTGAATTCAACTCAATATTTGGACCATTCGATTGAAAATCTTCCAGTTGAAAATCGCTTCTGCGGCGTCGGTTCAACGACCTCCCATCTGAAACTTCCTCACGAAGTCGTTTCTCATTTTGGGCTGATTCATATGAGAAAACGCTTTCGTTATCGTTATTTTCTCCACGGTTTTCTGTTTTTACATACCAAGACTGTGTATCTGGTACATTTGTTTCTAAATGCTCATTGCCCATATCAAGCAACTCTAATATTCGGTGTACAGGTGTTTCCTTCGACTGAGATATCTCAGACTTTTCAGTACCAGGATCCTTAATATGCAAAGCATCGCCCCTTTGGGAACCTTCCATCAATGTCACTCAATCCAACCGTCGCACATACAAAAGGGCGTTCCTTCCTGCGAGCTAATATGAATGAGAGTAAAGATACTACGCGTGTGTACTCGGACTGGCCTCCAGGTCGGTTTAAACTAGTTGTTCTTCGGAGGACGACCCACGAAATCTATCTTGTCAGCAGGGCACTAGAATCACTTATAACTCCTTTTCCAATTTTTTGCTAGTCTACTCCTACCGTTTCCCTGATTTTTTATAGACATTTTTACCAATACTGAAATTTCATTATGGGAGTCAGATACTGGAAACTATAGAACTTCATCGGACGTGAGTTGGATATTGTAAACAGTAGAATATTTAGCTAGGAGTCAGTCCAGCCTTTTCATGTCTTGTTCGATAATTAATGTCCTCCATTTTATAAATCCCTCTATACAAGGCTTGATTGAAGATATCCAGTTTTACAAATCGTAATCAAAATTTAAATTTAATTTTCCCCACGGAAATAGCCGTTCTTATTGTTGCTATTAAAATTCTTCTAGGTTTGAAGGTCACCTGGAAAAATTTCTATCTTGCACCCATTCTTTACATAGATATGAATTCATGCGCAGCCTGTCTGTAGTTTAATATTGAATAAAAAACAGTACATTTTAAAACACTGTACGTAGTGGAAGGAGACCAGTGATCGCTAAATTCTTAAAAAACAATCTTTAGAATAAATTACTTTCTGTTCAAAGAAAAGAAAAGAGCAATTTGGAATTAAATTTTAATTCCGAAGATTCGCAGGCTCCCATATTCAAAGTTTTTTCATTAAAACCCTGCGGTTAACCGTCGACAAAGAATTTCTATTGCTGGTATCATCACTAATATCGGTTAGAGCTCTCAGTGTTTTTCCAGATATATTCTGAGCACTCAATATATTAAACTCGTTCCTATGTCGCGATCTTCTCGTTGTGGATATTATAATATAAACTGTTTGAAGTTATAATAAATGCAAAAAGCATGGAACTCATTTTGTCTCACTGCTTGTTCTCAATGATTGGGCCAGGCCGCCACAAAGAAAAATTGAATAAAGTAATTTAAAGGTACGTCACGTAATCCGCTTCTGGTCAGTTTACCAATCAGGCAATTCCATGTTTTGAATGAAGTGGCTTCTTATGCAGTTAACTATAACTCATGCGAATTCATTCATGAAGCTACGTTTCTATCTGAAGGAATCCTGTTGATAATCACATTTCAATTTCAAAATGCTCAAGGGACTATCCGCATACCATGTGAACCATTGAAATTTCATAGATATGACGACTAGTAGAGTATCTTCATACCATCTGGAGACTTTGCTGGTGGAGCTGGCACCACTAGAGGATATAGCCCAGGCTTTGACGGTGAACATATGCGCCAGTAACAAGGGCGAGAAACTTGCTTCAAACTTCAGTTCTGAATGCGAGAAGTTAATTGGAGAGGGACAGCTGCAAGGTCTCGTTGAGTTATTTGTAGATGCGATTGGTTCCGTTGGAGATTCTTCTGATATCGAAGACACGGAGAGCCGATTTGCAATATTGTTTTCTTTGGCGAGACATCTTCCTCAAGACAAATTAACTCTGGTGGCGCCAAGAGTCGCTAAAGTTGTTCTCTCAATCCCAGCTCATGCTGATGCTGGAAAGGATACAAAGATGCGTCTGTCTGTTCTAAAGAACTTGTATGGGGCAGTGGATCCAAAATCAGAATCTCGCTATGGTACTCTTTTGGAAATTTTAAAATACTCGATGGACCACAACAATTTTTATGTTTTGGAGCATACTAGTGTGTGTGACGTGTCTGAATTGTGTGCTATGTGGACCTCCTCTGCCGATGTAAAACTTGATAAAAGCCGTGTTCTTTACAAATACTTTTGTGACCTCTGTGAGAAGAAACGATCATCAGGGACATTTTCCAGAAGCGAGGAGTTGAAACAATGCAGGTTCCTTTTGGAATATTTGGGGACATTTGAATCCGCCGACCCTGCAACATTAGAAAAGTTGTCGAGCTACGCTTCCCGTGCTGCTGTTATTTCTATTAAGTATCCGCTTCCTGGTGACCTAGTCTCCGCTAGAAACCTCGATGAACAACTAGTTGAAGGTCTAAGTGCACCTACCGCCACCGTTTTGGAAGTGAAAAATCACGTGAATACATCAGTTCTCACCGCCACCCCTTTAACGGCTCTTAATTTTGCTGCTCTCAAACACCTGGCTAATGTTCCAGCTGAAAAAACTCTTTTTGGGCTGCTGACTATTTTTGCAGTGAAAGGAATCGAGCAGTACAATTCGTTTATTGCCGCAAACCCAAATGTTCTGTCTCAAAATGGATTAGAACCGGAGATGTGTCTTCAGAATATTCGGTTACTCACTCTTGCGTCACTAGCTGCTGAAAAGGAAACGATGACGTATGATGAAGTGTCTGCCGCGCTCCACATTGACGCATCCTTGGTAGAAACCTGGATAATTGACGCTATTATGGCACAACTTATCGACGTGAAGATGGACCAACTTACTCAAACTATAGTGATCAACCGAGGCTCTCAGCGACTTCTTGTTGAAGATCAATGGCTTATAGCACAGAAGAAATTGAACGCATGGAAATCTAGTGTACATGATATTCTACACACTATTCAAAGTCTTCGCCAAGAGCAGCAGACGTAAAGTAATATTATTACAATTCCAACTCAAAAAATAAAACTTGTCAAGAATAATACCGTTTATTGTTAGTTGTCCATCCAATCATCACCGTTGTCATCTTCATCGCTGTCATCTGCGTCATTTCCCAGAACTCCAGTTTTAATATCGCTTCCCGAAGTGGCACTTAGGTCAAAACAACCGTCGCATATATCACGAATGGCACTGCGCCCTGTCAGGTAATCCATTTGTAAACTGGTAGCAGCTGCTCTGGGATTCCATGTGATGAAAAACAACTTGTCCGTCTTCCTTCCATCCTTTGTGGTGTACTCATGTTCATACACAACATAGCAACACTCGTGCTCGGAGAGGCTATGGATTAAGTCGCTCACATCTTTGCTCTTGTCAGATTCAACCGATTTCACAGTGTGAATCTTTTGCTGGGAGGCATCTTCAATTATGCTGAAGCAAACCCACTTGTGCTTTCTACGCAGCTTGAAGTTTTTATATTCTTCAATGCATACAGGATCTACTTGATAGACGTTAGAGGTGTTGCTTGACATCTTTGGGGGAAGATTTCTGTTTTTTTTATGTTACTACAGTAGTACAATTGTACAATAATTGTTGAACTTAAATCATCTTCCAAAGTTTGTAAATAATTATTGAAAATAGAAATCATAATGCAACAGGAACGTCTTCCGATTTTGGTTGAACGCGTTGTTCAGTTTTGAGTTTTGCAGGAGTTGCATTTGCAATATCAGTTGCAGTAGCAGCAGGAACACCAAGAGACATCAATGCTTCCTTCTCTATCACTTTCCAACGCTCCTGCCATTCTAAATGCAAAGACGAATGTTGCTTAATAAATCGCAAATCATCTTTACGAACAAACTTTAGAAATTTTGATTCTTTGTCGACAGTGCAGATACCCTGATGTGCCTCTCGAAGCTCAGTGGTTGGCACTTTACATATCTTCTTTATATACTTTGGATCGACTGCTCCTAGTTCGGACTTGTTAACTTCAGCTTTACTAATCTCGGCAAGAATAACATCTCGTAATGCACGACGACGATCCATCGTCAACGAATTACCTTCCACTTCTCCAAACCGATCAGCAAAATAATCTTTGCTTGGAAGCACCCAATTCCCCCGAACCATCAAAGCACCTTGTTGAATCAGCAGTATATTGCTTTTCATATGTTTTGAGGCTGAGCTTGCAGAATTTTGCAAGATGTCATCAAATCGACCAACAATCACTCGAGAAAGCGTCAAACGAAGCCTTTCGGCGGGAGTAACTTGTGTCATATCTTTTTCTGGGACATTCAACCGAGATGTGGTCATGGGGGCAATCACATCCAAGTACTTCTTCGATGATGCCGTGAAAGCCTCAAGTGGTTCAAAATATCCTTTCGTAGGTCTCACCACGTTCGTCACAGTAACTTCTTCGTCATCGGCTTCCTCCACGTCAGAAAACCCTTGCTGTACTTCCCACGAATTAGTCGAGTTGATTACGTTTTCGTATTCTAAAGCAGCTTTGCTAGACATTCGATCTGAAATATCAAGTGGAGTCCAAGGTTCACTCTCTAGTTTATCAGCGTACATTGAATACGTTTGGCGAAGGTATCCTTGTGCTTTAATTGTGTCCCGTCGCAAATTTTTAACTTCTAATGTTTGTGGAGCCTCCGGTGCGGCTGCTTCAACTATATTCTCTATTATTTCATTTCCCTTAATATCAGAGGACAACATCGGTTTCATGGCAAATATATTTGTCAATGGAATCAAATGAATCCGTTTTTCATCCAGCTCGACAAAACCTGCCGCATAGGCCGTCTCACGTTTACGCACCCTGTCTGATACCAGCACCTGGGATTCTCTCTTCTTAAGCTCTTGCTCGTAATCAGCACTGCTCTGATCAAGTTCGAAATGACCACCTGTGTTCACGCGGTAAGATGCTCGAAGCATTGAGTTTTCTGGTCTAAATTCAGTTTTTTCGTACGTCGGCGGGTCGTTTTGCAATGGGACGAGGAAATGCTGCAGTAGAAATGTTTCTTCATCCGGTTCTCTCTGTAGAAATACGTCAAATGTCTCAACCACGGGATCGTCATCGTCATCGCCCTCCATCCACAATTCGGTGGTCCACTTTCAATTTTTATTTTTATTCAATTTCAAATTGGGAGAATGAAACGACACAGGGTGCATGAAGGATCCTTTGAAGAAGGGCATGTATGGGGATGTCTCGTGGATAGAAACAACGGCCGTAATGTATCCCATGATGAGCGCATGGTGAAGACCATTCTGAGAAACCATCATTCTTCAAGGAAAAAAATGTTTGCTCCTTGTTTCCCAGCAAACAGGTCTGTTTTTAGCCAGTATTTTAGGAACGCTGGATCCGGAATATATCCGTTAGATGCAGTGCGTGCATCGTCAAATGTTCTTTCGAAATCAAGTATCGGAAATTTGATATCAGTTCTTGAAAAATATGTGGACATGCACACAAGAATGTCTCGCGAGGATTGGGGTTTTGATACATGTCTAGGTGCAGCTCGAAGTACTCTTGCATTATTGAATCAGGAGTTGGCAGTGATTGCTGTTTTATTCGCGAGTAAGAGTTGGTGGGTATCAGAAAAGAAGCTATTCAGTGTTCTAGGTGAGGATTCCGAAGGAGAATGCAAGTTATTGGATAATCTGATTCGATTAGAAATGGTCCAATTTAAGCCTATTGGAGTAGATGATGCCATTGCGTATGTCGACTCAATCGATATCGAGGCTGAGAATAAGGCCACAGTAAATTTCTTTAAAATGAAGAAGAAGGAAAGCAAACTAGTGGTTTTGGTTTCCTGCTACAAGAACGAGCGAGCAGCCTACGAGATATCTGAAAAGTACAAGAGTTATAGATTGTGTGATTCCTTCTACGATCAACTTGCCAAATGTTGTAGTGTTGTATTCGCTGCCTCGTATTTCACTCCTGAGGATGCTCAAAATATTTTTGCTTCAAAGCTACTATCAAGTATTTCACTACCAGAACCACCACCTATCCTTCATTGTGACGTTGACCGCAAAATGGACAAAGAATTTGAATTGAGAGAAACTTTTTATTTGTCGGTTGATTTGTGCAGCAGGCTCAGTGAATCCGTGATGCGCGGGGACCATAAGAGTGCTCAACTTGCGTTACACGAATCAGTTTGTGCGCTTGAGAAATTGGAGATCCCTGATTCAAATTCATTTCATAATTTGACGCTTCCGACAGCCCGCATGTTAATAATAGCTAGTCTTGCTGGTTGCCACCTCCTGGAACGTGAAAAACGATACGCAGATGCCGAGCACTATTTGCAGCTACTGGTGAACGCCACCCAATCTTCACTGCACTATAGTCTTCTGCACGCTGACGCAGTACTTAGGCTCGCAAGAGATCTTAATCATCGTAAACAGAGTATGACAGCGCTACAAGTGGTTGAGAAGCTTCTCAAACAGCAAGGTGTTGCAGAGTGTGTGTTATGGCCAGCTAACCTCTGCCCCAACAGATTAGGCGGATCAGGCTTGGCTGTGATCAAATTGTACTTGAGGTTGGCTGTGCCTCCTCGACGATGGCGAGTCTCTGTGCCAAGAGTTGCAAAGCTGAAGGATCCAAAGTCTATCCGAATTCACGTTGAAAAAGGAGATAGTGTTGAAAATGTTGTTTTGAAACACTTTGCTACAACAGGCGGTTGGAAAGGAATGCATGCTGAGAATGGATTTACAAACACTCTTTTTGTATTGCTTTTTTGGGACCTGCTTTTTAACAAGGAACAATGGGATTGTTTTCATGGATTTATGGAACTACCGCCTTCTGTTCATGATGTAAGTAGCGGTGGTATTATTCACATAGTCACATCTGAAATTCCTTTTGAAGGGTTCTTGGATTCGAAATAAAACTGTCAAGGATCAAGTTCAAAATCGATTGAATCGGATTTCAAAAGATGCTTCGTTCGTTGTCGAAACGATCACGAACTGCTGGAATAAATGCAATGGTATTCATGTGCGTGGGATGAACTGGGTTCGCAATGAATTGCAAGACCTCCTCGATATTGCTCAAGGGTTGACTGGCGTAGTTATATCGATGATATGCTCTCTGTATTCCGAGCATTACGATGCATGGCAAGGTGGAGTAAGTTTTTGTTTTTCATATAAATGGATCTAATTGTTTTAGATACCTGACTTACTCTTGTGGAAATCCGGTGCGCAGACAAAATTTGTTGAAGTTAAAGGACCTGGTGATTCGTTGAGTGATTCGCAAAGAGCATGGATTCAAAAATTGGAAGTCGCCCAAGCAAATGCCTTGGTGTGTTTCGTGGACTACGTTTCAATATCTGATCCATTGGATCAACCAAGTTTTAACTAAAATAAAGAAAGGGAAATTTGAAAATAGATTTTGAATCTTGTGATTAGGGTCTACATGGGAATACGCAGATTCACGAGTGAACTACAAGAAGTTGCACGATAATTAGTATGCGAGAAGACCAAGTTGTAAATGGAGTTTCATTTCTGACGCATCCGAAAGTTCAAGCAGCTCCGTTGGAAGAACGCATGGGGTTTCTTCGCAATAAAGGCCTAACCCAGGAAGAAATCGATGAAGCTGTGAAACGTGCGGATGCCACTGGTGAACAAACACCTTCTCCGCCAGTCATTGTTCCACCACCACCACCTCATCATCCTCCTCCATCATGGGCATCTTCGTGGTTGGTTCCTGGCACTCTGGCCCTATCGGCTGGCGCTGGAATGACCTTTCTTTATAAACAAATGGTCCTGAAAAATGAGGGCGTCACACCGTGGCAGCAGTTGCAACAGAATTTTGATCATCCTCCACAATCTCCATCTCGTTCTCGATCACTTCCTGGGGCTCCTGGCGCCGTTGATGCGTTGGAAGCTATGGGAAGGACAGTGCCAACCTTGCAGAACATGAGTGAAATGAAGAAGCAGGATGAAAGTAACGATGATACGTTGAGCAATATGTTTGGCCAAGCCAACTATAACGTTGATAAAGTATCCACCCCTGCAACAAGTGATAGCAAATTACTGGCTCTGATCGAAAACCAGACAGAAATTCTTCAAGACATAGGGAAGGCCATGCGGGATCTCAACGATCAAGTGAAAAAACCTGCAACGGATGTTAGCGTTGCTGTATTAGTAAGTTATTCTGCACTGTATAATTTGAATTCAACTAAATATTGCATTAGACACAGCAAACAGCGGATTTAAAAGCAGAATTGAATTCTCTGAAAAGTTTGTTGATTGCAAATCATGTGAAGGGTGGAGGCGATTTAAGTGCATTAGTGACAAATGGCACACCGGTAGTAGCCAAATCCCATGTAGACACGTTAGACAGTTTGATGGCGAAAACAGCTATAGAGAGCAAAGAAGACCCAAAACAAGACGACTCTGAAATTGAACAGGAGAAAATGGCTTCATCTAGGGAATTGCTGCAAAAACTGTGCAAAGATTGCCCTGAAGAGAAGCTGCTTCCAGCAGTAAATTTGCTACTAATGTATTTGAAGAACCTTGCCAACGATCCCGGTCTTCCTCGTTATGGGCGAATCTCACGTTCCAACACGAGCTACGCGAACGCACTAAATGACTGTCCTCATCACATGGATTTGCTCAAAGCGAATGGTTTCGAAGAGAAGGCCGGAGCTTACGGTGGTGGAAGTCGATCCTCAATGTTGGAGTGGTCAGAGGAATGGAGAACAAATAAGGACAAATGGGCCATAACGGTTTTGAAAGACACAATTAAGAACCTCGAGACGGTACAATCGACTCGAAAGCAAAAGTCTGCCAATGAACAGAACATACCTAAACCGTCATCTGATGATATAAGGAGACCGCTGGTTGCTGATCCAGTTCCGAATGGTAAAACTGCATTTGTCGCTCCACCATTTTCGAATGAAGTTGTTAAGCAACCAATGGCAGACGATGTAGTTAGTGGTCCAACAGATCAAGATATTTCAATTTTTAACAGTGGCAATGATAGTGCGGTCGAAGAGTCTACTTTCGAGGAATCGCCCTTATCGTATGAAGAAGTCGTCAACATGATGAAGGAAGGCAAATCTGATCAGATTCCTGGAATAAAGAAGATTCCAAACACCCTTTCAGTTGATTATGATGTTCCCCTCGTATCAGCGAGTCCGTCGATTCGAAAGCCGTGGGAAAATGAAGATACTAGATCGGAGAGTGAAGATACATATATGCCTAGTATCCTGCACGCGGATATATCGGGCGGTGTCGAGATTCAAGAAATCGAAGATTGAGTTATACATAGTTATTTATTTTTTATTTTAGGCTAACTAGCTTGTGTCAGAGTGTTTACACAGTCTTGATGGTATTGTACACCATTCTCTGGAATGATGTCTTCCGATTCGCTGCAGCCAGCTTGATACGATTCATAACTGGACAAATACCTTTGGTAGTCTGTATCTGAAATAGGCGTTGCACTGCTCATATCGTCATCCTCAAGAAGATCCTTCTTGAGACCTTTTGGATAGGGATCTTCATTCCCAAAACACGAGCAACACAATCGAACACCACAAATCCCGTAGGCTAATGCAATACATAACAAAATGACAGCAGGCACTGAGAATAGAATGATGGCTACAATAGACGCGGTAGATAAACTGTTCACCTGATTTTTATCACAATCAGCTTCCAATAAAACGCATGTGTCCACACACCAGCGGCACAAAGTGGAACTAAAACAAAGCGTTTGATTGACAGTTGGACATGTGGCGGAACTGACCATCAATGTTTTGAGTCTAAGAGACTCTCGCATTCTATTTCTCACCTATGTAATTTGAATGTTTTAAAGACCAGTAGATGCTCGACCTGGATCCCTCTAATTAATGACGCACCTCAGGAGTTTTAGAAAGCTAAAACGGTCAGCAATAAGAAATGTAGCCGTTGAATACTAACGGTACGGTCCCCCGAGGATTTGTGGTGATGATTGTGCATCGAGGGACTATTGGTACTTCCTTGGGTGAGAATACGATTGAATCCTTCTCGGAATGCAAGCGACTCAATGTCGGGATGGTAGAGTTCGACGTTTTCATGACTCTGAACAAAGAATTGGTGGTTTTCCATGATGATACACTGAATAGATTGTTTCCTGACCATGTGCGTGCGAACGCAAACATCTGGGACCTTACAAAAGATCAAATTCCGGAGTCGATTCCCTTGTTAAATGATGTTCTTCAGGTTCTTGATGGAATTAAAATCGTAGTTGAGATTAAACAAGATTCAATTGAATTGGTCGACTTGATCTGGGCAGCGATAAATAATTACGGAAATTGGATCGATGTCACCTGGGGCAGTTTTGCATCTTCATCCGTGAATGCACATTGCAAGCACTTGCGTCCAAATACACCCCGAGTGCTTTGTGGTTCGGAGATGAAAGCCATTTTCATACTCTACTTGACCGGAACATTGTTCGTTTTTGGGAGTGACAAAATTTCAAAAGGGAATCAATTTTGGATACCCACAGGTAGGTGCATGGTATGTAATATGTTCCATATAAACTCAATTGTGATAATAATAGAGTATCGCTATAAAATATTTAAACCGCTGCTACGATATTTGAGTACACGTGGGGTGATAGTGGTTGGATGCGAGTATGAAAGTGGAGCGATTAATACACCAGAAGAAGCCGAAGAAGCCTACAAAGACGGATGCTCCCTCATAAGTACAGATGAATATGTATTATTATCGAGGTACTTTAAATATATGCTATTTTGAAAACTCATTGTTGTTCTTCAAAGGCAAACCGTAGTAAACTGGAGCTGCACCCACAAGATAAGGAAGCTTGCAAACATTTCTAGAAACATGAAGAGCCTCTGCGAGATCTACATCACCCTTGAATAACCACGAGTCAAGCAACGCTAAGGTAAGTTTGTCGATATCCTTATCAGTGACGTCCCACAGGTTCGCTACCACTGCACTTGATCCCGAGAGAATGTAGGACGGTATGATACCCGTGGGCTCAAACACTCCTTGGTACTCCTGCTTACCACTACTACAGCCCATCAGCAACGCGGAAGAACATTTGGAAATGGTTGCGAGTTTCTCTCGACTTAATAAATCTTCCCCGCTACCATGACCACAAAACAACAACAGGTCCTTGCTCTCCAGCGTATGTTTCAAAAATGATTTCTGCTCTGCCAGGTTTGAACTTCCATCAATTCCATCCCAATCGTATTGGGATTGCAGCTTTTCCATTGCTGGTGTTAGCGCTGCTTTGGTCCCGGAAAGGTCCCCTCTCGGATCCACAATGAACGAACCTCGGGATTTAAAACCTGCTTGGCATTTCTTAGCCGGTTTTTGGAGTAAATCAAAAGCAAAGGGCAGCGACGAAATTCTTGTCACCGATCTTTTACGAAGGCATGGCATTGACTCAATAGGTAACGCTTGTAGTTGCTCCGACAGTACCAATACAATCTTTGAATCCTCAATACACGCTACTTTTTCAAAGTGCACCTCTAAACGCTCTATCAGATCTTTCTTTAGTCCAGAAACATTGAGACCCTCAGCAGCTAATCGTGATTTTAGATCAACAACTTTCAGTTTAGTGAAGTCTGGGGCAGGTTCGTTTTCTACTACATGTTGCAGTAACTCGACGGCGTCTCGCGTTTCCATAAAAGGATGAAGCATGCAAAAGGCCCCCAGCAAATCGGCCTCAGACAGCTTCAACTGATTCTCCAGAAACAGCTCCACAATTTCCTTTTGTAAATCAGGATATTTCGAGAAAATGTTAGCGAAGAATTCGTTTTCAATGATTCTGTCGGATGTTCCGCTTTTCAAACAGAACAGAATTTTCATGGGGCCGATCCAGCTCTCTTCAAAATCGATCATGAACTGTTTCAGGTCCATGTCCAATTCCTTCCTTCGATCCCACCATTTCCTCTTCTGAATTTTGTCCCATGTAGCTACTTCATCACCTGTGAGTCCCGTCGTCGTAGCTTTTGCATTGTCCATCAGCTGTTTAAACTCTTGCAACATTTTCTTAGGCTGAGATACCAGGGGAACAGCAATACAAATCGGTTGTCTGCCATCTCCGGTTTCTCTAGAGAACATCAATATATCAGGATTCTCAGTTAAAACAATGCCACAAACAATCCAGTTTGATGGTAGAAGGTTTTCACAAAGTTCCCGTTGGCGTGCCGCTCCGATTTCAAGAGAGTTTTCCCATGTGAGATGCAACGGTTCACATCGAGACTGCTGCTTGACATGTTGAACGGACAGAGACATGGAGCAAGATGCGAAAACAAGATACGAAAATTCTTGGCGTCTATTCGTCATACAAAATCCAAGATTTCGAAAAACCATTCTATTGAATTCGGGGTTACAAAACATACGCCCCTGTTCAAACGCTTTCATAAAGAGCAATTTAGCCTCAGGTTGCTCCTGTGTTAATTTGAGTTTACCCAATGCTAGATACCCACTACATTTATCTAAGAGCAAATCCGCAGCCGCACTGACTTCAATGGATCGTTCTAACAGACCAGGGCGATTAGCGCTAATTCCTTGTAAAAGAAGAAATCGTGCATTCGCCCTATGTATATAGTTGGACATTCGCATGGGACCGTTTTTCACACTCAATTTGAAGCTTTTTAGAAAGGAAACAGTATCATCAACTGCTTTCTCCCCTTTCAAAGCGCTCTGTAAAGCATCTCCCATGTCCTCCAACAAAATAAACTTCAACGACATGTTGATCTGAACCCCAATATCATACTTTGCGATGCTAAGAGGATATTCTTGAACACGATCCATTTTATGACTAAGGACGTCCATCTCCATCAGCGCCAATTGGAAAGCTTGCTGCAACAAAGGGAACTGCGACGCGGTTGCAAGTGCCAGGCCTTGTTCATAATAGTACCGTGCACTTCTTGGATCCCCGCTATGCTGCTGTATGGATCCTACAAGCATCATACAGTCCGCTAATAGACGGGTTCGCTGCCACGTGGACGATTCGTTTGAGCAGCCATTCGTTAATAATAGGAGGGCTTTTGAGGCATATTCCATGGAAAGAAATAAGTTGCCTCGTTGCATGGAAAATTCCGCTGCGCCCATGAAGTCTATCGCGTCTTCAAGTGGCTCTACCACCTCGCACGCTTCTGAGTACTGAGAGAACTGAGATTGGTTCAGTACAGAGCTTCCGGTAGCAGAAAGAAATGATATTAAGGGCTGAGCATCGCCTAGGAACTTCTCCGTCAGCAGCACTAACCTCGCTTGGACGTTTCGGTCCTGATTCAGCTGAAAAAGTGCATCTAGAACCTGACAGGAAAAAACGATTTGGCCATTCGATTCCAACCATTCAGCAATCCATTCAATATCTTGAATATATCTTTTATTGCTCGAATGAATAGCTCCACAATATCGAACCACATCCTCTAACTCATTGGAGATGACCGCTTCCCATATCCGCCATAGAGCCTCTTCATTAACATCCTCAAAAATTAATTCACCATTCATTTCACTAAATTCACTTCGATGTTCGCCCTTGAAATACATCCTCATACTTTCAAGATGCACACTGCAAGTCTGAGTTTCTTTTAGTAACGCAGTTGAAATCAGTTGGTCCTGTAATTCCTTGAGCAACTCTACATTGTTATCACATGTCTTCATCATGGATTCGAATTCCTCAAGCTCCAACCTCAACAAATCCAAAAACAACGAGGGAGCTTCAATACAAGCAAATAATGGGGGCACATTTTCCCTTGCAAGGGCCAGGTTGCATGCACACACTTCCTGTACTTGAGAATCCTCGCCTTTGTCTTTCTCTACTAGTTGCAAAAAGTTAAATCGCGCTTCTTCAAACCTCTTTTCCCGATACAAACATGATCCTAGTACCTGCAATACTTGCGCCCTGCTAGCAAATAACTTTGTGGATGCAGCTAACTCCAGCCATCTACATGCTTCTTCTATTCGGTCATCCTGCAGGAACTTTACACCGGTATTGTAGGAAAAAGTCAAAACCTTATTCACTAATTCCGTTGTCTCGCCACACAATTCCAAAGCTCGCTGGATGACCCAAAACCCAGAGGAAATTTCTCCCGCTAAAACAAATTGCTCACTCGCGCGACGAGAAGCGATAACAACATTTATGGAACCACTGACTGCTTCAGAAATGACTGATGAATTCAAAATAGTTTCCAACGCTTTCGCATGATTCAAATCAAACACAGACTTACATGAGCAAAATTTTTCAACGAGTCTCAAAATTTTGTCGCTTGAATTGCCAATTGCTTCGTTGGAAATGTGGACCAGCACAATGGCTTTAGAAATTGCTTGGAGAGGATCTGAAGATAGTTTAAAAAATCGTGCGATTTTATCACCGACCAAATCCATGTTAACAAGCAGCAATTGCAGGAGAAAAAGCACACGATAGTATTTCTCTGCGGATTTCAAACAATATAAACAAATAGAAGTGCTTATCTCATCAAGTTCGAGATCACAAGCGAGGCTCGCAAAGTGAAGTGCAAACGTGCTTATTTGTTTCACTTTCACACTTTTAAATTCTTTCAAATTTATTTCTTGCAGGGACGGAAGTCGCAAGTCTTCCCAGCATACTTTGTAGAATCCGACTATGTTTTCTACTCGAAACAATTTATTGCCGCAATTCTTATGGTACTTAGATCGAAGGTAATGACCACTCGCCCCTAGAATTCTATCGAATAGAGCAGATTCTGATGAATTCTCTTTGTCCACACCAATAGCGTCGTGTTTCATGGCAATCTGTAAGGCAATTTTTCGAAAATTAAATGCATCGTCAGGTCGGTTCCTCTTGTCGAGGATACCAGCTGTATGATGAAACAATAAAGCCATTGCGCTCCTAGCAAACGCTTGCGCTTTTGCTCCATCCACCTCTGAAAGATTTTCTAAGGATTTTTTGAAATTGAGGTTGCAAATGCAAAGTGCGGACTCATATTCGCCTATTTCCACCTTGCATCTCGCTGCAGTGTAAAAACAAAATACCAACAACGGGAGAAGTTTCTTCAAAGTCACTTCATCTTTGGGACACTGACTAAATAGTATGTCCAGTCCATCAAGAAGCGATGTACCATCACTGCTCATAATCAATTTATCTTCTAGCAAACATGAAAAAACTGATTGTATGAGAAGTAGGGAAACATCGAACATCGAATTCTCGACACAGAATCCAATAACTTTTTGATACAATATTTCAACTGTCAAGATGCTCTTAAAAGACAGTTCCGACTTCAATTGGCGAAGAACCATTAATGATCGCTGCAGCACGGTTACCAAGCGTTTTACATTATGATTCAGGGGAGACATTTTTGATTTTAAAATGTTCTGAATCACTTGCACCATGGCAGAACCTATAGCAGAAATCTTCGGCACTTCGCTTTTGTCCTCTTTGTTTCTGCAGTTCAAAGTTAAGATCCCCCAAATCACGATGGATAAAATAAACGTACGCTATAAACGATTCAATGGGACTGACCACCAAGTCGAATTTTTCAATAAAGCAATCGAATTCTTTCGGAAATGCATCCATCACAGTTATCAATGATTTCAGATCATCAGTTGATTTGCCAACAGATCTTTTCAAAGTCATCACGAACCAACTGTAGGAAATTTAATTTTTTATTCCTTCAGTACCAGGTACCAAGGTAATAGCCAAACTTTAAAATCCAATAGCTGTGTGCGTTGTATATAAACTTGGAACTTCAACAATCTACAAAGGGAACCTGGTGTACCGGTTGCAAGATAGGTAGCTCATTATCAATAAGAATGTGTTTATGCGTCGAATTAATATAATTATACAGTAGAAAGATACCGTTGACATTTTTGAAAGACCTCGTGAACCCATTCAGGATTTCCGAACCGCGCGATGTTGTTTTCATCTTCTCTCAAAGGGTGCTGAATACTCCTAAACTCGCCTTGAATAGTATTATTGTTCATACTAGAGTACAGGTGCAAATTCTTTTCTAGTTGGCCATTGTCTTCCAAGCTTTGGTTTATCAAGAGATCTAGTTCTATATTAGGGTGTCGCAGAGTAGCCGGCAACGGTTTCTTGACAGGCTCGCAAGCTTCTAGTTTTTCGGCGAGTTGTTCAAGTTCCAACGCTACTTGGTTCAAGTCGAGGGCGCCTGCTGCATTCACAAAATAGGCTGCGGATTGAAGTGCTTTAAGATCCTGTAGTGTTTGCCTAGGGTTAGCTGGACGCTCGTAGGAGTAAGGCCGCTCCAATCGCCGTTTGTGGTCTTCAATCAAACCGTTCAAACGAGATTGCATTGCAAATAACCGCAAGGGTCTACCATGGAATTTATATTCAAATTCAAATCTGAATAGATTTTTATTTAGAAGGAGCCCTCTCACACGTTCTTATTATTTGGCACTTTAACCACGAGTTCGGATCATCTTCTTGAAAGGCGATTGGTCAATGTGCTATCAGGTTTCTATCATTAATTATAAACTGATGATAAGTCATCATTCCAATTTCATGACGACAAGTAATACGTGTACTAGGAAGAAATTGCGTCGCGAGACACTCTTTAGGAGTGTATTTAAAATTTTGATATAACCTAGATCTTTAATGAAATTCCAGGGTAGACAAGTTCACTATGTACTTCTCTTTCAGGTATACCGAGTATGAAGGCGTTTAAAAAAATCCAGGTCCAGAAAGCTCTTTTCTATCGCTTCTTTGAGCTTCGCCTCTGGAATGAATCCAGTTTCAGTAAATACTGATGTCTGATCCTTTTCAAAACTATATATAATCGATTAGTTAGGCAAAGTTCTAACTGGTCCTTATGGCATTCCAACTCCTGGTGGCTCCTGGTTGCCTAAGTTCTGTTCATCTAATAAGATGCACTTTGTAGTCTTTGTTTGACCAGGATTGTTTTTTTGAATTTCTAATCATTTAATTATTATTCAAATCAATATTTCAAAATATGAATAGGACGTAAAGAAGTATTTTTTGTTTTAAAATAGAATACAGCTGATCTGATTGATTCAAGCCAGCACGTAAGTTATTTAATCAAACTTTGACATTATCTAGTATAAATACTAGGTTAAATTTATTACGGTACTCATTTCCGTTCTAGGCACCACGTTTTACGTCGTTTCGCATCGTATTTCAAATTTTTTTCGAAAATTGTCCTTAGAGAACATTCCCAAGTTCTATATTTTCAAAAACACCATACCTGAATCATGAGTACGCAATTTATTGAATCATCCGAGGATCGCACAATGAACGAGTTTTTCTCAGGAAAGGAACGGAAGATCCCCGTGAGACCGAAGCAATCACGCCCGCTCTCCTCCAAGTCTCCCAGGATATCCAGGATCAGGGAAAAACGGATTAGAGCTATTATGTAGGATCACGAGTTTGTCGTACTCACTTGAAATGAAGTGGACGTACATAATCCAAAGAGAACATATATGTGCTGCTGGATATTGTAACGTAAAACGCTACATGCTTGCAACCGCTTGAATCAAGCTCCATATATATTTTTCTATTTGAAACCAAACCAAGAATAAATGTGACACCAATATTCAACTATCTCTCTTATTCATATTTCTATGACAATTTAAACAACACTTCAACGAGATTTGTTCAGGTATCGTGGGAGGTCGTATCGTCATTGTTCTCCGGATAGGTCCCCTTCGGTTCTTGTGGTTGGGATGTCTTTCAAACTGATCGACGGAACGAAAATAGCTCTTGAAATACGAAGGAAAGTCGAGTTGAAGTCTGCTATCCTCGTAGAAAACGGGTGGCAGCCAAAACTTCTTTCTGTGGTTTTTTCTACAACTGATTCAAAGGCGAGTTCCGCGATTGAATGGTATGTGAGGAATCAAAAACGAGTGGCTGAAAAGTGTGGAATTGTTTTTGAAGACTCTAAAATTCCAGAGAATATTTCCCAAGAGTCGTTTGTGGATTTTCTATCCAAGGCGAATCAAGATCCAAGAGTAACAGGTGTGGTGCTGCAACGACCGTTCCCGAAGCATCTTCAAACTGATCAAGTTCAAATGGCGGTGCATCCTTTGAAAGATGTCGAAGGGATGCATCCGTCTTCCATTGGTCGTGTTCTTGTAAGTATGCATGTTCGTATATTGCTATATATTCTCAAAAAAATTCAGTATGACGATGCTGATTTGGTCCCTTGCACAGCCAAAGCGGCAGTGGCGTGTTTAAAATCAACTGGCCTTGCTAAAGGTCCTGAGCAATCACTAAAAGGTTTAACATGTGTTGTTGTGGGCCATTCTGAAATTGTTGGCAAACCCATATCATTTCTTTTGATGAATGAAGGAGCCATTGTGACAACTTGTAATCACATGACGAAAGATCTGAACATACACACACGGAAAGCAGATGCCGTATTCGTGGCGGTTGGAAAGAGAAACTTAATTCAAGGTAACATGTTGAAACCAGGAGCTGCCTTGGTTGATGTTGGGATAAATCCGATTACGGACTCCGTGACTGGTAAGGAAAGCATTGTGGGTGATGCAGAAATGGAATCTTGTCTTGCTGTTGCAGGTTGGATAACTCCTGTACCTGGAGGTACGTAGATGCAAATACTTTTGAAGCTAACTAACTCTTTAGTAATAGGAGTGGGCCCTGTCACAACGGCGATTCTCATGCAGGTTCGTTAAAAATTCGTTCAAAATATAGATACTAAAATTGAAATGTAGAATACTGTAAGAGCAGCGCAATCGCAGAAAGATTTATATGAATCCACGTTTGGACCTCGACATAGATTCACCAACCAATATATGATTTCCTAATACACGTTTTTATTCCTTTCGCTTTATCGTCAAGCAATAAATGTTTAGATGTTTGCATATATCACGAGTCACCACAACGACAAAGTGGAAATACTGGATGAATATCAAAGCAACATAAAAGCCAAGTATCTGGGTAGCTTGTTCCACGTTGTTTGTTGATGCCAAATGGCCGACAATGAATGGTATCGGGAACAAAATTTTATGCAACCATGGAAACTCTAAATGACAAACGGAAGCAACAATGATTCGATTGCAGAGATGAGAAAACAACAAACCAGAAGCAATCAAACCTAATGTAGGATGCTTTTGAAAAACGTCCTTTGCGGGGGTCTGAACGGATACATACAAGAGGAATCCTTGTTGCAAAATTGCAGGCAGTAGAAGCAGAACGGCCCTCAGGAAATTTGTCTTGCATCGCGCAACAGATATAATGCACGAGGAGCCAAGTAAAAGCGGAAAAAAACCTCCGATTAAAATAGCCACGTGTCTGATTTCGATGGAGCCAAAAGAACCGACATATTCAAGCATGGAAGAAGCGTTTATGAATACAAGAAACTCGGCAATATTTAGTTTCCAGAAGGTCGGACCAAGAATCGCCCGAGACAGATTCAGACCTATCGACAAGTATTGGCCTTCTGTCACTAAAAAGGAGAATGTTAAACGGAATCCCCAAGGAAAAACAAATGCTTACCTCCAAAATTGCCAACTTGCGCTCTCAGCACATGAACGTGGTTCTCTTCCCATTGCGCTAAATAGAAAGGTATCTGAACAGTGTACATGCATGCAAGTGACCCATAGGTGGCTCCAAAACCCATAATACTGCAAAGTCCAATCACTATGTAAGTTGTACCAAGAGCATCGCAGCCATGATCAAAAAGCTGCCCTAATGGAGATGAAGTTCCGGTACGTCTGGCTTGCTTACCATCCACAGCATCCATGGTTTGATATACCCAAAGGCACCATGCGTTAAGGACATACACCCACCATGGAGACTCACTTTGTAGCTTTGGATCAAATTGAAGCGCGAGACCAGCGATTGCAAGAAGATGAAACGTGCCGATTAAAGTGACAAGATTTGGGGCCATAGATCTTGGAAGCTGCTCTGCGCACCACGCCCAAAACCCATTCAGCCTCAAGTCGAGCCACGAGTAATCCCCACCGATATACTTGTAATTCTTCAGTGCTTTACATGGATCAGATATGCTTGCATGTTCGGAAGCACTTACCGTCAAGACCCGATTTCGGAATGTATGGTTTTGAAAAGGCAGCCATTTTGGTTTACCTGGTATCTTAATTATTCACAACGACCACACTATTTAACACGGGGGGGCTATGAGGAAATGAGGTGACGATGCAACTTCAGCAATTGATTTGTTAGATTCATAATTTGTATAGTAACCAATATTCAATTTAAATTGATTTTTATAAAGAGTAAATCAAAATAGTGGGACTCTCGCCACATTGCTGCATTCTATCGTCTATGATACATTCGTTAGCTTGAATGAAATGTACTGATAGCAGAGAAGGGTCGCAACTTTCGTTCGTACTAGATTGCGACTTCGAACCAAGAATCACAGCGCAACATTTTGACAATTGTTAATTGTAATTATTACAGGCTCAATTGTTTTATATAAGTATTACACACTTAAGTACTGGTCTACCGCTTCATTTTCGTTATTCAGTTGGACGTAATGGGCGTCATCCACTGAACCAGAAGCTGATGCGGAGGCAGCCACGTTCTTCATAATCTGTGACCCTGCTGAAGCGACCCGATGGAAGTTCTGAGACCCCATGGAAGCGACACGCTGCAGTACGGACGAGCCACCTGAAGCGATTCTTTTCAGAGCACCAGTATCATCAGGTTTGACAACAACATTACCATCAAACCCGGGAGCTCCTTTTCGAACGATGATTTCCCCTTTCGGAGGGAAGCTCCCATAAGGGTCTGAATGGAGACCAGACCTTTCTACATCCTGATGAACCTCATAATCGGCGCTTTTAACTGAATTGGAGGAGTTGGAGTCTAATTCGCGCCAATAATGTGTATAAATAACAATGCAAGCGACGAATGCCAATACAATCGCAATGCCCATGAAGGTAGTATTTGAATTTGTGGGAGCGCTCAAGTCGCGAAGAGGCGCTGCGAATGCAATGACTTCGAGAAAGTTCAATAGTACAGCAATGGTAAGGAGTCCAAGCGAAAGTAAATGAAGTTTTTTGTAAGACTCCGAATTCTTAGCGACCATAACTACTGCCACTAGTCCAACCATCATTGTATATATAGAAAGTATTACAAATAAACTGACGTTAGACGCCCGACAACTATATCCATAACATGGGTCTTGAGTGTTAGAAGGTATGGATGCCGATAGAATAGCAGCAAGAACACCAGTGGCAATGACAACCACAAGCACTCCAGTTTTCATACCAGAGTCCATTTTGAACCTGTCGTAGACGGAGCACAATGAGATACTCACGCAACTGATCAAGCTGCCTGAAAAAAACAGAAGTTGAGCCGAGCTACATGTCGCTACATCTGGATTTGCCTCTCCTATGATATTCACCAATACTCCCATACAAGCGAACGACAGTGCATACAGTGAAGTAACTGCTAGCCATTTCCTTAGAAACATGCTTCTGGAACCTACTAAGAAGGCAGATACCATTCCCACGCTGGAAAATATTGCACCAACCCAAAAAACCGTTTCTTGTAGAGGTGGTTCAATAGGTACTCCCTCACACGTGTTGTTCAAGGATTTGGAACTCAGACTGCTTTCAAGCGTTGTCGGACTTTTACTAGGTGCTAAAGAGGAAATTGTAGGTGGTGTAGTTTCCTCAGCATATGAAGGAGCATACGTGGCATTTATTACAGTAGGTTCACGGGTTGGCGTTTCCGTAGCTTGCGTGGTTGGTGTCCTAGCAGTAGGTACGGTGGTAGTTGGAGATACACTTGGAGAAAGAGATGGAGCTAGTGTCGGTGGAGTTGGGCTGGCTGAAGGAAATGAAGTCTTATTTCCAATATCTGAGTTACACAATTCAAAAGGATAAATTTGTTGCACTGGTTCGCATGTCCGTGGTAAGCAGTCTCTCATATTGATACCAAGCATCTTTACTCTTCGTTGTTTTCTTGGTTTATTGTTTTCGTCTGCATAACAGGCATAATTCCAAAAACACCTATCCGCTTTGTCTTTGCAACTTAACCCCTCACTGTCAAAATCGGAATCGTAGCTCCCTGAAGAACCAAGGCAGTAGTTGTAATCTTCTAGCGACATGCAATCTGTTTGTTGGGCATGAATTAATGAGCTGACTAAACTCACTGCGAAAACCAATATTTTGTTCATTAGGTGCATTTTAGTTTTGTTCCTAATAATAAGGTGACTGACCACCTGCAGTCATTTTTAAAAATAATGATTGATTTTGATCGTTTCGAGCAGGAACTGGCAATCACTATAGTTTACAGTAGCAAGCAATCCCAGTATTGACGTCGGACGATTTCTCTCGAAGGGAGTCTTTCCCATCCTTTCCAAAATCCTCATTTTGGAATCTTTTTTGACGTGATTTACTGATCCAATAATTTAAGAAATTTTCAACAACCAAAGACTTCCTTTGCTGCCCGAATATAGAAATGGTCGATATCGATCATTCACATAGTTTAGGAATTTTGAGTATTCACATTTTGATAGATTAACCTAATTTACATTGGTATAATTGAAACGATATCATTAGAATAAATGCGCAGAATTTTTTTGCCATATTGGTACTTGCATCTTAATTGACAAATCGATCGTCCCAGCGATCTACCCAAGGAATTCTTAAATTGACTCTTAATTAAAAATAACATTTCAAATCAGTATAAATATAAATTCCTTCGGAACCACATTTCAGTAATTTACTGCACTTTCTTTTTCTTGATCGAGAGACAATAAATATCTAAATGAAGACATATTTCTTGCGTGACTGTGTATGCATAATGAGCATACTGAAGAACAATGAGCACGGAGTAAACACCAAGAGTGGTCCATATTTGTATATCTGTTGGGTTCATTTCATGAAAGAAAAGCAAGATTGGAGGAATCGGAACCAAAATCTTGTGCATCCATGGAAACTCTAGATGACAGACAGACCCGACAATAATTATATTGCACATCTGAGAAAACAACAGCCCGGCAACTGCAAACACAATCACAGGATACCTTTTGAAAACATGCCCAACATTTTCAGAGTACACTAGATACCACAGAAACGTCTGGTGAAATACCAAAGGGGTCAACAGTACGAGTGCCTTTGGGTAGTTGGTTGCTTTTCCATAAACCGTGTAAAAAGTGCGAATAGCGCCATACGCAGGAAATACCAAGCTACCAACGACTGCCAGTACACGAATTTGCCAATCTGACACTACTGGTAGCGCACTCAATGGTGGAACAATATCCCCTATAGTAAGCAGCCAAAAGCTACGCCCCATTAAAGCACGAAGCGCGTTCCCAGCAGAAGATACCAACAAAGCTTCAGTGACTCCGAACTGTCCAACTCCAGTAACGAGAATATGAGTGTGATTCTCTGAATATTGGAATCAATATTTGAATACCATGATAAAAAACTTACCTTCCCACTGAGCCATGTAAAAGGGAATTTGCACAGTTGCCAGTATCGCTAGTGTACCAATCGAAGGGACAAACCCCATCACACTACACATTGATAATACACAATATGTAGTACCGAGAGCATCACAACCGTGATCAAACAGCTGTCCAAGTGGACTGCTGGTATTGGTTCTTCTCGCTTGTTTACCATCGACGGCATCTAGGGTCTGGTAAGCAAACAAGCACCATGAATTGACCCAGTAAACCCAAGTAGGGGATGAACTAGTAAGTGTGGGATCAAATATAAGAACAAGTAGGCCCATGAAGAGAAGGTGGAAAGTTCCAATCAGAGTAACGAGGTTGGCAGCCATGGTGTCAGGAAGAATTTCTGCGAGGGCAGCCCAGAACGGGTTAAGTTTGTTATCAAGCCAAGTGTAGCCGCCACCTTGGTACTTATAACGGTTCAAAGCATCAAGCCCTTCTTGCGGTAGGTACTTCCGGTTCCAAAACATATCACAAAGAACTTGTGCAAATTTTTTAAACAACAAAAATCGATTATTTTTAAGGCACTTGAAGTAGTGGATAAAAAGCCATCAAATGCTAATTTCTTAGTAAACAAAAGAGTATCTTGTCGAAAGAAAAGAGCCTGATGGCAATCCGTGAGGTAATCAGAAGCAAGAACATTATGTAGAATCACTGAATTCACATTATATTTCTCCTGATGTAATCTAATTGCATCCCTCGACTTGACAACTATGTCGCCTGCAAACGCGTTCCATGAGGTAGCCACTAAAGTATTTAAAAATACTTTATACATTGATGTCCCTCTCTCTGCATCACCAAAATGATCTCGCATACCTACCAAAAATCTCTGCAATAGCTACATTCTGTTCATATTACAAAAAAATTCCATGTTTTAGTGGCAGGCTTTAGCAAAACTCTAATTTCAATTTATATTATAAAAACAAGTCTGGCTATTTCCGTTTTCTCAGTCCTTCAGTCCGTTCAAGATCGACGGAGTCAATATTTGATATAACAACTGGGTTTGAGTCCGTAAATTTCTTCACATACATCCAGTTCATCCCATATGCTAGCCAGCGTCGATTCAATTTCACCGAATTTGTTTTTTGTTTGGTTTCTTATACCAAACCTTTACACTAAGAAAGTGCAGCATCATTCATGCCATAGCATGTCGTATTTTCGGCATATTAATGAATTCGTATCTGGATTAATCGGGCAACTGGCAGTTCTGGTTCACAAATCGCATTTTTAGTGTGTTTCCAAGGGCCTTGCTTCGTCAAATTTAGGGTAAAGATATATTTCATCGATACCAGGGTGTCCAGCCATACCTGTCAAATCCTCTTCGATGAGTTCTGCAAGAACAATTCCTTTGATGAATGGTTCATGAGCTTGTAAATCTTCATCAACCAATTTCTCGAGAGTAGAGGTAAGACATATGCCTATCAAACCAGTCGTTAGCGTAGGTATATGCATCTTTCACCATCTTTGTAACCATAAAGTGCATGCTGGTACGCCGAAATGTTTTGGTGGATTTAGTTCAAAAAAAGTACACGGTTGAAGTGAGGGAAACAAAGAGATCATACGAAAAATATAGCTTATAGGAAATAGTGCAGAGTGAAAATCAACGAGTTCGATCGGCGTTGTGAGTTACAAGAACTGAATTTGATCTACACTGTACCGGCACCAACTTGATGGTACACGAAGAATTTTTAAAATCAAAAATGGTTTTCGCCCCAAACAAATTAATTGCGATTTATCTGCCAGTCCCTCACCATGAATTGGCAATGCTGTCGAATGCGGTCAATACGTCTTGGTGTTTCA
>Ga0105053_10001777_pt1 | contig 34284 bp, 23 predicted proteins | sample BON01_FD_78093 | JGI IMG/M metagenome (GOLD analysis project Ga0105053, IMG submission 78093) | Freshwater microbial communities from Lake Bonney liftoff mats and glacier meltwater in Antarctica - BON-01 | ecosystem: Environmental > Aquatic > Freshwater > Ice > Glacier meltwater | place: Lake... | reverse complement strand
TTCTGATTGAAGAAGGTTTAGAGCAGATGGATGCATTCCTTGCTTTGACAGAGTCTTCAGAAACCAACATTATTGCAAGTTTGACCGCCAAAAATCACGGTGTTTATAAGACAATAGCACACGTAGATACACGGGAATATATTCATATTTCTCACAGTATCGGTGTGGATTCTCTGATCAATAAAAAGCTGGTAGCGGCAAATGAGATTTCTAGATTTTTGAAAAAGGGAACTGTCGAAGCTGTTTCGGGTATCTATGGAGTAGATGCTGAATTCATCCAATATTCGGTTTGTAAGAACAATAGATTAATTAAAAACCCGCTAAGAGAATTGCATTTTCCAGATTCTGCGATTGTAGCTGGCGTGATACGGGGAGAAAAAGTATTTATTCCAGACGGAGATTTTCAGTTAAACTTGAATGATAAAGCGATTGTTTTGGCATTACCCGAAGCAAAGAGCGCACTTGAAAAATTGTTTCATTAAAGCATGATTCATTTCAAAGAAATAGGAAAAATCATGGGAGCACTCTTGGTGCTAATAGCCCTTTTGATGCTTCCTGGAATTATTTTTTCAATACATTTTGAGGAAGATCCTTGGCCGATCTTGACTTCTGCATTGATCACTATGGTCATCGGGATGACACTGTTTTTTTCATTTTCTAAGCAGGATCAAAATATTCGGAAGCGAGAAGGCTATTTGATTGTCGCATTGAGCTGGATTTTTATGGCTGGTTTTGGAATGCTTCCCTATATCTTAAGTCAACAAATTGTAAGTTTTGAAGATGCTCTTTTCGAGACTATGTCTGGTCTTACCACTACAGGAGCTTCCATCTTGACTGATATTGAGGCGATGCCAAAAGGCTTGCTTTTTTGGCGGAGTATGACGCAATGGATCGGTGGTTTAGGGATTATAGTGCTAACGGTTGCGATTTTCCCACTTCTTGGAATAGGAGGGATTGAGTTATTTGTGGCGGAATCTCCAGGGCCAACTTCTGATAAAGTACACCCAAGAATCTCCGAAACAGCCAAGCGCCTATGGTATGTCTATGTAGGTCTTACTGTGTTGGCGACCTTGCTTTATTGGGTAGGAGGAATGACATTTTTTGATGCGATAAATCATGCACTTACCACGTTGGCTACTGGTGGTTTCTCTACGAAAAATGCCAGTATGGCGTATTACGATTCAGCTTTCATTCAATATGTGGCCATCTTATTTATGTTTTTGGCAGGGACCAACTTCACCGTAATTTACTTTGGTCTCATGGGAAAATTCAAGAGAGTCTTCAAAAGTGATGAATTCAAAATGTATGGACTTTCACTGCTAGCCATTTCAATAATACTATATTTTCCGATTGCTGCTACAGGTATTAATCCTGAACTAGCTTTCAGGAAATCTCTTTTTCAGGTAGTATCCATTGTGACTACAACGGGATTTGTCACAGATGACTACACGCAATACAGCCAAGGATTTACGTTTATTTGCTTTATGTTGCTGTTTTTGGGCGGATGCGCAGGATCTACTGCAGGTGGGATCAAATTTGTAAGACATCTTACATTTTTCAAAAACTCATGGTTGGAATTCAAGCGCTTAGTTCACCCTAGAGCAATTGTCCCTTTGATGATCAATGGGGATAGAGTAACAGGTCGAATCATCACACATATCATGAATTTCTTGCTGATCTACCTGCTAACTTTTGTGTTTGGAGCTCTTGCTCTTTCACTGTTGGGGTATGATTTGGCGACTTCATTAGGAGCGGTAGCTACATCATTAGCAAATGTTGGCCCTGGGATTGGTGGTGTTGGCCCAGTTGATAATTTTGCATTTTTCTCTCCTGCGGCGAAAATTTTCCTTTCAGTGATCATGCTTCTCGGTAGATTAGAGCTATTTACACTACTAATTCTATTTACGCCATTCTTCTGGAGAGCTAATTAATAGCGTAGTGAGAAGCAAGTTTCTTGGTTCTTGAAGTTTTTTGACAGACTAGAAACTTCAGAGATTTGAGAACTATCGGCACCTTTATTCGTAATTTCAAGGGAAATCAAGCCGATAAGAATATGAGAGTATTAGTGTTTGGGATTATAGTATTATCACTAGGGCTTGCCTCTTGCTCACAAGAAATAGTCGAGCCAAAGGATTATACAGGTAGGGAACTCAAGTATACCTTATACCAATCGAGTGATTTTGACTATACAGGTACAGTCACCGTAAGAGAATACCCAGATAAGGGAATAGAATTGAATATTCAGCTAGACTGGGATGGTTCTCGAAACTCTGATATAAACTTCCCTGCACACCTACATTTTGGAAGTTATGATACCCCAGATGCCCCTATGGCATTTATGCTGGCTCCGGTTAATTCGATGACTTTGTTATCTCAAACAAGAATAGAACAACTGACAGATGGAAGTAACTTAAATTTTGAATCTTTCCAAAATTTCGATGGACATGTAAAAGTTCATCTGGACAGCGAAGGTCCAGACTATAATGTGATCTTGGTAGCCGGGAATGTTGGCTCAACACTGAATAATGCTGAACAATTTGATGCATCGCAAATGACTATTTGTTCTCCGGATTTTTAAAACTAACAGTATTTTAAACCAGAAAAAGCAGCTCTAAAGCTGCTTTTTCTGGTTTAACGGATAATACTAATTACTCTACCACAACAGGGAAAGTAATGTCTAGATCAGATTCCCCACCAGCCATGGCATACTCTTGGAAATTTGGATTACCTGCACCAGGATAATTTTTGTCCAAGTCATGACGAAGAATGAGCTGCATATTTGCATTGTTGAATCCTGGATTCTGCTGCACTGTCAATATACCTTGTACTCCAATTAATTCACCAGAAAGATCATCATATTGATAAGTCAAAATAGGTGATCCGACGAATGCCGTACCTAAGAAGTAAAACTGATGCTCATCGGCTTCTTCCAAGATTTCCTCAGTAATATCCTCATTCTCGATAGAATTTCTTACTTCAATATTGAGCTGATAAGTTTTACCTTTGGTCAATTCGACAGTTTCTATCGTAGGGGTTGCACCTACTTCGATTCCTTGTGGATCAGATGCGCTGAAAGAAGATACCGCTCCCACTGGATTTCCGGAGGCATCTAATTCCTGAAAGTTTAGAATCACATCCGTGATCACTTCACCATCATTTTCTGGTTCAGGATCTTCACTTTCACAGGCTGTAAAGGTAAAAGCTGCAAATAGGATTGCGTACAGGAATATTTTTCTTGAATTGAACATAGTTGGATTGTTTAGAATTGGTAATTGATTTTTAAATTTGTTAGAATTCATAATTGATTTTTAAAAGGACATTTCTTCCCATATCATAGGTGAAGTATCGGAAGCGATTCATATAATCTTTGTAACTGGTATTGAACAGGTTTTGTACCTGCAGGCCAAGGTTCAGCTTGTTTTCTCCTATGTTCAATTGCTTTTGGTATGAAACGTTAAAAAGGGCATAAGCTGGAGGAGGAGGAGTAATATCAAAATCAGGTTCTCTGTTTTGTCTGGCAACCAGGACGTTACTTAAAGTTATTTTATTCGATGGCGAATCACTGTCCTTCGCAAAGTCATAAGAAACACCCCAATCCATTCTGTTGGCTGGGATAAAGGGGAAATAATTGGCATCATCCCTGTTCTTAGCGTGTACGATGGACCCTTTCAAGTATGCACTGATTTTGTCAGTAAATTCATAGCTTCCTGCAAAGTCAACGCCATAGAATAATGCATTTGCTTGCAAATATTCATACACATTATATGTTCCTCGCAGACTTACATACACTTCACCTGTAGGATTAAGATAAATGTAATCGCTTATAGGATTGAGGTAGGCAGTTAATTCTAAGTGGGTTTTTTTTCCGTCATATTGAAGCTCGTTGATCCATTTGAATGATTTCTCTGATTTCAGCTCAGCATTTCCTATTTCTACTGCAGCAGCACCATGGTGAAGTCCTTCACTGAATAACTCATTCACGTTTGGAGGCCTCCAGGCTGAGCCAAGATTGGAATTGAAAGTTAAGTCTGGGCTGATATGATAGAGCCCTCCAAGGAATGCTGAGAAGTTTTGATAATTCAGGTCATCGGTTCTCAATTCTTGATTGATATATCTGGCAGTACTCAAATTTCTAAAGTCATATCTCACGCCAGCCTCTACTTCTAGCGGACCTTTAGAATATTTCTCCATCGCATATAAGCCTGTATTCACCATATCATAGTTAGGGATCAGTGGGGTCACTCCCGTGCCAGGAACATTGCTATTTGCCTGTTGATTGAAATTGATACCCCAAGTTCCGCTCAATTCATTCTTGTGCGTGTGATTGACATAGAGATCTATAGTATTAGTGTAAAGCTCCAGATCTAAGCTTGACTTTTCATTCAAGTCACCACGTCTTTTATCAAATTCCTGTCTATGATTGAGCTGAAACCCATATTGAAAATTTAATTTCCAGCTTTCAGAGATATGATAGTGTGATTTCAATTTTGCCAGATGATGAGTCACCCGTTGCTTTGGATTGACGATATCGTAGCTGAATTCTCCATCGGAAAACGGTCTTCCATTTGCAATTATGTTTTCCAGATCTGAAAGATTTCCCGTATGAGAATCATTCAGTATTCCCAATTCGGTATGGAAAAGACTGTAATACGCTTCGATCCCAAGTTTGGAACTGCTATATCCAAGTGAGCTACTTAGGTTTAGCTCACTTACGCCTGTGTTCTTTTGAAAATATTCTGGGGACTTCACATTTCCCGATCTTTTCGCTGAGCCTTGGATACGGTAACCCAAGCCTTTGATTTTGTCTGAGCCACCTACATGTACTAGGTTAATGTTGCCCATTCTTCCATTTGTCCCACCGATAAGGTTAAGACTTGTCTTGCTCATTTTCTTGGTAGGAAGAGGAGCAGGATTTACTAATATCACTCCGCCCATCGCCTCAGGGCCATATCTCACTGTTTCGGCACCTTTCACTACCGTGATTTCATCTGCTAGGAAAGGATCGATTTCAGGAGCATGCTCAGCCCCCCATTGCTGTCCTTCCAGGCGAATACCATTGTTCATAATCATAATCCGATTGCTGTGCATTCCATGAATCACGGGTTTTGAGATACTGTTTCCTGTTGAAAATGTCGATACACCTGAGATTCGACTTAGACTTTCTCCAAGGTTTTCACCTCGGGATTCTAGTAGTTTTTCTCCATAAAGTGCCGAAACAGCTGTAGTAGTTTGCACCGCATCCCGATGCCCATGAACTTCCACGCCTTGCAGTCCCATCGCTTCCTCTTCCAGTCTGTAGGTTTTGGTGAACGTATTGGATTCTAATTTTATAGTGTCGTTAATCCCTTTATGACCAAGGTATTGTATCGTGATAGTATAAGTGCCACTACAAAGGTTCTTAACAGTGAAATTTCCATTCTTATCACTCACAGCTCCTTCTTTCGCTTCGACTACCCATATATAAGCCGCTTCAATTGGCTCGTTATTTTCCAAATGAATAATTTTTCCCCGAATAGAAAGAGTACAATCCTGAGCTTGAGTTTTATACCCAAGCAGTAGAATCAATGGTAGTAGTATTGCTGTTTTCAAATTCACAATGCAAAAATAGAAGGCGTTAGATTTATAAACTAGTATAAATGAAACAAAGTTGCATTTATGGGATAGATGGTAAAAAATTGAAAGTAGCGTGTGTTTCGATTGGAGGGATGACTGAAGAGCGAGACCTAAGTTGACGAATTTCTACTGTTAGCCTTATCCTATTCTAGTTTTGGCTTTTTATTGGCACTGGAAGAGTAGGTCTATTTGCGTGGAAGGCTAATCGCCCCATCCGTGGTATATGTCTCCTCAGACCATACTGTAATTTCGGTTTGTAGACATACAGACTGAGGTAGAGAAATCCTAAAGTGCTTTCTAGACAATAGAAAATGAAAAAATCATTCAAACTGCGTCATTCTGTGACATCTATTCTTAACTGAAAATTCTAATTCATACTTTTACCCAATGGAATTTGCCATAGTAGATATTGAGACCACCGGCGGAGCTGCCAAACATGGTGGTATTACAGAAGTTGCCGTATTGATTCACGATGGGGAATCGATTATAAGAGAGTATCAAACACTTATCAATCCCGAGCAAGCGATCCCAACTTACATTACAGGATTGACGGGAATTGATAATTTCATGGTGAGGCATAAGCCTACTTTTGCAGCTATTCAGGACGAACTTTGGGAGTTGCTCAATGACAGAGTATTCGTTGCTCACAATGTTAGCTTTGATTTCGGATTCCTTCGTGAGGCTTTTCTAAGGGAAGGAAGGGAGTTGAAAAGTCCTAAACTTTGCACAGTGAAGTTGAGTAGAAAAGTTTATCCGGGATTAGGTTCATATAGTCTGGGAAGACTTTGCGAAAGTCAGAAAATACAGATTGACGCCAGACACCGAGCAATGGGTGATGCAAAAGCGACGGCTATTTTATTCGATAGAATGATCAAATCTGACTATCAGGTCATCAATCAATCGCTCAAGAAAAATACCGGAGAAACCTTTCTTCCTCCTAATTTCCCTCATTCCAAATTCAAGGAAATTCCAACTGCCTGTGGAGTTTATTACATGGTGGATGAGCGTGGCAAAGTAATCTATGTAGGTAAAGCGATAAATATAAGAGAGCGATTCAAGAATCACTTTTCGGGACAATTGCTTCCAAATTTGAAGCAAAAACTCAAGACCGAGGTTCATGATTTAAAATGGGAATTGACAGGAACTGAATTTATGGCGCTTCTATTTGAAGCGTTGGAAATCAAGAGACTATGGCCAAAATTTAATTCTGCTTTAAAACTTCCAAAGCGCCTGTTTGGCTTATTTCATTACGAGGACAATTCAGGTTATGGGAGATTTCAAGTGTCAAAAATCACCAAGTTTTTCAAGCCGATTGAATCCTTTTTTTCCATGGAAGAGGCTAATGCATTTCTGAAAACAGGCATCAAAACGTATGGTTTGTGTCCCAAACTATGCGGACTCAGAAAAGTAAATTGTGAGCAAGATGAGGAAATGAGATGTGAAGGAGGGTGCGATTGCACAGAGAAACCGACGGATTACAACAATAGGGTGGCTGATTTTATGGCCAAGATTAAAGAGAGTCAAAAGGAAATTTTGATTAAGCTTCAAGGGCGGAATTCAAATGAAATGGCTTACTGTGTATTTGAAAGCGGTATGCTGAGCAGATTTGCCTATTTGCAAAATGATCAGATCACCGATGATATTCCCTCGCAACTTGAGCGAGTGACTCAAGTGCCAGAGACTTTTTACATCCTACGTCAGCATATTCATCACATCAGCCCAGAACAGATATTGGTTCTGGAGACGAATTCGTTCTCTTAAAGATCAGATGTATTGAAGGTGTCGCCCTGATTGATGTCGCCAGTTTCAAAACCTTTTTTAAACCACTTCATACGTTGAGCTGATGTGCCATGAGTGAAGGAATCAGGCATTACACGACCTGTTGCTTGTTTCTGTAGGCGATCATCGCCGATTGCATTTGCGGCATTTAGTGCCTCATCCAAATCTCCTTTTTCCATCCATCCAACAGATTTTTGGCTGTGATTTGCCCACACTCCCGCTAAGAAATCTGCCTGAAGCTCTAATCTCACAGAATATTGATTGTATTCTTTTTCGCTTACCTGTGCACGGAGTTTGTCCATTTCTGAGGTGATTCCCATGATCTTTTGGATATGGTGTCCCACTTCATGCGCGATTACATAGGCTTGTGCAAAGTCGCCTGGAGCATTTAATTTGGCTTCCATGTCTTCGAAAAAGCTTAGATCTATGTAAAGTTGTTCATCACCTGGACAATAGAAAGGCCCTGTGGCACTAGAGGCAAGTCCACAAGCAGATGAAACTTGTCCGCTGAAAAGTACCAAAGTAGGTTCTCTATAGTTTTCCATCAGTTTATTCCACACGTCTTCTGTATCCGCTAGAATGGTTTCACTAAAAGCAGCCAGTCGTTCTTCCTTAGCAGAGGGGGTATAATTGGTCTCAGTAGTAAATCCCTGTCCACCACCGCCTATGAAATTTCCTAGGAAGGTAAGCGGATTAGTGCCTGTCACCACCGAAATGGCAATTACGATACCTACGATTATTAGTCCTGTTTTAGAAAACAGAATCTTAATGAGCGGTCCAATAAGCAGAGGACTAATCCCGCCTCCGCGTGATCCACCACTGCTTTGTCCCCGTCTATCATCTACATTTGAACTTCGTCTTCTTCCTTCCCATTTCATGACATAAAAGGTTTTATTTTGGTCAAAAATAACCAAATTGAACTATTGGACATTCTCTTATATTTATTTTCAAAAAAAATAACCAAATCCCAAAACCTATGAACAATAAAGTTTTTCAAAGACTAGCTTTATCCTTAGCCTTAGTTGCTGTAGCCACGCTCGTACAAGCTCAAACCGGTGTAGGAGCTAAGCCCGAAAAAGGAGCTAAGATTTACCTAGATGGCTCAAAGAAATCACTGGAGAAAAACTGGGAATACTGGGAAGGGCCACGTTTTTCTGCCGAAAATCCTATCAAATGGCCTGAGGTAGCAGACCCTGTAGATGGTGGAAAAGCGATCAGCAGTAACGATCCTTCCTCTGCTGGTGGCTTATATGGTGCCTCAGATGTTGTGACCAAGGATAAATTCGAGGATTTTCGTGCACATGTAGAGTTTTTCATCAAAAGCGAAGGAGGAAACTCTGGTGTTTATCTTCAAAATCGCTATGAAGTTCAAATATTGGATGGCGATTATGGTGATCACGGTTTGGCTGCATTGATCAATGAGCATATTCCGACATCAGAAGAATACTATGGCATAGGAAAGTGGAATGCCTATGATATTGAGTTTAAAGCTGCACGTTTTGAAGGTGGCAAGCTAGCAGAGAAGCCTCGTGCAACAGTCTATTTGAATGGTGTTAAAATCCATGAAGACAAGGAAATCACGCAAGTATGGGGTGGTCCAAACTCAGGTCTCGATGGTGGAAATGAGGGTGGAAAAGGGATTACCGATAGGCCGGGCGGATTAAAGCTACAGGCAGAAGGACATGATGTTTATTATAGAAATATCTGGATCAAAAAGATTGACCTTGACGGTAAATCAACAGACTTCTAAGAAGTAGAGAATACATGAAAAAGCCCTGAATTTTTGGATTCAGGGCTTTTTGCATTTAATGGTAATTCTCTGGAAGCTACATCTCATTTAAATGTTTTAGGAATAAAGGTGCCTATTCATCTCAGACAAATTCTAAAATTATACCACTAAAATTTTAATAAGGGTAATCACAATTTGGGTATGTATATTCTTTAAAGGGTACTCAACGATTTAGCCATTTGAATTGAAATCAAATTTTAGTTAAGTGGCATTGGATTCATTCGAATATTTTGGACTAGGCTTCGGGGGTAATATCCCGAATTTTAAGAGTATTTATTAGAATTCATATTTCCTGAGATAGCTAAGATTGACTTTGATGATTAATATGCTCTGTTTATCTCCTAATAATTATGTAAATATAAAATAAGTAGGTTATGAAATTTGATGTATAGCTAAATATTTTTGACAAAAATCAGAAAAATGGTTTCTTTTCCTGTTGAGTAATCTCTTTGTGTTTTGCAATTATTGGATAATCTCTTTTAAGATCCCCGTTCCAAAGCCAATCATTTTCCAAGTGGATATTTCCAGGTCAATTATAGCCAACATGCCAGGCTGGAGCCCCACATAATTCTCATCAGATAGGTGTGACAGAAGTAGGCTAATAGTAGGATTGTGTCCTACGAAGAGACAAGTATCTACTGAAGAGGAAGTTTTTTCCAGCAAGGAAATCATATCTCCCATATTTCCCTGATAGATATCTCTAGTGAAAATGGTCTCCTTACAAGCAATATGTTTTCCGATCAAATCGGCTGTTTCCATCGTACATTCTGCGGAGGAGCAATACATCAAATCAACAGATTTTAGCTTTTGGTCTAGGTTTTCACCCATGCGAATTAGATTTTCTCTGCCTTTTTTGGTGAGTTGCCTTTGAAAATCTGAACCTTGAGAAAAACCTGCTTCTCCGTGTCTGAGTAAAAACAATTGCTTCATGATAAGTGTTTTATGCCCTTAAAAGTATCTCTTACTTTAATCAAAAATCCCACCAAATAGAGTCCAGTCAATTTTAAATATTTGGACGAGAATACAATGCCATCTATTTTTAGCTTTTCTAAACGGGCTTGAAAACCCAGAAATATTGCCTTTTATGTCAAAAAACCTTGTTATCGTCGAGTCACCTGCCAAAGCCAAAACCATTGAGGGATACTTGGGCAAAGACTATAAGGTAGCATCCAGCTACGGCCACGTTCGGGATCTACCTAAAGGCGATAAAGCGATCGATATTAAAAATAGATTCAATCCTACCTATGAGGTCACGGCTGACAAAAAGGATGTGATCAAGAATCTCAAGGCTTTGGTGAAGGATGCAGAGACCGTCTATCTAGCCAGTGATGATGACCGTGAGGGAGAGGCCATTTCTTGGCATCTAAAGGAGGTATTGAAACTGAAGGATGAAAATACGAAAAGGATCGTCTTTCGGGAGATTACAAAAAATGCAATTGTCAAAGCGATTGAAAATCCGAGAGGGATCGATATAGATCTGGTAAATGCACAGCAGGCTAGACGTATCCTGGATCGTTTGGTAGGTTTTGAGCTTTCTCCTATTCTTTGGAAGAAAATCAAAACTGGCCTATCGGCAGGAAGAGTTCAGTCTGTGGCTGTTCGCTTGATCGTAGATCGTGAGCGGGAAATCGAAAAGCACAATTCCAAGTCAAGCTTTAGAATCACAGCGATTTTCGAAGTAGAAGGAAAAACATTCCAAGCAGAACTTCCGAAGAAATTTGACACCAAAGCTGAGGCAGAGGAATTTTTAAAAAAATGTCTTGACGCTAATTTTTCGGTTGCGAACCTAGAGAAGAAACCGGGAAAGAAAACTCCAGCTGCTCCTTTTACTACCTCTACTCTTCAGCAGGAGGCAAGTAGAAAGCTTTACTTCTCAGTAGCACAGACTATGTCGGTAGCTCAGAAGTTGTACGAAGCTGGTAGGATTACGTATATGAGAACAGATAGTGTGAATCTATCGGATGATGCGATGGCTTCCGCCAAAAATGCCATCCACGATTCATACGGAGATAAATATCACAAATCAAGAAAATTCACCACCAAGTCTGAAGGCGCTCAGGAGGCTCACGAAGCCATCCGTCCTACGGACTTTAGTAATTCTCATGTCACTACGGGAGAACGCAACGAACAGCGCCTCTATGAGCTGATCTGGAAGCGAGCTATTGCTTCGCAGATGGCTGATGCAGAGTTGGAGAAGACTATTATCACAGTAGATATTTCCAACCAACCGCAAAATTTGGTCGCAACTGGTGAGATCATCAAGTTTGATGGTTTCCTAAAAGTGTATTTGGAAGACACAGATGATGAGCCTGAAGAGGATGATAGCAACGCGGGTAAGGCACTATTGCCTCCTTTGACTATCGGTCAATCCTTAGCACTTCAGGAAATGAAAGGTCGTGAGACTTTCTCAAGGGCTTCTCCTAGATATACAGAAGCATCGCTGGTGAAGAAGTTGGAGGAATTGGGTATCGGTCGTCCGTCCACGTATGCACCTACTATTTCTACGATACAAAGACGTGAATACGTGATCAAGGAGAACAGAGATGGCACGCCTAGAGATTATGTGGAAATGATTATTGCTAAAGGGGCATTCAATGATGCGAACAAAACAGAAATAACAGGAGCAGAGAAGCAAAAGCTTTTCCCTACCAATATTGCGATGGTAGTGAATGACTTCTTGGTTGAGCATTTTCCAAACGTGATTGATTTTAGCTTTACCGCTAGGGTAGAGAAAGAGTTTGATGATATCGCTTCAGGAGGACAGGTTTGGCAGGATATGCTAGAGTCATTCTACGGCAATTTTCATAAAAATGTAGAAGATACAGAGCTGATTCCGAGACAGGATATTAACTCCAGTCGAGAACTTGGTAATCACCCTGTGAGTGGTAAGCCAATGATAGTAAGGCTTGGTAAATTTGGACCTTTGGTTCAGATCGGTGATTCTGAAGATGAAGAAAAGCAGTTTGCAAGTTTGAAAAAGGGACAGTTCATCGAAAATATCACGATGGAAGATGCGCTTGAGTTATTCAAATTGCCTCGTGACATCGGGATGTTTGAAGACAAAAAGATGGTGGCAGCGATTGGCAGATTTGGGCCTTATGTTCGTCACGATGGATCTTTTGTTTCTCTTCCAAAGGAAATGGATCCGCTGAGCATCAATGAAGAGGAAGGTATTAAGTTGATCCAAGACAAGCGTGAAGCAGATGCTAAGAAACATATCAAATCCTTTGATGAGAATCCTGAGATTCAAGTATTGAACGGTAGATGGGGGCCTTACATCAAGATGGGTAAGAATAATTTTAAGATTCCAAAGGATAAAGAGGCTGAAACATTAACCTATGAAGAGACGCTTCATATCATTGAAAATCAGCCAGAACCTAAGAAAAAGGGCGGGAAATTCGCCAAGAAAAAGTAAGCTTCCAGTCAATTAATCAAATCTTATTTGATCCAATATGAACAAGCCTAATTCAATTCTTCTTAAAATTGTTTTAGGCTTGTTTTAGGCTTGTTTTTGTTTTTTGGAAGCTTTTGTGCAGAAGCTCAAGCAATTTTCAAAGGTAGCATTGTAGATTTCGAGACAGAAGAACCAATACCTTACGCGATTGTTTTTTTAGCAAATACAACCATCGGTACCTCATCGGATGAGGCTGGTAAGTTTTCTTTGTATTTGCCTGATGGGAATTATGAAGTTATTATCCGAATACTCGGATATGAAGGGCTCACATTTAACCTTCCTGCATCAATGGTAGAACCTCAAGGATACAAGTTTATGCTTGTTTCTACAGATGAAAACTTGGATGAAATGGAGGTGAGTGAAACGCGCGATCCTTCCTGGTATAGGAATTTAGATGATTTCAAAAAATATTTCTTGGGAACGTCAGAGAATAGTAGAGATACCGAAATATTAAATGAATTGTCCATGATATTGGACGATCAGTCTATCTCCGGTACCTTGATAGCTTCCTCTCGGGATATTCTAAAAATCGATAACAAAAACTTAGGATATAGACTGGAATATTTGCTGAATGATTTTCACTTTGAATACAAAACTGGGCTCGTTACCTACAGCGGATTCCCCCTTTTTATTCCTGATTCAAGTCTTTCAAGGAGTAAAAAGCGAAAGGTGGAAAGGAATCGGCTGAAAGCATATTATGGAAGTTTGCAGCATTTCATCAAAGCTTTATACTTTGGAAGAACAGTGGTTGAGGGTTTTGAGATAAGAAGACTTTACCGCAAGGAGGACCCTGTTCATCCAGGTAAGTTTATAGACAGTGTGGCTACTGAACCTATTACATCCATTGCTATTTGTAAAAACAGGGAAAGGAGAGAATATTTGGAATTCTCGGATCATATTCTTGTCACCTACCTCAATGAAACAGAAAGTCCTTTATATACGCAAGGATTGAGGAGAGGAGTTCGCGCTAGTCAATCCTCAATAATAAGATTGACAGTGGATTTCTTAGAGATTTTTGAAAATGGAAGTCTGGCCGATCCTTTTGGACTCGTGGTCGAAGGGTACATAGGCTGGGAACGGGTTGGAGATCTTGTTCCAATAGATTATTATCCTGAAGCCATTCTTGATGACCCGAACGGCGCCGAAGTAAAGTAGTAGACTTTATTCTTTAAGATTATTACTCAGAAGCTGAGTTAGGAGTAGGAAAGCAAAAGTTTTGTAGGATTTAACTAGTTTGATGAGCCATTTACCTGTTCGTCAATATCCAGCTTGATATTTTTTAGGTAAAGTGCTTTTTGCACGCTCGCGTAAAGTAATTCCTGATCAATTGGCTTAGTGATGTAATCATCCATTCCGATAGCATAAACGCGGACTTTGGTCTTCTCTGTAGTGTCAGCTGTCACGGCGATGATTGGAATATCTTTAGAATTCATTGCTGATTGTCCAGCGCGTATTAATTCAGTCGCTTCATATCCATCCATTTCTGGCATTTGTAGATCCATAAGTATCAAGTCATATGCCGTTGTTTTCATGGCTTCGAGCGCTTCCAAACCATGATTTGCAAAGTCAAAGCTTACTCCCCTCCATTTTCTTAGGATTGATTTGATTACCAGCTGATTAACTGTGCTATCTTCAACGACAAGAAAATGTTTTCCTTCCATAAGCTTTTCAGATTGCTTAGGAGATAATAGGTCTAGAGTTTTAGGGCTAGCAATAGATTTTTCCAAATCGATACTGATCTTGACCTGAGTGCCTTCATTTTTCACACTCCTTATATTTATAGACCCATTATGTAGATCCACCAATGCCTTTACGATGCAAAGTCCAATCCCAAAACCTCCGTATTTACGCTTGTCATTGATTTGCTCTTGGCTGAATGAATCAAAAACCTGATTGAGTTTTTCTTTGGCAATTCCAACTCCTGTATCCTCAATTTCCAAAATGAGGGTAACTATATTTCCTTTCTTTTCCTTGGTACCTACAGCTAGTTTGATCTGACCATTTTGGGTGAATTTTGTAGCGTTATCTAAAACATTAGAGATGATCTGCTTCAATCTTATGGGATCACCGACCAGCTTTATGTTTATGTCGTTGCGCTCGTCGTAAATGAAATCTAGACCTTTTTCACGCGATTTTTGATTGGTGACTACTTTCAGCTCCTGTATGATTCTAGGCAAATTAAAATCATCACGAGCAAGTTTCAACTCACCCTTTTCTATTCTAGAATAGTCGAGAATGTCATTGATCGAGCCAAGTAAAGACATGGAAGAGTATTGGATTACTTCCAGGTTATTTTTGATAGAGGTGTTATCAGTGCTACTTAATATTGATTTTGAAAGCCCTACAATCGCATTTAGAGGAGTCCTAAGTTCATGACTCATATTTGAGAGAAAGTAAGTCTTCATGTCATTGGACTCCACTGCGCGCATCAGTGCTATTTTCTGAATTTCCTCCTTTTCTGTTTTAAGCAACCGAATTCTATTTGCCATAGAAAGTGAGAGGAAGATGATTTCGACTCCGGTTCCTATTTTGGAAGCATTTGCTGTTAAAAATGAATTTGGAATCAGTGAAAAATTGTTCAGAATGAAAATAACAAAACCAAATGTCAGGCAGGCAATACCACTACTAAAAAATGTATCCACAGGTACTTTTGAGAGGAGGCTTTTCAAAATCGTGATGATGACTAGAATAAGCATTAGAAAGCCCAAAACATTGACTGCGGGGTAATAAAATGCCTGACCTGCTGTGTAAGTGACTATAAATAGAAAGAGGATCCCATGAGCTAGAAATAATAGCTGAAAGGATTTCTTAATGACTTGTGAAAGTTCTCCGGCCTTGAGATAAACAAAGCTATAGGTGCCAAGTGTCAAGGAACTTAGGGCCGCAAAGATCAGGAGTGAGCGATTTGCAAACCATCCGGGCTCTTGTGTGATGTACTGGAAAAAATATCCATCAAGATTCAAGTGAAGTAGTGCTACAGAAAACACATATGCCACATAGAAGATGAAACTCGATTCCTTCATTCCAAAATAAAAGAAGAGATAAGTAACTCCGGCAATAAAGAGTATGCCGTAGAAAAAGCCAAAAATCAGTTGGTTGAAAAAAGTAGTTGATACAAGTGATGATGTATCATTGAGCAACAAAGGAAGATTGATTACTTCTCCATCACTTTGGTATTTAATATAAAAATCTGATTTGGAACTGGCTGGAATAGTAATCGGAAAGATCAGCTTTCTATGGTTAAAAGGCCGATCAGCAAACTTTATCATATCGCCATTTATTTGGTCAGAGATTATTTTTCCTTGGGATAATTGGTACAAATGAGCGACATCTGTAATTGGCCTGGCAGTTTCCAGGTAAAAAGTCTTTGGCTGATCAGTGTCATTTTCCAAAGAAAACCTAAGCCAAAATGTCTGATCAGTAAATCCAAGATCTGTAATGGGGTTTTTTAACCTATGAAAACCCAGTGAGCTTTCCATCTTAATAATTTCTTCCAAAGTATAATCTGGAGAATCAACCGGTGCAATTTCAGCTACAATATGAAGTGAAAGTGGGAATACTAAATCTTGGCTTAAGGAAATTTGTGCATGGGTACTTCTGACAAGCAGTAAAAGCAAGCCAAAAACCATGCAAAAGTACAGTTGCTTCATAGGCTAGAAATAAGGGTAAAGGAAAATACGAGGTGATACATAAACTAGATCTTTTTAAGCCGGGATTGTTTAGATTATTTTAAAAAACCTGCGTTTTTATACCTAGGATGAGGGTATTTATAAAAGCCCTCGCCAGACTTTGTTCCCAATTTCCCTTGATCGATATAGTTTTTAAGAAGTGCTGCAAATGCTCGAGAAGCTGGATTTCTTCTAGAACTAGTAATATGCCAAGCTGTATCCAAGCCCACATTGTCCAAGATCCCGAATGGACCAGCCGACATGCCGAAGTTGACCATCCAAGACTTGTCTATAGCTTCTACTTCAGCGATTTCTCCTGTTAATAATCTGCCTGCCGCATCGATCCAGGCTATTAATAAGGTATTAAAAATATAGCCGGAGTTTTCTTTCTTGATTAAAATAGGAACTTGATTTAACTTTCTTCCAAGGTCTTCTAAAATACTAATTATCTCTTTTGCCGTGCCTGCATGCGGCATAATATCCACGACTCTCGAATAGAAAACGTCGTGAAAATGAAAAGCACAGAATTTCTCTGGTCTTCCTGATATTTCGGCAAACTGTGAGGGGAGGAGATAGGAGGTATTGGTAGTGAAAATGGTATGTTCTGAAGCTTTTTCACCTATTTCTTTCCAAACTTTAGTTTTGATATCGGCATCTTCTACTACGCTTTCGCTGATCAGATCCACATTTTGTAGGGCTTCTTTGAGGTCTTGAAAAAAGGCAACCCGCTCCAAAACTTGACTTTCTATTTCTTTACTAATTTGCTGTGTTCGTGTTAAATGAGCTAGTAGCTTTTTCATAGAAACCAGCGATCTATTCAGGCTTTTCTCTTGAATATCATACAAATTGACCTGAAAACCTGAAATTGCCGCTTGCAACCCTATTCGGGTCCCAAGGTTTCCCGCGCCAATAATACCGATCTTAGAAATATTCATTAAGTAGTGATTTACTGTGAGTTAAATAGTAAGTCCCCCATCAACAGTGAAGACAGCACCTGTGGTGTAAGCCGATGCTGGTGAAGCTAAGAAAAGAGCCATTGCTCCAATTTCATGTGCTTCGCCAACGCGTTTGATAGCGAGTTTTTTCATTACCATACTCATTGTTTTCTCATCCGACCATAGCGGTTCGGAGAATTTGGTCTCGATCAAACCGGGGCAAATGACATTTACTCGGATTTTAGCTTCTCCCCATTCTTTAGCCAAAACCTTGGTCATGGAGATCAATGCTGCTTTGCTCACACTGTAGATGCCTAAGCCATGTTCGGGAGAAATCCCACCGATTGAACCGATGTTGATTACTGACGCATTTGATGATTTTCTCAGATGCTGCCAGCAAAGTTTTGAAAGTTCAAATGGAGCTTTCAGATTTACGTTCATGATTTTATCAAAAGCTGCTGTACTCGTTTCATGTACAGGGCCGAAGACTGGACTAGTGGCGGCATTATTCACCAAAATATCCAGCTGTCCGTATGCTTTAATTGTTTTCTCCACCAACACTGAAAGCTCTTCCATGTTCCCCACATTACAAGATATGCCTATTGCTTCATAACCTTTAGCTTTAAGTTTGGTCGCCATTTCATCAACAGCCTCTTGTTTTCGGCTGCAAAGCACGACTTTAGCACCAGCTGCTGCAAAAATTTCTGCTATGCTGAAACCGATTCCTTTGCTGGCACCAGTGATGAGTGCGACTTTTCCATCGAGGGAAAATAGAGAAGAGAGATCCATAAGTAGGTTTGTTTTCTTCATTCAAGATAAAAAAAGATAGATAGTAAGCCTGAACGAATGCATATTATTACCAGTTAATCCAATAATAATTGCCAAACTCAAAATTATAGCAAACTATGAAAGAAGTAATTTTTGAAAAAACAGGAATACCTGCGGACGTATTGCAGGTAAGGGAATCACCCGCTCCAGAGCCAAAATCGGATGAGGTTCAGATTGAGGTGAAGGCAAGAAACATCAATCCTTCTGACCTGATGTTTATTCAGGGTCGTTATGGAATTCAGCCAACTTTACCAAGTAGTGCTGGATTCGAAGCCGCTGGAATAGTGAGTAAATCTGATGCAGAAGGTAAGCTACCGGTAGGAACTAGCGTGATGTTTTCCGCTCAGGGAACCAGCATGGGAACTTGGAGAGAATATATCACACTTCCAGCCAAGCAGGTTATACCTATGCCAGAAGGGATGTCATTTGAAGTTGCCTGTCAGGCTTTTGTCAACCCAGTGACCGCAGTAGCAATGGTCAATAAATCTGAATTGAAAGCTGGAGAGTGGCTATTGCTTACTGCTGGAGCTTCCGCATTCGGCAAATTTACAATTCAAGTAGCAAAAGCGAGAGGGATAAAAGTGGCTTGTACGGTACGTCACGATGAGCAGAAATCTTACTTAGCAAATCTCGGTGCAGACTTGGTAATCAATACTGAGAAAGAGGACTTGAGAAAGGTAATTACCAAGGCCGTAGGCGAAGGGGTTTCCGCAGTTTTTGATGCAGTGGGTGGAGAACTTGGTGCTAAAGCTTTGAACTGTATCAAGCCGCTAGGTACAATGTATGTTTTTGGTGCGTTAAGTATGCAGAATATGCCTATAAATTCTGGGACAATGATTTTTAAAGAAATTACAATTGAGGGATTTTGGCTAAGCGGTGTTTTGCAGAGGATTTCAAAAGAAGAAAGAGCTAAACTTTACCAAGAAACTCAAGGCTTTTTGATGAGTGATGATTCTACTGCAGAAGTTGCTGAGAAGTTTCCGTTGACAGAAGTGAAGGCCGCAATCGAAGCCTACAACAAGCCAGGAAGAAATGGAAAAATCCTTTTGGTGAGTTAATTTCTTAGAAATAATTCTTCATAAAAAAAGGGATTCCCCATCTTTGCATTTCAAATCAAAAAAAGGAACGGAATGAATTGGGATACGCTGGATAAGGAGCTTACCGAGATAGTAGAAAAAAGAAATCAACTTGCCGCTATGGATTATAACGACAAGAACTATGATGAGCTAGAAGAAGAGCTTCATGATTTGGAGGATGATTTCAACGAACACTACGAGGATAGACTTGAAACTGAAATGGAGAAAATTCATGATAAGTTGAAGTCTGATACTGATATTCTTTTGCCAACGGCTTATATAGCAAATGCTTATAGACCACTTCTTCCTGATGCCAATGGTATCGTGAGCTTTGAGGTTGGTGGACAGCAAGGCGTGCCGATCGAATCAGAGCAGTTTGACAAGCAAGATGTTCGTATTGTTTTGATTCCGAATCCTGCGCGATTTGTAATGCTGATCAATGGCAAGCAGCTGAAGGATCTTTGGAGAAGTAGATAAGAGAATAAGTATCAAGATATTCGTAGTAAGTATCTAGACATAACTAGTAAGATGTTAGATTTTAGAATCAAGAATTTTAATTTAAGACATAACTAATTTGAAAGACCTGGTGAATAGCCGGGTTTTTTCATTCGAATTGAAATATTTTTTCCCTGATATACATTAAATCAATGAATTCAAAAAGAGTAGTAATCACAGGTTTGGGAGCTTTATCTTCCTTAGGAAATGACGTGAAGACCAACTGGCAAAACGCGAAGGAAGGTATAAGCGGAGCTGGTGCTATCACGTATTTTGATGCAGAGAAATTCAAAACGCAATTTGCCAGCGAAATAAAGAATTTTGACCCCACGCTGAAACTCGACAGAAATGAGATCAAGCGAGGTGATCTTTATACCCAATATGGTTTGTATGCAGCAGCTGAAGCCATGGAGGATTCGGGGTTGGATGTGTCCCAACTGGAATCACCATTTGATGGAGGAGTGATCTGGGGTACGAGTCAGGGCGGTATGAATACGTTTGAAAAGGAGATGAAAGAGTTTGTGGGAAATGATCTAAACCCACGATTCAATCCTTTCTTCATTCCCAAATACCTTGTGAATATGGCTTCAGGAGTCATTTCGATGAGGTATGGCTTTATGGGTATCAATTATACTCCCGTCACTGCCTGTGCTTCTTCCAACAGCGCAATCATGGATGCTTTCAATTACATCAGATGGGGAAAAGCTAAAGTGATCATCACTGGCGGTTCGGATGCTCCTATCACGGAAGCGGCTATGGGAGGCTTCAATGCGTTGAAAGCTCTTTCTACGAGAAATGAAAATCCTGCAATTGCGTCTAGACCCTTTGATGTAGATCGGGATGGTTTTTTGATGGGAGAGGGAGCGGCCGCTTTGATTCTTGAAGAATATGAACATGCTAAAAAACGTGGTGCCAAAATCTATGGTGAAGTAGTAGGCGCTGCGATGACTGCTGATGCATATCATCTGACAGCTACACATCCCCAAGGAGAAGGCGCCTACCATTGTATGAAATTTGCCTTGGAAGAAGCTGGTTTGAGTATTGAGGAAGTGGATTACCTAAATGCTCACGCTACTTCTACACCAACTGGTGACCTGAGTGAGATTAAGGCAATTTCGCGGCTTTCTGGCGGTGCTTATGATAATTTGCATATCTCTTCTACCAAATCCATGACAGGCCATTTACTTGGAGCTGCGGGAGCTATTGAAGCGATCTTCTGCGTGAAGGCAATCAATGACGGTGTTGTACCTCCGACTATCAATACTGAAAATCTGGATCCCGCAATTCCAGAAGGAATTAAGATTGTTATCAAAGATGCTGTCGAGAAAAAAGTAAAAGTTGCCTTGAGCAATACCTTCGGGTTTGGAGGGCACAATGCTACGGTGGTTTTCAAGGAATTTGTAAAGTAGGTAGTATTCGAGGTCTTAAAGACCTCGAATACTTCTATAAGTTATTAACCACAGAGCACGAGACGATTCGCAGAGAGGACAAATTTATTTTGAGTAATCTATTTTGTGAATGTGTGAAATACTGATCGTGCCGTTGGCAAAGCTCATCAGTTGGATTTTAAAATTCCTTGTCAAAGGCAAGGCCTAAAAATGCCCACAATGTAATTCCGGGTTAGTATGATCAGTGACGATACACAGAGTGCCAAAGGCATGATCAGTAATATAAATACAAAAGGCTCCGTCATATTATGACAGAGCCTTTTGTATAAATTAAGAAATCAAAACCTTCGAGGAGATTTTTCCTTCGTCCCTCAGTCGAAATGACGCCTCAATGGTTGATAGTTTACTTAAACCCCAACTTCACTCTTACTTTATCAAGCAATTCCGCTCCGACTGCTTTTGCTTTCTCTTCTCCTGCGGCAAGTTTCATTTCAATTTCAGCAGGATGACTCATATAAAAGTCAAAAAGCTCGCGCTCTTTTCTATATTTATCGAGGATCAGCTCCATAAACTCCTTTTTCGCATGGCCATAGCCATAATTCCCCCCCTCGTAGGTTGTTCGCATCTGCTTGGTCTGCTCAGGTGAAGCTACCAAACTATAGAGCTTAAACACGTTATCAGTATCTGGATCTTTCGGCTCCTCCAAACCCTTACTATCCGTCACAATGCTATTCACATTTTTCTTAAGCGCTTTTTCAGGAAGGAATATATCAATGAAGTTATTGTAAGACTTACTCATTTTCTGGCCATCCGTACCTGGAATTGTTTTCACTACCTCATCAATTCGGGCTTCTGGAATAGTCAAGATATCTTCACCTACAATTCTGTTAAAAGTAGAGGCAATATCCCGAGCCATTTCCAGATGTTGCAGTTGGTCTTTTCCCACTGGAACCAAATCCGCTGAATACAGCAAAATATCCGAAGCCATCAAAACCGGATAGATAAATAGACCTGCATTTACATCAGAAAGTTTGGCTGACTTGTCCTTAAAACTGTGCGCATTTGCCAGCATGGGGAAAGGAGTGAAGCAGTTTAGATACCAATTCAGTTCAGCTACTTCAGGTCTTCTGGACTGCCGGTAAAATGTAGTATGCTCAATGTCCAGCCCAAAAGCTAGCCAAGCCGCCGCCACTGCAAGCGTGTTTTGCTTTCTCAGCTCACCATCCTTAGATGTGGTCAATGAATGCAAGTCAGCAATAAAAATATAAGATTCTTCTTTGTTCTCTTTGATCAGTTCAATTGCAGGGACGATTGCGCCGAGGATATTCCCCAAATGCGGTCTGCCACTACTTTGAATGCCTGTAAGTACTCTTGCCATTGGTCTAATTTTGGTGCAAATTAAGTAAATCAGCCTATAATACGTTTGAAATTATGCGTTAATTGCGGGCATGATTAGAATTGAAAAAACCTTTTACACCCTCTTATTACTTTGTTTTTTCTCCCAACTTACACTAGCTCAAGACACTATAACTCCTAAATTGATCTGGGCAGTGAATAAGGTGAACTTGGGGACGATATTGGAAGAACAGGGACCACAAGTGGCAGAATTTCAATTTACACATACCCAGGATTCACTTTTCTTCATTGAAACTGTTGTGACTGATTGTGGATGCACCACCGTAGAATATACCAAGGACACGTTGCAGGTAGGCGAAAGTGGGGTTTTGCAAGTTTCCTTTGATCCCTCTTCTGGTGCTGGTTTTTTCTCAAGAATGATCGTAGTGAAAGGGAATTTATTTGGTGTTCAGGACACACTTTTTATTGAGGGAAATGCCATCCCAAGGTCAAGTGATCCTGAAGGAACCTATAGAACACGTAAAGGTGATTTGGGCTTTCGTCTTGCCAAGATTAATGTTGGTGAGGTGTTTACTAATGAGCCAAAATTGAAGCAAGTGGAAGTTTACAATTTTGGAAACAAGCCATACTATAAAGATAGCCTTCAGTTTGTTGGCCCTGAATATATCCAAGTGATACAGCTTACGGATTCAATTATGCCAAATGATCGGGGTTTACTTCAGGTGTTTTATGACGGAGCGATGAAAGAGGATCTTGGTTTTTTCGAAGATCACATCTCTCTTAATTGGCAGGATAGTACCACAGTTATTAGTCTTGATGTGCTCGCAGACGTATTTGAGTATTATGCGCCTTTTGCAAAAGATAACTTGAATCTAGTTCCGCAACTGGTCATCAGTCCGAAAGAAATTAACCTTAAAACGATCAAATCAAATGATATTCAAGTAGAAAACGTGGTGTTGAATAACAGAGGAAGGCAAGTTCTGGAGATCAAGAAAATCCAGGGGAATTGCGAATGTCTAACACTTGAATTGCCTAAAACCTCACTTGATCCTGGGGAATCGATTGAGCTCAAAGTAGTATTTGACCCTAAAGGAAGGAAAGGAATTGATCAGCGAAACATATATATTTTTAGTAACGATCCTTTGAATCCAGTTCAATTATTTTTAATTAAAAGTAGAGTGGAATAAATTTTCTATAGCATTATACGCTATGATACCAAACCCATTATTGCCTTTGATTTACTGGATGGAAGACCAAAGGTCGAATTGGCGAGAATTTTAGAATGGACCATAGTTTATAGCTTTTATATGGTTTCTGGTTAAAAACGGATATACAATCTATTCTAAGGGGAATTTGTTTTTCCGCCGACTACGAAATAACCTGATATTTTGTAGTTTAGGGGATAGAGGTTTGTATTTATCTGGAAGGGATAAATGCTATATCCCCGAATTTTTGGATATGAAAAGACAGGTATTGTTTGTAGTAGGGCTAGTGGTTTGTTTGGTTTTCACATCTCTGAAGCCTACTGAAGTAAACCCTTTTAGGATCTATCCTTACCTGCAAGTATATGGGAATGGTAAAATTCAGCTTACGTGGTTCAGTAATTCTTTCACGTCAAGTACCATCAAACTCATAGGAGCTTCCGGGTCGATTATTTACGAAGGTGAAGTCACTGCAGAGGCCGTTCCTGAAATTTATTATACTCAAAAGGAAAAAAACCAAGTCCTTATAGGTTTGGAGCAAGGGAGTTGGATAGCAAGTGATCAGGTTTTTCGCTATAGGTATCCTATAGATTTGCCAGCAGACACGATGGTGAAATACACAGTAACCCTCGGAGGAGTAAACTATTCAGGTGATTTCACGATGCCTTCATCCACATCCAGCTGGGAGAAAATCAGATTTATAGCCTTGGCAGATTCTGAAACAGATCCCAGAGGTAGAGTGACTAATAGAGCATGGTATCCAGGAAGCCCATTAGTTCGACCGATTACTACTATTCCAGAGCTATGGAAGGAGAAGTTTGGCACAACAACCGAGCAGGGGATTGAGCTTCCAAATTATTTTTTGACGGAGGAAAAGGGCTATAGTGAAAATCTTAAAATCATCAACTCACGAGATCCTAACTTTATCATCATGCCAGGGGACTTGGTTCAGGGAGCAGGATATCAGCCAGCTTGGGATGAGTTTTTCAGACAAAATGCAGGTGTTAATGGAAGAGGTTTGTCGAGATATGCAATCATTCCGGCATTGGGAAATTGGGAGGCATATGGGGGGATAAATGGAGAATACGGTAGAAATGAAAAAGGTGATTTCGTGCCGGTTCTGGGGAGAAAGCGTTTCCATGCGTATTTTGAAACACCGACGGAAGACTCCCTGCAAAAGCACCGACAGAGTTATTACAGAGTAGATTATGGGCCAGTGACTATTTTGACACTAGATTCTAGCAATGGTACGCCAGACCAGACTCCTGCCGATTTTGATGGCCAAACAAAACTTACTGGAAAGCAATATACCGTGCCTGGTACTGATACGCAGGAAAACTATACCCAAGCACAGTACAATGCCGCTGGAGGAAAGGATTTGAGCAGTTTCGGACCTGGTAGTGATCAATATTTGTGGTTGGAGGAAAACCTAAAAGATGCGAGAGAAAAGGGCCAATTGATCTTTGTGCAATACCATCACATAGCTTTTTCATCAGGTGAACATGGGGTTCCCTTAAATCATGAGCTCTCTATAGGACAAGTAGGTACTCCGATGCGGATACTGAATCCTATGCTCGAAGAATATGGTGTAATTGCGGTATTCTCGGGACATGATGAATTGTTTGAAAGAAGTTTTGTGGACGAGGATAGCGATGGCAAAGGCATCATGTATTATGATGTGGGCGTCGCTGGAGATGGTCTTAGAGGTGAGAAGAGAGATTGGTCAGGAAATCCGTTTAACACGCTAGACTATAATCCTTATCGTAAATGGTCTGCAGATCAGAGTTCAGTAGAGCAATGGAATACCTCTGGAGCCAATCCAGTATTGACAGATGGAGGAAAACATTACGGGCATTTGGAAGTGAATTTGGAGAAAATGGTAGAAGGTAATCAGGAATATGCATTGATCAATTTCACCCCTGTTTATTCCTTTCCTGTGATGGATCAAAATTACAATCTTCAGAAAGTGGAGCGAAGGGTATATAAGGATGTGGTCAATTTGAAAATCCCGTTGCGGAAAACTTCTGCATCTCCTATGTTCAAGGATGGGCTTACGCTCAATCTCGATGAAAATGGAAAAGTGACTACAGAAGCTTCGCAGTATCTACGTTCGGGATATTCGGCTGATCATGTGTACCAGTTTTCCAGAGAGCTAGTGTATAGCTGTGCTGATTTGGGTATAAAAGAAGTGGAAATCAACGTGTCTGCATCCGGTGAAGTTAAGTGGAGTGGAGTCGTTAAAGTGACAGTTTTAGATAAAATCGCTCCTAAGCTGCAAGTGAAGAATTTTACTGCTGTGATTGATCTAGTGAATAGCCAACAATTCGAACTTAAACCTGAATTTTTTATTCAAAGCCTGAGCGATAACTGTGGTGATGAGTTAGAGGTAGTCGTGACTCCCAAGACGCTTGGCTGCGATGATTTAAATACCAAAACTCCAATTAAAGTTAATCTCCTGATTAAAGATAAATCTGGGAATTATTCAGAAGCAGTTGCCTATCTGACGATAGAGACTATGGAAAGTAAGAAGGTTTCAATAAGCGGTCCTATCAAAGGAGTGAATGGAAGTTCAGTGAAATTGACATTGGGCTCAGAGTTCGCTTATACTGTGGAAGCCTGGTACAAGGGAGATGAGCAGCTTTCGACTGGCAATCTCACAGAGCTTACCGTTAGCACGACAGGTTTCTATAGGGCAAAGCTTAAATCTGGAAATGGCTGTTCTGTTTTTTCAAATGCACTTGAGGTTACCTTTGAAAATGCTGCAGAGAGGCCTTTGGTAAAGGATAAAGTAGAGCTGGAACTAGGTGACGACGGCAAGGCGATTTTAAAACTTGAGCAAGTTTTCACGAATTGGCCGATTAGTTCGGAGTACACCTTGGTGTTAAGCACATCGACGTTTTCCTGCGAAAATCTTACTTCAAATACGGTTGTAGTCAAGATAACTGATTCAAAAGGAGTTGTTCAGGAAAAGTCAATTGAAGTGGTCGTTAGTGATAATGCAAATCCAGTCCTAGTCACCAAAAATGCGGAGGTGATTGTTGACTTGGTCACAGGCAACGTGGAATTGAATTCGGAAGATTTTATAGCCTCTCTCACTGATAACTGCGGGATCAAAGAAGTGACACTTAATAGACAATCAGTAGGCTGTGAGGATATAGGAAAAGAAATCACGATAGAAGTTAGAGCTGTAGATAAAGCAGGAAATGTAAGCGAGAAACTAGCGATAGTCTTAGTGAAATCCAGTAATTCAAAGCCAGTGATTAGTACTGGTACCAGTTCTATCTGTTCTGGCGAAAAGCAAACACTGTCTCTGATGTCTGAGGCCGCATTCGAAGTAGTAGGTTGGAGGAGAAATGGAACTGAGATTAGCGGAGCAAAAGACAAAACGCTAGAAGTAGATGCCGGTGGAAGCTACCATGCTGTTATTCGTTATGCTGGAGGTTGTCTTTTTGAAACAGCCAAATTCGAAGTGGAAACTAGTGCCTTGCCAACTGGAGAAATCGTGGAGGATGGAAATATTCTTAAAGCTCCTGAAGGTGCATACAGATACCAATGGTATAGAAATGACGATATAATTGTCGGGGCCACTCTGCAAAAGCTGACAGTGAACCAAATGGGAGAATTCACTGTGGAATTGACCAATGAAGCCGGATGTGTAGGCAGGCTGTATGCTGTCACGATGACAATTTCAGGGATTCTCAATCCTAGCATCTTGATATCAGAGGAACTGAAAATCTATCCAAATCCCGCTTCCTCAGAGGTGAAAATCCAAGCGTCGGGAGACTTGGGATTTGCCGAGAACTCCATGAGAATTTATAATACGGATGGTAAAGAAGTTAGCTCAAGTGTAGAAGTAGTGCATCAAAGTCCAAGCGAAGTGACCTTAGCAATATCCCGTCTCTCCGCTGGAACTTATATGATCACGATAGAAGGCCCAGATAACCGACTGTTCGTAGGGAAGCTGCAGAAGCGGTAGGGAGTAGTAGATAATGAAAAAACCCTCGTAAAATGGATTTTCGAGGGTTTTTTGATACTAAAATTTCTTCATGTAAATCCTACGTATTTTCTTCTGAAACCAAGTATTCTTCAATTTTCCATATAAGTTATCTTAATGTTTTGATCAAAATGCTTTTGGAGCTGTTTGAAGAAATAAAAGCCATCCCGCAACTGTAATGAGTAAAAGACTAACTATCGTAAAAAATAGTATTTTCCACCTTTTCTTCAGACCAAACCAAATGATTAAAAATATAGCTATTGCTGAAAACAAATACAGCGATATCATATTGTTTATTGATATAAAGAATAGATTATTTTAACCCACTCGATCCATCCGAGAAAACTAAGTGGATCTCCGCTGAAAATTCTTACTCAAAAGCCGGAATCCCTGTAATCTGCTGACCTAATATTAACAAATGAATATCGTGTGTGCCTTCATAGGTGATCACCGATTCCAAGTTCATCATGTGACGCATGATCGGATATTCTCCGGTAATTCCCATGCCACCGTGGATTTGTCGAGCTTCACGTGCTATGTGTAATGCCATATCCACGTTATTACGTTTTGCCATAGAAATATGTGCTGTCTTGGCTTTTCCTTCATTCATCATCTTACCTACTTTCCAAGCCAGTAATTGTGCTTTGGTAATTTCAGTCAGCATTTCTGACAGCTTTTTCTGAACCAACTGAAAGCTTGCGATGGGTTTGCCGAATTGGATGCGCTCAGCTGCATATCTTCTTGCAGATTCGTAACAATCCATGGCAGCTCCAATCGCGCCCCAGGCAATTCCAAAACGTGCTGAATCCAAGCACATCAACGGAGCACCAAGACCTGATTTGCCAGGAAGGAGATTTTCTTTTGGAACCTTCACATTGTCAAAAACCAATTCCCCTGTGCATGAAGCTCGAAGTGACCACTTCCCGTGGGTTTCTGGCGTACTGAATCCTTCCATTCCCCGCTCCACAATCAATCCGTGAATTCTTCCTTCTTCATTTTTCGCCCATACTACAGCAATATCAGCTTGTGGGGAATTGGAAATCCACATTTTGGCTCCATTCAGCAAGTAATGGTCGCCCATATCTTTGAAATTGGTTTCCATTCCGCTAGGGTTGGATCCATGATCTGGCTCAGTCAGTCCGAAGCATCCCAGCATTTCTCCGGAAGCTAGTTTGGGCAAATACTTATTTCGCTGCTCCTCGGATCCAAATTTATAAATGGGATACATCACCAGAGATCCTTGTACAGATGCCGTGGATCTCATTCCAGAGTCACCGCGCTCGATCTCCTGCATGACCAAACCGTAGGAAATATAGTCCAATCCACCACCTCCGTATTGCTCTGGGATTTGGGGGCCAAAAGCGCCCACATCACCAAATTTCTTTACGATATCGGTTGGGAAATAAGCCTTCTGAGCCCAATCTTCTATGTAGGGCGAGATCTCCTTTTTGACAAAATCCCGGATGGAACCTCGGATTAATTTATGCTCATCAGTGAGCAAGTCATCGAGATCTAAAAAATCGACTCCATCAAATAGGTCCTGCTTCAAAGACTTTCGGATTTCAATTGACTCCATAGTTTTTTTGGTTTATTAAAATGAATCTGTGACTTTTGTCGGGATTTTAAAAATCCCCAGCAGATTCTAAGTAAATAGATCGCAGACGAAATTACTACCTTTTTATACTAAAAGTACGCATGGAAGAGTCCCAATTTGACCCGAAGATATTAGAGAAAATAGAGCTGCTTGAGAAGAAATTCAAAGCTTCTGGTCAAGATATGCTTTCGTACTTGGAAGGATTGCAGTATGCTGATTATTTGACCTATTGGGATTACATCAATTTGGATGTTTTACTTTCGCTACAGCAGCCAAAAACCTCATTAAAAGATGAAAAGATTTTTATTATCTATCATCAGATTACTGAATTGTATTTTAAGCTCATTATTTCTGAAATGGAGCAAATTGCAGAGAAACAGCCAATTACAGAGAAATTTTTTCAGATTAGATTAGAGCGGATCAACATGTATTTTGATCAGTTGATTGGCTCATTTGCAGTGATGTGGAAAGGAATGGAGCAGGAGCAGTTTTTAAAGTTCAGAATGTCTTTGCTTCCTTCCAGTGGTTTTCAAAGTGCTCAGTATCGAGAAATTGAATTGATGGCTGCGGACGCTTTTAATCTGGTGGCATTGAATATGCGTGAAGATCCTGATTTCCATACGCCTACAGATGAGATTTTCGAAAATCTCTATTGGCAACAAGGGGCAATCGAACTGGCAACTGGAGAGAAGACGCTTACGCTAAAGAATTTTGAAGCCAAATACCGTAAGAAATTAATGGATTTGATCGATGACTATAGGCGCAAAAATCTTTGGCAACGCTATATAGACTTGCCTAATCCTTCCGAGGAATTGACTGCGACGATGAAGCAATTTGACTTAAAGGCAAATGTGTTCTGGCCTTTGGCTCATTATAAATCTGCGGTCCGTTTTCTGCAAAGAGATCCTGTGGATATTGCTGCCACTGGCGGTACCAACTGGCAGAAATACCTGCCTCCTCGCTTCCAAAAAGTGATTTTCTACCCTGAACTTTGGTCTGAGAGAGAAATAGAAGAGTGGGGGAAAGGTTGGGTAGTGAAGGAGATTTTTGGAGATGAATAGATTTTAAAAGTAGCTAGACATAAGTAATAAGTAGCAAGAGCAGAGATTTCAGACTATTTAGGATAGTTAGCTTTCACAAATGCCTCTGCATTATTGTAGCAAAAATCATCTACAAGTGCTTCTGTATCTTCCCGTGAGTTGAGATGTGCAAGGTGGTTTGCGTTAGGGTCTTTCCGGGCTTGTTCGATCTCAAAAATCAGATTATTTGAAAAAAGCTGAAATTCCAGTACGGTAGGATAGTGGTCAATAGGATCTATCAGGCCTTCGAAATCTGTGCCCAGCGTCATGCATTTCCATATGTTAGACTTCTCGTCTTCGTTCAAATTTGGATTAGCATACGCAGATTTGGCTATTCCTTCAATATTGTCCCAAAGCAATTCGATCCCATTGCGCTTGGTTTTTTTGCTTTTTTTGGTGATTCCAAGAATGCGCTGATCAAAGGAAAGGCCGAATAGTCCATCGGTTTTCACGATCATTTCTATATCCTCTTCACAGACATTAATATTCCAAGCATTGAATTTTTCGCTTTCATCACAGAAATCATCTTTTTCCTTTTCGAAACAGTCTATGTGATTCTGCAAGGTTTTGACTCCCGAATATCCGCAATGTGATGCGATAACCGGTATTGTGTCACCTTTTGCCAGACAAGGTCGAACGATTTGATCGTAATATTCCTGCCGTCCGCAAGCGCTCATGTGCTTGACATCAATGAGAATTCTGTATCCTAACTTTGGGTCTTTATCGAGATTTTTGTCCAACCCCAATAACTCCAGCACAATTCGTCTGCCATGATCGGTAAAGCCCTCGTTCATGTTATCAACTTGATTCAATAGAATTTTGCCTTTGTCAGGAATTGAGTGCGCATGTCCGCAAAGATTATTATTGAAATGATGGGAAAAAGTGATGAAGAAAACGGGGACGCTCCAGTTGTTTTTGATTTCTTGAATTCGACTTGAAATTTCATCGATGGAGATTTTTCCTTTTTCTAAAAGATCAGTTCCCAACGCATGCGAACCCTCTATAGTGAGAATCATCGTAATCTCATCGTCGTTTTGCAGGGATTCTTCCAACGTATTTTTAGAATCGGGAATTAAATACCTAGCATTTTCTGCCCATAATTCATCGCTAAATTTGCTAGCTCGTTTCTTCTCTTTTTCAAAAATCCTACGTAAAATGCCTGTTGTATGTATCTTATTGGATTCAATTGTTTTACCAGAATCCATCAGTACAAATTCGAATTCTCGCTTCAGTGATTCCCAGTAATCATACCTGCTAGACTGTACATAATTGACAGTTTTACGCGGAATCCGCATGTAAAAAGTTTGGATTAGATCCCTAAGAGGGAGTTTATCATGGGTGCAAACTCCGACAATAATATTCAGTAGATCACTTGAATTGATTCTGTCCAAACCCAGCACAAACTGTCGCTCAAGGGGATACAAAGAGTTGAATGTGAGTCGAACATTTCCATTCCAGGCTTTTACGAGGTCACATTGACTGTACGAAGCTCCCATTTTGCCTTTTACATATCCGGCTCTATTGGATGAAATGACCGTCCACGGACTGAATTCGTCCCTTTTTTCATAGGCAGCTCTTTTTTCCTGCATATGTAGATGTGCCCGCATGTGATTATGACAATGCAAATCTGAAAATTTCCTTTTCATAAGGTAAAAATTTTAAAAATCAGATAGATTACTGAATAGAACTTTAGCTTAATTTCTTGATTATTAGGATAAAATGCAATGTATATTAAGGTTGAAAGCATAAATTCTATATTGATTAAAGGTTAACAAATAGAGAAGTTTGATAAACGACAGAGAGAGAATTGAACGCATTTCTCATTTTTGGGGAACAACCCTCACACAAACTCAAAACAATCATAAGAACTAGCAGACCATGTTTAAAAGAAGAGATTTTATCAAAACATTAGGACTTACTTCGGTAGGATATTTTGGACTTCAGGAAACGCTTTTTGCAAATACACAGATCACAGCACAAACCACCGCTTTCAAACCCATAAGAATCAGAGGACGGGTGCTGAATGATGGGAAAGGTATTTATCGAGTTGTAGTTTCTGATGGCCGATCAGTAGTACTGACTAATTCTGCTGGGGAGTTTGATTTGCTCTCAGGGTCAGATCGTAACTTTGTCTTTATTTCCATTCCTTCTGGTTTTGAGATAAAAAAGTTAGCCAATGGGTCTGCGAATTTTTTCCAAATAATAGATAAAGCTAAAACAGAACAGGACATCGCATTTGATCTGCGGAAGTCTGGTTCAAGTGATGAAAACCATCATTTCTTGTTGCTTTCTGATACCCAGATACAAAATGAGTTCGAGGCGAATCAGCTTCTTACTGTTTCTGCTCCGGATGTACAGCAAACGATCAAATCACTGAATGATCCTAATCTCTTTGGGATAGGTTGCGGTGATTTGGTTTTTGATCATCTGGAATTATTCAAGGAATACAACCAGAGTGTGCAGATGTACGACACGCCATTTTTTCAAGTGATTGGCAATCATGATATGGATTTGGGAGTCAGATCAGATGAGTTGAGCAGCAGTACTTTCAACAACCATTTTGGGCCAACATATTACTCTTGGAATAGAGGAGAAGTTCATTACGTTGTCTTAGACGATGTTTTTTATATAGGGAGTAAGTACATAGGGTATTTGAGTGAAGAGCAGTTGGCTTGGCTGGAACAGGATCTGTCGCATGTAGAAAAAGGAAAAACTGTGGTTGTTTCTCTTCATATTCCTAGCTACACTGGAGCTGTGACCAGGTATCCAGATCGTGATACGATTGGTGGAACTGTCAGCAATCGAGAGCATTTGTATCGCTTGCTAGAAGGGTATAATGCCCATTTGCTTTCTGGACACACACATTTCAATGATAACATGATCATGGGTCATGTGTATGAGCATTGCCATGGAACAGTCTGTGGGGCATGGTGGTCAGGCCCGATTTGTCACGACGGCACACCGAGTGGCTATGCCGTCTATGAGGCAAGAGGCTCTGAGTTGAAGTGGAAGTACAAAGGAACTGGATTGGATATTGATGAGCAATTTCGGGTTTATGAAGGTGGGTATCATCCAGATTTTCCAGATAAAATGAGCTTAAATTGCTGGAATTATGATCCGGATTGGGAGATTAGCTGGTTTGAAAATGGAGTGAAAAAAGGCTCGCCAGAGAAAATTGTAGCAAAAGATCCATGGAGTATGGAGTTGCATACCGGGCCTGCGCTACCAGCTAGAAGGGCTTGGGTAGAACCTCAGTTAAATGATCACATGTTCTTTTTTAACCCGGATTCAAAAGATAATCTTGTGGTAGAAGTGAAGGATAGATTTGGCAATATTTATACTAAAAAGGTGGTGTAATTAATTGGACTATCACACGCGATTTAAATTTGGGATAGCGTTTTTTACTACTATTCTAGGGGGAAATATTTCGATTTTACAGATTTTACCTTGAACTTTGGAGCGTATGGTTTCTTGAAACCTACTCTTCAACACTATGCAAAAAAACAATACGCTAAAGGAAGGCCGCTTAATCAACACACTTTTTACGATCGCTTGGCCTATCATCATGGCCAATATCCTTCAGACTGCTTATCAATTGATAGATACATTCTGGCTGGGAAGATTGGGCGCAAATGCTGTGGCAGCGGTAAGTATTAGTTTTCCGATCTTGTTTCTTGTTCTTTCGCTAGGGGCTGGTCTGACACTTGCTGGGACGGTAATTATTTCTCAGTATAAAGGTGCAAATGATCAGAAAATGATTGATTTCAGTGCCTCGCAAACAGTTTTGATTGTTTTCTTAGTTTCCATTATGCTTGCCGTATTGGGTTATTTTTCAGCCTCACCCCTTATGAATTTGGTAGGTGTGGGGCCTGAAATCTTAGATGATTCAGTGACCTATTTCAAAGTTTCTTCCTGGGGCTTTGTGTTCCTTTTCATGTTCTTTGTCTTTCAATCACTTATGAGAGGAATCGGAAATGTGTTGCTACCCATGTATATAGTTTTTGGAACAGTGCTTTTAAACCTATTTCTAGACC
>Ga0105053_10001768_pt1 | contig 34317 bp, 28 predicted proteins | sample BON01_FD_78093 | JGI IMG/M metagenome (GOLD analysis project Ga0105053, IMG submission 78093) | Freshwater microbial communities from Lake Bonney liftoff mats and glacier meltwater in Antarctica - BON-01 | ecosystem: Environmental > Aquatic > Freshwater > Ice > Glacier meltwater | place: Lake... | reverse complement strand
ATTGAAACCAAAAATAATTCGTAAACGATTCGATGCAGATTTAACTAAAAGTACTTCGTTCTTATTTTTTAAAATCGGTGAGTCGAAAGTCGGAATTTCAATTTTATCTACCTGATGTTCTATTAGTTGGTTAATTCTTCCAGAAAAATAAGTTTTTATTAGATCTAAATTTCCTGGATAGTTCGGAATAACCCAATGAAACCAAACTGAATCCCACTTTGAATAGGTAATATTTCGAATAAATTTGATGTCTTTTTCATTTTTTGGTAGTTTCAGAAATATACGTCTCTCAAATACTTCAATTTTTATTTCGTTGTAATTTGATTTTATATTTGTAACGAATTGATTTACATTATTTTCTGTTTTTAATTCTTCTTTCATAACATTCCCTTTCTTATTTAAGTTAAGAAAATAGTTGAAATATCACATTGTTTCACTTGCGCATATTTCTCTATTTGGATGGCTTTACGCAAGTTTGTGACAGCAAAAAAGTACTTGTCATTATTTCAGTTAACATCGTTACTTCACATAATCTGTTTCAATTACTACACCACCATTTGAAGTTTTTTCTGAATCATTATTAATGATAGATTTAACGCTTATCAATGTTAATAGCTTGATTATTAGTTAGTTATAATGAAGATTACTTCATCGATGATTATATTTCCCGATTTTAAACCAAAATAATTTGCAAGTTTTAATAGATCTTTTCTGGTTGGATTTTTACTTTCTCCCATTATCATTGTGCTGTGGTGTCCGAGTGATGAATTTGAAAACATAAACAGCTATCGTAAATTATAGCGTGATAGAATTAAATTACGTACCTATGGGGAATTTTTCCACAAAGGTATGTCGCCCTAATTATAAAATCCTGAAAGGGCGTACTATTTTTTTTTAGTAAAGTTCCCGATAGGCATATATAATAATCATTTATCGGTCAAAAATTTCAAGAATTTCTCAATTCCTGCATACATCTTTTTTAATTCCTTATTTTTTGTCGTAATAGGAGGATTTAAAAAGATCACATTCCCACACGGTCTAATCAACAATCCCTCGTTTAGAAAAAAGTAATAAGCAGTATCTCTTATAGAAGCAAAATAAGATTTCTCGGTTTGATCAATTAATTCTATTGCGATTATAGATCCTAAATGTCTTACCTCACGAATAAATGGATTCTTTTCAATTTTGGTTTTAAAAGCCCCATGTTTTTCCTGAATTCGCAATATGTTCTCGCTAAATTTTGGTTTTTTAATCAATTCAATATTTGCACACGCAATTGCACACGCCAAGGCATAGGCTGTAAAAGAATGCCCGTGTAAAAATGCTTTTTGCGTTTCATCCGATAAAAAAGCATCAAATATATCGTTTGTTGTAACCGTTAATCCAAGGGGAACTATTCCACCTGTTAAACCTTTTGATAGACAGACAATGTCAGGTTCTGTATCAACTTGATTGAAAGCAAACAATGAACCTGTTCTTCCGAAACCTGTCATTATTTCATCCAAAATGATTAAAACATTGTTTTCTTTAGCAAGTTGCATTAATTTATTCAAGAACGTAGATGAATACGTTCTCATTCCAGACGAACCTTGAATCAAGGGTTCTAAGATTAAAGCGGCTACGTCTTTCTTTTTAAATATTTTGCTTGCTTGTTTTAAAACGCGTTCTTCTTCATTTTCAAAAGGAAAATCAATGTAATCGACTTGAAAAAACAAGTTCTCAAAGGGTTCGTTGAAATAATCTCTTTGAGAAACGGACATCGCACCAAATGTATCGCCATGATAGGCGCCATCCAGTGCAACTATTTTTGTTTTGACTGTTCCTTTATTGTACCAATATTGAATGGCCATTTTAAGCGCTACTTCAATTGCAGTTGACCCGTTGTCAGAAAAAAACACTTTAGAAATAGAAGGAGGCATCAATTGAATGATGTTTTCAGCTAATTCAACTGCTTTTGGATGCGTAACTCCTGCAAAAAGAACATGGTCTAACTGATCATATTGACGAATCATTGCTTTTTTAAAAGCTGGATGTCCGTGCCCATGAATGTTTACCCACCAAGATGAATTACAATCTAAATACTCTTTACCATCTTCTGCATATAAAACGGTTCCTTTTGCTCGTTCTATTACTAAAGGAGTAGGATGTTTTTGCATTTGAGTAAAAGGATGCCAAACGTATTTCGCATCCTTTTCTAGTAATGATATTTTCATATTTTTTTATCTTTCTTTGTCAAATTGTAATCGTTTTCCGAATTGTGCCAAATCAAAACTTCCTTGGTTATATACACGATGACCGTTCACAAAAGTGGAATCAATTTTGCTTGAAAAAACCGTTTTATTGAAGGGAGACCAACCACATTTGTATAAGATGTTGGAATCATTCACTTCCCATTTAGATGCGAGATTAACTAAAACAATATCTGCAAAATAGCCTTCTCGTATGAAACCTCTATCTTTCATTTTATACATAATCGCGGGATTGTGACACATCTTTTCGACTATTTTTTCAAGTGAAATTTTACCTTGGTGATACAATTCCAACATTGCCGGAAGTGCATGCTGTACCAACGGACCGCCAGAATGCGCATTAAAATAAGTTCCAGATTTTTCCTCTAAAGTATGTGGTGCATGATCAGTTGCGATGATGTCTAATCTATCTTCTAACAATGCTTTCAAAAGTCCTTCTTGATCTTCTTTTGTTTTGATTGATGGATTCCACTTGATAAGAGCACCTAATTCATGATAATCATTTTCATTGAACCATAAATGATGGACGCATGCTTCGGCCGTAATTCTTTTTTGAGCTAAAGGAATAGAATTGTCAAAAAGATTCGCTTCAGAAGCAGTAGAAACATGATAAATATGCAGTCGGTTGTTGTGTTTCTTGGCAATATTAAGCACACGTTTTGTTGCTTCTAAACACGCTTCTTCTGAACGTATTTTACTGTGAAACTGAAAAGGAATATTTTCTCCATAAATGGCCTTGTATTTATCAGTATTGGCTTTAATTATTTTATCATCCTCACTGTGAAGAGCTATTATTGTTGACGATCGAGCAAAAAGAGTTTCTAAAAAATCAGGATAATTTGCTAAAATTCCATCATTTGCATTGAAGTATAAACCATCATCAGTAATTCCACAAACAGTTTCATTGTCCACTTTCAAAGCCTCTTCTAAATTGAGTTGGTTGATTCCCATATAAAAGGAATAATTTGCAGCAGATGTATTTTGAGCTTTAGAATACTTCTCTTCTAATAAATCGAGTGTTAACACATTTGGAATCGTGTTTGGCATATCCATGTAGGAAGTAATTCCTCCTGCCACAGCTGCCATTGACTCTGAAGATATTGTAGCTTTATGAGTTAAGCCTGGATCTCTGAAATGTACTTGATCGTCAATTGCTCCAGGCAAAGCGAAAAGTCCTGTGCCGTCAATTTCAGTGTACTTTTCTTTACTGTCAAGATCAATTGTGGATGCAATTTTTTCGATTCGCTCTCCAATAATTAAAATATCTGAAGTAACAATCGTTCCTTCATTAACAAGTTGAATATTTCTAATAATTGTTTTCATTTATTTATTTTTTTATGTGACGCTCTGATTAATTTATCATTTATTGCTTTTCCTATTCCTATATTTGGAACAAGTTCACAAACAATAAGATCCAAATTTAATTGATCTAAATGGTGCAATTTTTGGTATAAATTTTTAGCTGCTTCAATAAGAGAATTGTTTTCTGTAAGATGTTCTTGAAATAGAACATTGCTGTTCTTGTCTTTAATTTCACAAAAAGAATAACTTAAAACACCTATCAATTTATCGTGATGAATAGCTATGATAGTTTCAATGTTTTCAGTTGATATGGTTTCCGTTTTTGGAGCATAGTGCTGGTATAACATACCAGGAGTAGTAGGTTCTGAATTTGACAGAGGAGCTTTTGACCAAGCTTCTTTAAGTTCATCTTCTAAATCCAATGAGCCAAATCTGTAAATAACTGGAACATTATTTTCGAAACCCACAATTGTTGATTCAATTCCTTTTTCACATTCTCCTCCATCTAGAATCAATGGAATTTGTTTTGGGAAATAGTTCCGTACATGTTCTGCACAGGTTGGGCTAATTTGTCCTGAAGGATTTGCACTCGGGGCAGCCAAAGGAAAATCCAATGATTTTAAAAGTTCTAAAGCAATTGGATGATCAGGCATTCTGATGGCAACTAAATCGGATCCAGCAGTTACGAAATCTGGAACATTTTTATTTTTCTTTAACAAGAGCGTTAACGGTCCAGGCCAATATTTTTTCGCTAAATACAAAGCATATTCTGGAATTTCTTCTGCGATTTCATTGAGCATTTCAAAATCTCCAATGTGAACAATTAGAGGATTGTTCGTGGGACGGTTTTTGATTCTGTAGATTTCTGAAATAGCTTCTTCACTGTAGATGTTTCCTGCTAAACCGTATACAGTTTCAGTTGGCAAACCAATTACACCATTATTTTCTAGAATGGTTTTCGCTTTATCCAGCTGTGAATCTAAATTATTCATAATTTCTCGTTGTACTAGATTGCATACATAATGACAACCTACAATCACTAATAAATAACAAAAATAGCTTAAAACAAATAAACAGAAAGGAAAAAGTGAATTTTCCTTTCTGTTTTAATAGTCAATTACTCGTAAGTTTTTTTTAAAGTTTCAACTTTAAAATTTTGAATTTAAAGATTCTACGCTTTTTTAAGAAAAATTAATTACACAATCGATTTTCACATGTTTAGTTCCCTTTTCTTTTCTATAATCGGCTAAAACATTTTGTAATCTTGTTATTTTTCGTTCTCGCATTTTTGTATCTTCCTCATTTTCATTGTCAATTTTGTTTTCGTGAAATTTTATTTTAGCATTAATTAACAGAGTAATTAACTCTAAAGATTCAGACGCACTAAATTCTCCTTCAATAAGTTTAATTTCCATATTATATCTTTTACATTGATGTTAATTGCGCTAAATAATTCCACTGTTTTTTAACAGTTACTACTTTCGATTTACCTGTTAATTTTTTTAATTTTCTAAAAATATTTTTCAATTTCTAAAGTTTTAACTATTGTCCTTGACCTAATGAATAAGCATCTTTACCATCGAAAGCATACAAATTCTCTGTTTTTATGATGTCTAAGTTTGATGTTATACCGTTAGTTAACAATTGAATAATATTCTCTTTAGTAATCAATGATGAATCGTTTGGTTTAAATCTACATCTCCAATGATCTGTACAAAATGTTTCTTCAAATCCTTCTGGCCAAACTTTGATACCTCTATTTGTAATCATTGAAAGAGAAACACCATTTAATTCAATTTGTTTCACTTTTTCAGCTAATTCATCTGGATTACTTCCATTCCATTGCACAAATACATCAACACCAACAAGATCTTTTTTAGCACTTTCTTTTCTTATGTATTTTGGAAGAACAAACGGTTTATCGTTTTGGTAATTAACAGGTTTCAAACTTGAAGGTTTTAATCCTAAATTCTTAATTACTGCTTGAGCAAATTCTTTCGTACCTACTTTTTCTTTACTTTTTCCTTCTTTGTAAATGTCATACGTATGGATGCCATCTTCAAGCGTTTTAAGCCAAGCATTTTGTACTTTTTCAGCGATGTCATTTTGTCCAATATGTGTCAACATTAACACTGCACCTTGAAGTAAACCAGAAGGGTTGGCTAGATTTTGTCCTGCTCTTCTTGGAGCCGAACCGTGAATCGCTTCAAACATTGCGCATGTTTCTCCGATGTTTGAAGAACCTGCAATTCCTACAGAACCAGTAATTTGTGCAGCAACATCAGATAGAATATCTCCGTATAAATTTGGCATTACAATCACATCAAATACTTCTGGAGTATCTGCAAGTTTAGCTGCACCAATGTCAACGATCCAATGTTCATTTTCAATTTCAGGATATTCTAAAGCAATCTCGTCAAATACTTTATGAAATAAACCGTCTGTTTGTTTCATGATATTGTCTTTTGTGAAACAAGTTACTTTCTTTCTTCCAAATTGTTTTGCGTATTCAAAAGCATATCGTACTATTTTTTCACATCCAGGACGACTAATTAATTTTAAACATTGTACAACTTCGTCTGTTTGTTGGTGTTCTATTCCAGCATATAAATCTTCTTCATTCTCACGAATGATAACCACATCCATTTCAGGGTGTTTCGTTTCAACAAATGGGTGTAAACTTGCGCATGGACGAACATTCGCATACAAACCTAAAAACTTACGTGTAGTAACATTTAAACTTTTGTAGCCTCCTCCTTGAGGTGTTGTTATTGGTGCTTTAAGAAATATTTTATTTCTTCTTACACTGTCCCATGATTCCTTTGAAATACCAGCAGAATTTCCAGAAAGATAAACTTTTTCACCAATTTCAATTTCTTCGATTTCAATTTTAGCTCCAGCCGCTAAAATGATTTCTAAGGTTGCATCCATAATTTCTGGACCGATTCCATCTCCTTTTGCAATTGTAATTTTTCTCATCTCTGTTTTATTTTTGGTTTATTATTTTGGTTTTATATTTAGTAAATCTAACAAATATAATTTATCTAAATGATGTATTTTTATTTATATTTTTAATGTGATTCATTAAAGTTATTTATACTTAAGAGGTTTGAGAGTGCTTAAACTAAGGTTGCTGCTACGGCTCCACATTTAGTGTGTTCAAGTTCAACAATTAATTTGGTGTCTAATCTTGCAAGTGCACTTTTTGTTAGCACTTGTGAAAAATTTGTTTTTGCAATTAAGCAAATTACTGACATTCTTAATTTTCTCATATTTTGTTTTTTTTGACAAAACTACGAGAACTGATTGATGTATTTTTATTTATGTTTATTATGAAAAGCATAAAAATATTTAATGGTTATATGCGTGAAAATTAAAATTAGAGAAATATATCTATTAAGAAAGGTTGACAAAAATGGTTCAATATCTTGAGTCTAATTTCTAAAATCTACTGACTAATAAGACTCATACCATCCAAACTTTTCCTTTATAATTCTATTTTTTTCCTGATTGATATACTCTAAATAAGATGCAGCTACTGCCGTGTGTTTTTTATCTTTTAACCAAATGATGTTCCATTTGGTTTCTATTGGAAAGCCTTTAACAGGTATAATTTGGATTTCATTGTTTTGGATTTCATTTTTCAACCCAATTATTGGCATAATTGAAGCTCCAAGTCCAGCAATTACAGCCTGTTTTAGAGCTTCGTTGGAAGTTAATTCCATTTTTTTAATTACGGGTAAATTATGTTGATTGATATATCGTTCCATTACCAAACGAGTTCCTGAACCCATTTCACGATAGATCAATGGTATTTTCAAAAAAAATGAACTTGAATATTCTTGCTTTTTGTACTCTTTTTCAGAACTATCAACTACGTATAATTTATTCTTTAACAATTCAATGTGACTTGTTTGAATAGTATCCGGCAATACACTTACCAAAGCGAAATCGACTTCGTTTTTTTCTAAGCTTTCAAGAACTCCCGCTTTGTTTGTTACATTCATTTGAAGTTCTATTCCTGGATACATTTTCAAAAAATCTGTTAAGAAAAAAGGCATCACATATTTAGCAGTAGAAACAATTGCTATTTTTAATTTACCAGTTAATTTACCCTTGTAAGCTAACTTCTTGTAATTCAATGAGTTAACTTCGTTTATGATTTTTTCTGCTGCTAAAGCTACTTCTTTTCCAAAATCTGTAATGTAAATTTTACGTCCAACGATTTCTGTCAAAGGAATGTCAAATTGATTTTGAAAATTTTTCAACTGTATTGAAACAGCTGGTTGTGTTAAATGTAACTCAACAGAAGCTTTTGTAACACTTTCTGTTTGAACTATTTTCAAGAATATCTGTAGTTGATTCAATGTGTAGTTCATAAAATATTTTTATATAGTTTATTACAAATATAAATATAAATATATAAATTAATAATATCAATTTTGTATTAAATATTGAATATACAAATATGAATTTGACATTATTAATTGAAAATTTAACAAATCCAGCTTTATTGTTTTTCCTTTTAGGAATTATTGCTGTTCGATTAAAAAGTGATTTAGAAATTCCTCCAAGTTCGAGTAAATTTATTTCATTGTACTTATTATTTTCAATTGGTTTTAAAGGAGGTCAAGAGTTAGCTCATTCAGATTTTTCATCTGATATAATTTGGGCAATAATTTTTGGGATAGTTGTCTCAGTAATTATTCCTTTTTACACTTTCTACATTTTAAAACGTAAATTAAGTACCGAAAATGCGGGTGCAATAGCAGCTTCTTATGGTTCAATAAGTGCTGTAACTTTTGTGACAGCTGTAGCTTTCTTAGAATCTTTAAATATTAAATTTAGCGGGTATTTAGTCGCTGTTATGGCCTTGATGGAAGCTCCTGCAATTATTATTGGTTTCTTACTTATCAAGTCTTATTCAAAAGAAAAAGATGCTTCAACTACAAGTTTTAAAGATGTTATCAAACATGCACTAACAAATGGAAGTGTTTTATTAATAGTTGGAAGTTTAGTTATCGGACTAATTGCAAATGAAAAACAAGCATTAGGAATCAAGCCTTTTACTACTGATTTATTCAAAGGTTTCTTAGCTATTTTCTTACTCGATATGGGTATAGTTAGTGGAAGAAAATTGAATGATTTCTTCAAAAGTGGCTGGTTTACGCTTCTTTTTGCAATCATTATTCCTTTGGTTAATGGAACTATCGTAGCCATTGCGAGTCAGGTTATTACACACGATGTAGGGAACAGGTTTATATTAGCAACATTAGCAGCAAGCGCTTCCTACATTGCGGTGCCAGCGGCAATGGAAATAGCAGTTCCCAAAGCAAATCCAGGCTTGTATTTACCAATGGCATTGGCAGTTACTTTCCCAATTAATATTACAATTGGATTGCCGTTGTATTTATCTGTTATTAATATGTTTTAATCATTAACTTTACAGAGATGAATGAACACAAATCAAATTCGAAAATTAAAGCACACATGTTGATGCTCAGCTTATTATCAGGTTCTACACTTATAATAAGTATAATTACAGATTCTTCTCTTATAGAGATGGAACATTATATTATTGATTTTGCTAAAGAACATTCCTTTCTAATTGGAATCATCAGCTTAGCTATTTTAACAGTCAGTTTGGCAATTTTCAGAGTATTTGATACAGCAATCAAAAAAAAGGAATTAAAAAAAAGGAATCAGATTTAAATTATAAATCGATCTCAATTTAGGGTTGAATTATAATAAACTAATAGATGCAGTATGGTTAATATCATGGTTTACTTAAGTGAAAAGTACGATGCTAAAGAATTGGTAGTCTCTCTTTTAAAAGAATCAAAATTGATGAACAATGTTTGATGATCGAAAAATTGTTATTGCAACAAAACATCACAAAGAAAAGGTGATTGCTCCAATTATTGAAGCTACTCTAAATGCAAAGTGTTTTATTGATTTGAGGTTTGATTCTGATCTATTAGGAACATTTACCGGTGAAATTGAAAGAGAAGAAGATCCAATTTCAACTGCTCGTAAAAAGTGTGAAATGGCAATGGAGTTAACTGATACAGATATTGCCATTGCAAGTGAAGGTTCGTTTGGTCCGCACCCTTCTTTTTATTTTGCCTCTGCTGCTGATGAGTTTTTAGTTTTAATCGATAAAAAGAATGAGTTAGAAATAGTTGTAAGGGAATTGACCTTTGATACAAATTTTAATGCTTCAACGATTACATCCGATGTAGAATTGTTGGAATTTGCAGAAAGCGTGAAATTTCCTTCTCATGGTATTATCGTGAAGAAATCAAAAGAATCTTTAGATGGAATAGTCAAAGGAATTACGGATTGGGATGAACTTAATTCTGCTACTATGGACTACATTTTAAAATATGGTAGTGTCTATTTAGAAACGGATATGAGAGCTATGTTCAATCCAACTCGAATGGAAGTAATAAAAAACTTAACTCAAAAATTAGCAGACAAAATTAAATCAACTTGTCCTGAATGTCAAACCCCTGGTTTTGGAGTTACAGATGCTATAAATGGTCTCCCTTGTTCTCAATGTAATTTCCCAACTCGTTCCGTTAAAAGTCATGTATGTTCTTGTCTGAAATGCTCGTATACTCAGGAAATTAAATTCCCTTTCAACAAAGAATTCGAAGATCCAATGTATTGCGATTTTTGTAATCCTTGAAAACTCAAGTCTAAATAGTGTTTTTTTGATATTTGAACCAATTTGTTTTTATTTGTACATCCGGTATACAATACTTGTCGCATTATATGGATTTTGAAGGATTATTTTTTTCAATAATTGAAACTGATTTTTGAAGTAAAAGGGAGTTAGGAATAGTTATTGTTTCACCATTTTCTGTTTTAAGATGAACAAAAAAGTAAGTCAAATCAGATACTTCACCTTCAAATGGGAAATCTTTATCTAAAATTTTTATAGTGTCTCCAATTTTTACTGGATGGTTAAAAAACAATAACAGACTTGAAGTAATATTTGATAATAATGACCATTGTGCAAAAAACGCAATCCCTAATGCGGTTAATATTGTACCTAAAAAAACAGCTATCTGATTTTGCTTTAGTCCCCAGATTGCTGAAAGTAAAATTATTGCAGTAATAAAAGTAAAAAGCTGAGCTCCTTTAACGATTATTTTTCTTCTTCCCCGCTGTAAATGAGTGTTTTTAAGAGTATTATTGATAAATGTTTTAGTTATGAAATATATAATTATATATCCAAACAAGACTACAGCGGATTCTATTATTTGTATTTTATATACTTCCATTTTAGTAATTAGCGTTTAATAATTGTATCTTCTAATTCCAACTGCTTCCTTCTTTCCCGTCTTTCACAACAATCCCTGCTGCTGCAAGTCCATCTCGGATTTTATCGGAGGTTGTCCAATCTTTATTTTCTCTGGCGGATTTACGAATATCTAATACTAAATCCATTACTGGGGCAAGTTTAGAATCAGAAGAGGTTTTCACCAATGTTAAACCCAATACATCTCCTATAAATGAATTTATTTCGGTTGACAAATTTTCCAAATCTGATTTCGTTATTGTTGCTTTTCCATCAGATATTGAATTGATGTATTTAACTGTTTCAAAGATGTTTGCTAATAATATAGGTGCGTTAAAATCATCGTTCATTGCTTTGTAAAAACTTGTTACTAGAGCATTCACATCTTGAGAAGAAATAGTTGAAGTAGGTAAAGAACCCATTTTTTCAATTGCTTCTGTTAATCTTGTAAATCCTTTTTCTGCGGCATTCAATGAATCTGGTGAGAAATCCAATGTACTTCTATAATGTGCTTGCATCATGGCAAAACGAATCACATTTGGAGTATATGGCTTATCAAAAACATCTGTTGTGCCATCAACAATTTCTTTCGGTAGAAAATAATTCCCTAACGATTTACTCATTTTTTGTCCGTTCACATTCAACATGTTAGCATGCATCCAATACTTAGCAGGATTGCAACCAAATACGCCGCAATTTTGAGCAATTTCATCTTCGTGGTGCGGGAATTTTAAATCCAAACCACCACCGTGAATGTCAAATTGTGGACCTAAATATTTTGTACTCATAGCCGTACATTCAATGTGCCAACCTGGATTTCCGTTTCCCCAAGGAGAACGCCAAATTTGCATATCTTCTGGATTTGCTTTTTTCCAAAGTGCGAAATCGGCAAAGAAACGTTTTTCGTCTTGTGCATTCAAAACACGTGTTTCTTCTGCTAATTCGTCAACTTTTCGGTTGCTTAAGATTCCGTATTCAAATTTTTCACTGTATGCCTTTACATCAAAATAAACAGACCCATTCACTTCGTAAGCAAATCCATTTTCAATTATTTTTTCGATGCTTTCAATTTGCTCTTGAATATGCCCGGTAGCTGTTGGTTCAATAGTTGGAGGTAACAGGTTGTAAATACGTTGTAATTCTTGAAAACTTACATTGTATTTATAGACTATTTCTAACGATTGTACTTGTTGTTCTTTGGCGGCTTTTCCAATACTATCAATTTCATCTCCTGTACTGTTCATTATATGTCCAGCGTCTGTGATATTTCTCACATACTTCACTTGAAGACCTAATTTCATAAGAAAACGAAAGATCAAATCAAAGTTGATGAAGGTACGCATATTCCCCATGTGAGGCTCGCTATAAAGTGTTGGTCCACAAACGTACATTCCAACTCTATTTTCATGAATTGGTTCAAATTTCTCTTTTTGTCCGCTTAAACTATTGTAAATAAAAAGTTCAGTGTTTTTTGTGCTCATAGTGTTTTTTGAGATGTGATAAACAAAGATAGTAAATTGATGCTAAGACGAAAGACTTTAAGACGAAAGACTGATTTTAGGTGTTTCAAAACGTATTTTCAATAAAGCGGTACACCCCCAAAATAGAACAGAATACCCCTTAAATAAGAGTTTTAGTACATATGTACCCCATTTACTAAGTATTTTAATAGTTAAGAAATAAGTGTCTTAAATTGATTGTACTAAAACATACTTTTAAAACTTTTACATGAAATTAATTTTATTACTACCAAGCATTTTGTTTCTTTGTTTTTCAAATTTAAGTTTTTCACAAGGAGACGATTGTTCAACCGCAACTCAACTTACTTCACTTGGAAATTATTGTTCATCAGGTGGTGCATTCACAAATGCAACTGCAACAGTAGGAACATTTGCTCGAGCAAGTTGTTGGACATCCACCACCCAAACCACTGATGTTTGGTTCAAATTTGTTAGTGTAGGAACCGACTTAATGATTATTGTTAAAGGTTCTGGAATTTCTACTGGTGCAACTTTGAAGTCTGCAAGTATTGCTTTGTATACTGGAGATTGTTCGACAGGATTATCTGAAAGTAAATGTACAATGTCAACGTCTTCTAACACAACTAGTTTGTATCAAGGAGGAATGTCTTTAGGTGTAACGTATCTTGTTAGAATTACTACTACATCAGGAAATAAAGGAAAGTTTGATTTATGTATCAATAATTTTAACCCTGTTCAAAATATAAATTCTCCAAATGATTGTGATAAAGGAACGATTATCTGTAATAAAGATGCAATAAGTGTAGGGTTATTAGCTTCTTATGGGTCTAACACAACTGAACATCAACTACCTGGAAGTTGTATGACTTCGCCTGAAGCAAATTCCACTTGGTTGGAATTTAAGTGTTCTACTACCGGCACCTTAGATTTTGATATTTCAGGAACTGATATAACCAATGATATTGATTGGATATTGATGGAAATTCCATCTATGAGAAATTGTATCACGAGAACATTGGTAAGTTGTAATATTGCAAGTTGTACATTAAATGGAGCAACAACAGAACGTAAAACAGGTTTAAGACCGGGAGAAAATGCAGCTGCATTGATTGGTTCAGGAGTAACTGACGCTAGTGAACCAGGTGGTTGTAGTTCTCCAGCAAACGGATATAATAATTCTGTGACTATTTCCGCAGGTAAAACGTATGCATTGTTTTTGAATAACTTTACAGGTGTTCAAGGTTATTCTCTTTCTTGGGGAGGAACCAGTAAATTTCAAGGTCCAGAAGTGGCAATTACAACAGACAAATCAACAATTTGTATTGGTGAAAGTATTCAAACAAATGGAAGTGCCTCAACAACAGGTACATACACTACTTTAGATTGGACTTTGCCTTCAGTTGCTGTGCCAACAACTTATTCAGGTGTTGGACCTTACGCTGTAACATTCAATAAAACAGGTACTTATCCAATTATTTTGAAAGGTACAGATGCTCAAGGATGTATAAATGTTGTAAATAAAAATATTACTGTAAATGGATTAAATGCTGATTTTACTGCACCTCCGGTTTGTGTAGGTAGCACAACAACTTTTACATGTGGAGCAGCAGGTATTTCTAGCTATGCTTGGAATTATGGTGATGGATCAAACGGAACAGGGGTAACGTCTTCCCATACGTATGCAACTGCAGGAGATTATGCTGCAACTTTAACAGTTGTTGGTGGAGGTTGTACAAATGTTATCACACAAAATGTCTCAGTTTTAGGCGCTGCCTTAACAATTACACCCGCTACTCCAAATATTTGTCCCGGAAATTCTACAGCTTTAAACGGAACAGCTCTTGTTACAGGAAATGTTAGTAAATCTAAAGTTTTTACTCAATCTACAGCTGTTACAGTTCCAAAGGCAGGAACGTATGGAGTTCCTTCATCTTGGGATGGAACATTTGGATCAGGTGCTAATTCTGTAGCAACAACATACGCGGCGGCATCCAATTTAGCAGTAACAGGACTTTCAACAACAAATTGGAAAATAAATTTTATAAATATCAACATCTCTACTACAAGGCCGAAAAATAGTTTGATATTTATTGAAACGCCTTGTGGTCAGAGAATTAAATTAGTTGATTATACCAGTGCGATTTCAGGATCAAACTTTACAGATACTAAATTTTCTGCTACAGCTACTACAATTGTAGGTTCAGCAGGAAACACAACTGCACCATTTACAGCTACTTATGCAGCTGATGATTTCACTAATTGGAACAGTAAGTTGCTTGGTTGTACGAATCCAAACGGTACTTGGAAATTAATCGTCGGAGAATACGAATATGGAGCATCAGGATCGCCTTCTATTACCAATTGGACAATTGATTTTCAAACAGATGTTGCAAATACGTTAAAAACATTGGTTTGGAGTCCGCTTACAAATTTATCTGGCGTTGCTTATACTGGATTTGGTTCAACTTCAGGTACTTCAACTGCCACTACTTCAACTGCTGAAACTATTACGTTGAATGCTACAGATGAAAACAATTGTGTTTCAACTAAAAATGTAACAGTTATTGTTGGTGGACCAGTAGCTCCAACAGTAGCTCCAGTAAATTATTGTCAAAATGCTACTGCTACAGCATTAACTGCAACCGGTGCCAGTTTACTTTGGTATACAGCAGCTACTGGTGGAGTAGGTTCCGCTACAGCTCCAACTCCTTTAACAACTACTGCGGTAACCACCTCTTATTATGTTTCTCAAACAAGTGGAGGATGCGAAAGTACTCGTTCAAAATTAGATGTAATCGTATCGACAAGACCCGTTTTATCAATAACAAATCCTTCAGCTGTTTGTTCACCGTTAACTGTGAATCTGGCATTAGCAGCAGTAACTGCTGGTTCAACAGGTGCAGGAACGTTATCTTATTGGACAGATAATGCTGCAACAACATCGTTAACAACATCATCTGCTGTAACAACTTCTAATACGTATTACATAAAATCAACTGCTGGAACATGTACAGATATAAAACCAGTAATAGTTACAATTAACAATTGTGCTTGCCCTGTCGTTTTAACAATTACGGATCCAACTGCTGTTTGTTCGCCTTTAACAGTAGATGTTACTCTACCAGCAGTTACAACTGGTTCTTCTTCACCATCTACTCTGTCATATTGGACAAATTCAATTTGTACAACACTCTTAACAACAAGTACAGCAATAACTTTAACGGGGGTGTATTATATTAAAAGTGATGACGGTACCTGTAGTGTAATTAAACCAGTAAATGTTACTGTAAATACAACACCCTCTTTAGTAGTAGTAAATCCTTCAGCTGTTTGTTCACCTACTTTGGTAGATATTACTTTACCAGCTGTTACTACTGGTTCAACTGGAAATGGAACACTTACGTATTGGTCTGATAATACATATACAACGGCACTTACTAATTCAACAGCAGTTTCTTTTGGAACCTATTACATCAAATCAACTATAGGAACTTGTACTGATTCAAAAGCTGTTTCTGTAACTGTTAATTCTACTCCTGTGCTTACAATAACAGATCCAAATGGAGCTTGTCCTCCGTCTACTGTTAGTATTATTTCTGCTTCAGTAACAGCAGGTTCAACTGGAGGAGGTTCGCTTACTTATTGGAATGATTTAGCAGGCACTTCAGTAGTGTCAAATCCTTCAACAATTAGCGCGTCAGGAACGTTCTATATAAAAGCTACGAATACAACATGTACTGATGTGAAAGCTGTGAATGTAACAATTTCTGCTCCAGTTCTTTCTATCACTAATCCTTTAGCAGTTTGTTCGCCTTTAACAGTAGATGTTACTCTACCAGCTGTTACAACTGGATCTACAGGAAATGGAATAGTGACTTATTTTAATGAAATAGGTTGCACAACCGTACTTCCGAATCCAACTTCTGTTGCGGTAGGAACTACGTATTACATCAAATCTACCGCTGGAATTTGTTCTGACGTTAAAGCTGTAACAGTTACAATCAATACAACTCCTTCTTTAACAATAACAGATCCTGCAGCAGTTTGTGAGCCAAATACAGTTGATATTTCTTCCGCTTCAATAACTGCAGGTTCAACAGGTGGAGGAATAAGATCCTTTTGGACAAATGTAAGTGCAACTAATGCGTTAACAAATCAAACAGCTATTTCTACTTCAGGTGTTTATTATATTAAATCAACAAATGGAGTATGTAGTGATACCAAAGCAGTAACTGTAACAGTTAACGCAACCCCTTCTTTAATAGTAATTAATCCAGCTAGTGTATGTTTTCCTAGTACTGTTGATATAACTAAACAAGCTGTAACGAATGGTTCAACTGGAAATGGTGCATTGAGTTATTCATTAGATGCTGCAGGAACAATTCCTCTTTCTAATGAAAAAGCTTTAGCTGTGAATGGGACGTATTATATTAAATCTTCTATTGGTTCTTGTGTTGATATTAAACCAGTTACAATCACCATTAACAGCAGTCCAATTTTACTTTTAGAAGAGCCGCTACCAGTTTGTGAACCAGCTAAACTTGATATCACAGGGGCTTTAACCACCGCTGGAAGCACACCTGGAACACTTCTTACTTATTGGACCAATACGTCTGCAACAGTACGATTAAATAATCCTACAGCTATCGGCATTCAGAATACGTATTATATACAAAGTACGTTAAATGGTTGTAGTTCAATTTCTCCTATTTTCGTTCAAATTAATCCAAAACCAATAGCAGATTTTAAAATGAATCCTTCTGTAATTTCTACAGCCAATCCGATAAGTCAAATGGAAAACACTTCAATCGATGCGGTTAATTCTAGTTGGTTGTTCAATGACGGTGGAATATCATCTGAGACGAGTCCTTCACACACATTTCCAGACAAAGTTCAAAGTCAACAAAATATCATTTTAATTGTTACTTCTGTCGAAGGCTGTAAAGATACAACTAGTAGAACCATCACTATAAATGAAGAATTAATTTATTATGTGCCCAATTCATTTACTCCTGATGAAGATGATTATAATCAAGAATTCAGACCTGTTTTCACATCTGGGTATGATCCATCTGTTTATCATTTGATGATTTTTAATAGATGGGGAACTGTTGTTTTTGAATCTTCAGATGTAAATTACGGTTGGGGAGGAAAATATGGTAAAGACGGAACTAGAGCGCAAGAGGGAAGTTATACCTGGAAAATTACGTATAAATTAAAAATGAATGATTTACATAAATCGATTGTTGGAAGTGTAAATCTTTTGAAATAAAATTTAAATGGTTACTCATTTTATTGTTTAGTCTGATTTTTGAAGTATACTTGCAAAGTCAAACTAAACATAAATGAGAACATTATCCCTTAAATTAATTATTCTTTTTATTGTGCTTGTACCCTTATTTGGAACAGCTCAAAATATGAAAATTTCCGGAACTGTTTTTGATTCAACGGGATTAGCTCCATTGAAAAACTCAGTCATAATGGCCGTGAGAATACAAGATTCTTTCCAGTCAAAAATAAGATTAAAAAAGAGTATTTTAAATTGTATTTTTCAGATTCAACTCGATTGTACGCTTGGTTTACAAATGAAATTTTAGCAAGTGTTGGTCCAGAAGGTTTTAATGGTTTACCAGAGGCAATTTTAGGAATTGCCACAGAAGATGGGGGAGTCATTTACTTTGCAAAATCAGTAGAGCTTTTAAGTGTTAAAGATGAGGTGTTTAAGTTGAACATCAAAAAGAAGAACCTTTTAACTTTAGATGAATTTATAGAAAAAATAGAAAAGCAATTAGGAGATGATCCTTGGGGAAAAAACCTTGTTCTTGATTTATTTCGCTGGATGTGATAGCGCAGTATCGTAATTATGTAATTTTTCAACTTTTTTATGTAACACAAACAGATATTTGAAAGGGTAATTTTACCTACTTGTGAAAATGAATTCACAAATTGAAAATATCTAAAATGAAATTAAAATTACCTGCTCTCGTTATAGTCACATTTAGTATACCTTTTCTATTTTTAGCACAAGCTCCAAACTTGGGAACAGCTGCCAATTTTGTTTTGTTTTCTACAGATGGAGAGGTTACAAATTCTGGAATTTCACATCTTACCGGAAATGTAGGCACCAACAATGGTTCTAGTACTGGTTTCGGAAATGTTAATGGTGTAATGCACGATAATGACCTTGTCAGTGCACAATGTGCAACAGATTTATTAATTGCTTATAATCAGCTAAATGGTTCAATAGCAACACTTTTTCCTGCTAATTTACTTGGTAACGGACAAGTATTAACACCTGGAATTTATTCTATTGCAAGCGCAACAACACTTAATTTGGATCTAACATTAAATGCTCAAGGGAATCCGAATGCAGTATTTATTTTTAAAATTGACGGCTCATTATCGGCTAATGCTGCATCTAAACTAAAACTCATCAACGGCGCATTAGCCTGCAATGTATTCTGGAAAGTTGAAGGACTTGTAAGTTTAGCCTCAGGAACAACAATGCGTGGAACTATCATCGCTAACAATGCTGCTATAAGTATGAATGTTGGCGACACACTTGAAGGCAGGGCCTTGTCAACAGCTGGAGCAGTTACTATGAATGGTGTACTAGCTTATACACCAACGGGTTGTGGAAGTGCTGTTCTTACTGGTCCTGCTGCTCCATCACTTGGAGCTGTTGCTTGCTATGCTTTATTTTCTGGAAATGGAGCAGTTTCCAATTCAGGTTTGACTTTTGTAACTGGTGATGTTGGAACAAATACTGGATTAACTACAGGTTTTGATCCACTTAACATAACTGGTGAATTGCATCCAATTCCTGATGGCTCTACTGTAGAATGCGCAAAAGATTTGTTAGTGACTTATACTTATTTAAACACGCTACCATACGATATTGAGTTGCTGTATCCAGCACAATTTGGAAACAATCTTGTGTTAACACCTCATACCTATTTGTTGAATGCAGCTACAATGTTCAATGACACTCTTTACCTAAACGCAGAGGGAAATGTGGATGCCGTATTTGTTTTTAAAATAAATGGAGCATTTTCTACTAGTACCTATTCAAATGTGAAATTTATTAATGGAACACAATCTAAAAATGTTTACTGGAAAATAGAAGGTGCTGTCAATCTGAATGATTATTCTATCTTCAGAGGTACAATTATTTGCAACAACGGTGCTCTTGGAGCTATTAATACAGGTGTTCTACTCGATGGTCGAGCACTAACAACAAATGGAGCATTAACGTGTACATCAGTAAAAACGGTTGCCACAATGATTCCTGTAAATTGTTCAACACTTGATGTTCAAGCAACAAGTGCATCACAAGATAATTTCGAAATTTACCCGAATCCTTTCAGTACTTCAGTAACTATTAATATCGAAAATATATCTCAACTGAACGTTTATGAGTTGACCATCTATGACATTCTTGGTAATGAAATAGCAATGAATATACTTAGTGATAAGAAAACCATCGTAGAAACAGATAATTTTCCAAATGGGATATATTATTATAAAATTACAAAAGATTCTGAACTGATTCAGAATGGTAAATTAATATCTCAACATTAATTTATACCAAATACCTAAATAGTCTTCTTCATAATTTCTTTAATTAGGATTCCAATTACAAATCAAAACGAATACTTAATTAGAGCTCTGAAAAAAATAGCGTCATAAAAGCAAAAGGAGTCAACTGTACAGAAGACTCCTTTTCTTGTTTTTTGAATACTGTTGATTACTTAATTTTAATAAATCATCAAGTTTTTAAAAGAACCAAACTGCTTACTTTCAGAAGAAAGATATTTTAATTGTGTCTTTTTCAATTGAGCTGTAAACAACTAACAAAGGTCTATTTTGTGAAATAGGATTTATCTTCCTCAGGATAGTCTATTATTATTCTTGGAGAATGTTTAACTGAATTAATCTATAGCCATTTGTCTTTACAAAACTCATTTCTATTATTACTTTTCCATTAGTCTATAATTCACTACTTTTTATCAGAATAATTTAGGTAAACAATTTGAAGTGATTTAGAAAACTATTATTAGTTTTTTGCTCGGAATTTAGACGACTTAACCGCATAAAATAAATCTCGTTTAAAAACTGACATCGTTAATTCTAATACTTAAATTTGTTTTTGTATTCTTCTGTTTAGATATCGTAAAGTTGAAAATAAATGAAACAAGCAAATATATTATTTCCGAATCAACTATTTGAAATGTCTCCACTTTTTGAGGTGAACGCTCCTTTTTATATCGTTGAAGAGTTTCTATTTTTTAAACAATATCCATTTCACAAACAGAAAATAGCTTTTCATAGAGCTACAATGAAGCGATATGCTGATTTTCTTCGAAATGAAAAAAAAATGGAGGTTCACTATATTGAGTCCACACAATCTATTTCTGATATTAGATTACTTATTCCTGAATTAAAGTGTCAAGGTGTTGAAAAAATCAACTACATAGATCCTGTAGATAATTGGCTTCAAAAACGATTAATGAAAGGATGTTTAGAGGGTAATATTTTGACAACTGTATTTGACTCTCCTTTGTTTTTAAATTCTAAACAAGACCTCGCTTCTTTTTTCAGAAGTGATAAAAAGAAATACCATCAAACTACTTTCTATACTGAACAACGTAAAAAACGGAATATTCTAATGGAGTCCGACGGGAAACCTGTTGGTGGTAAATGGACATTCGATACAGAAAACAGGAAGAAATACCCTGCTAAAAAGCTACCTCCACCAATTCAATATCCTGCTTTAGATTTGTATTATGAAGAAGCAAAAGCTTATGTTGCACTTCATTTTCCGAAGCATTTAGGAAGTATTACAGATTATTCATTGTATCCAACAAGTTTTGGGGCCACAAAAGACTGGCTTAATCAATTTTTTGAACAACGTTTTATAGAGTTTGGGATTTATGAAGATGCTATTGTTGCAGAAAACTCAATCCTCAACCACAGTGTATTAACTCCTATGTTAAACGTTGGGTTAATAACCCCAAAAGAGATTATTGAAGCGTGTTTGCTATACACGGAACAGAATAACATTCCTATTAATTCTACTGAAGGTTTTATAAGACAAATAATAGGGTGGAGAGAGTTTATAAGAGGTGTTTATGAATGTAGAGGAAGCGAAGAGCGTACTACCAATTTCTGGAATTTTAAAAAAAAGATACCCGCTTCCTTTTATGATGGAACAACAGGAATAATTCCTATTGATGTAACGATTAAAAAAGTACTACAAACGGGATATTGTAATCACATAGAACGTCTAATGGTCTTGGGTAATTTTATGATGCTGTGTGAGTTTAATCCAGACGAAGTTTATCAATGGTTTATGGAACTTTTTATCGATTCATACGATTGGGTTATGGTTACAAATATTTATGGAATGAGTCAATTTTCAGACGGCGGCTTAATGGCAACCAAGCCATACATAAGTGGAAGTAACTACTTGATGAAAATGAGTAATTATAAAAAAGGAGAATGGCAAGCGACTTGGGATGGACTATTTTGGCGGTTTATGCATACCCATCGCGATTTCTTCTTATCCAACCCAAGGTTAGGAATGCTTGTGAATATGTTTGATAAAATGCCGAAGGAAAAACAACAAGAACACTTAGAGAACGGAGAACGTTATTTATTGTCTCTGTAAGATTAGGTTATTGTTTCCTGTTTCAGTCTAAACTAATTGTATGGTAAAAACTATACACAAATAACAAGGTCCATAATAGGGTTCTGATCCAGTTCTTTTTTATGAGTGAAAGCAGGAGTTGTTCGTTTACCATTCCCTTTGAAAGTTTAGTGTGTATTGGGACAAAATGCGAGAAAGTAACGATCCATAAAAGAGAGATAATTACAAGACTTGTAAGGTTATAGAAGTTGTTTTCTAAAAAAAAATTATAGCTCCCAATACCAAGCTGTCCAAGCATCAATGGCATCACGATAAAACTAAAACGAGAAGTATATTCTTTATGCCATTTGACGAGATTTTCTGATTCGTAATAAAGAAAACTTGGATACACCACTATTTGTATCATCCATATTAAAACTACTAATCCGCCATCTAATAAAAGTCTAATAAGAACTAAGGTGTTCACAAGTGATTCGTTATTTTTGAACTCATTGGTTTAGTAATTGAGAAATAGTAATCAATCAGGTTCCCGTTTTCGTCCACTAAATACTTTTGAAAATTCCATTTCACACTAGAGCTTTTTTTATTGTTAAGCTCTTTTGTTGTAAGCCATTGGTATAAAGGATGTTGATTATCTCCTTTTACCTCAATTTTTTCCGTTAATAAAAAAGTAACACCAAAATTGATTGAGCAAAACTCTTCGATTTCCGAAGAATTTCCTGGTTCTTGACTTCCAAACTGATTACAAGGCAATCCAATAACAACAAGTTCTTCTGTATACTTATCACTTAACTCTTGTAATTCTTTATATTGTTTTGTGAACCCACATTTGGATGCTACATTAACAAAAAGTAGTTTTTTACCTTTAAAATCTTGAAGAGAAATGGTTTTACCACTGATCGAAGTTATTTCAATATCATAAATTGATGCTGTTTTTTTCTCTGAAGGTGTTACTGGTACTATTGCTTTATCAATTGTTTTCATAAGACGAGTTTACGTAAAAATACACAATTGTTTAACGTAAAGCAAAAAATATTAAACAATAATAACGAATAGAATTTTTAAATACTAAATTTATTCAATGAAACGAAAGCTGTTTTTATTTACTTTTATAAGTGAGTTTTAAAGTTAACTTTTCAAAATTTAAAAAACCGATTTATTTATGAATAAAGCAGACTGTAAAATACATATTATTGGAGCAGGAGTGAGTGGACTGATAGCTGCTAAAATATTGGAAGAAAATGGGTATTCTCCTATTATCATTGAAGCTACAGATCGTGTTGGAGGTAGGGTTAAAACGGATATTGTAAATGGATATCAGTTAGATCATGGTTTTCAGGTGCTATTAACGGGTTATCCTGCAGCTAATAAGTACCTTAATTTTGAAGCTTTAGAGTTGCAACAACTCTTACCAGGAGCATCTATTTTTAAGAATAAGCAGCAAAAAATATTAGGGGATCCACTGAGGGAGATATCGTTATTACTTCCGACCCTCTTTTCTGGAATTGGAAATTTTACGGATAAGGTTAAAATATTAAAATTGAATAGTATTCTAAAGAACAAAGAGCTTTCAGCTATCTTTTCGGAGAAAGAAAAGACTACGTTGGTTTACTTAACCGACTTTGGTTTTTCAAGGGAGATGATTACAGATTTTTTTCAACCTTTTTTTAGCGGTATTTTTCTGGAAACACAACTTGAAACATCGAGTAGAATGTTTGAATTTATCTATAAAATGTTTGGAGAAGGATATGCTTCTATACCAAAAGCAGGAATGGAAGCAATTCCGAAACAACTCTTGCAAAATTTAAAGCAAACAACCTTCAAATACAATACGAAGGTAGCATCCATTAGCGAGGGGAAAATAATACTTGAAGACAATGCGCAACTAGAAAGTGATTACACGATAATTGCTACAGATGCGTGTGGTTTAGTTCCTGAACTTAAAAAACCATTAACGGAATGGAAGTCCTGCAAGACCTTTTATTTTGAAACAGAAAAACGGATTATTAGTAAAATTTTAATTGGATTAATTCCTCAAAAAGGCACACTCATCAACAATATTTTTTACCACACGAGTATAGAAACGAATTCAAAAACGTCAAAAGAATTACTTTCGGTAACCGTAATTGACGATCAAAAGTTATCTGAAGTTCTTCTGCTTGAGGGTGTAAAAAAAGAATTAGAGGAGCATTGCGGTATTGATTCTTGTGAGTTTATCAAACAGTACACTATTCCAATGGCTTTACCAAAATTAAAGAATTTACAATACGAAATGTCGCCAGCTGAAACACGTTTAGGGCAACGTTTATTTTTAGCGGGAGATGTACAGTTGAACGGCTCATTAAATGCAGCTATGATTGCTGGTGAAAAAGCAGCACTTGGTGTTATAGAGGCATTGTCAAGATAAGTATAAGGGGTAACATAAAAGTATTTGGAATTAAATATAGGATTCCAATTATAAATTAAAACGCACACCCAATTATATCTTTGAAAAAATTAAATTTGTTGTCAAGAATTAATTTTACAATAAAGTATGAAAAAGAAAATCCTTTCAATCGTAACATTTACTTTTATTTCAATAGTGTCAATTGCACAAATGAAAGGAATTGTTTACGGATCTTCTTCTCAAGTTAGAGAAACTATTTTTGGAGCGAAACTCTATTTTACTCACAATAAATCAGGTGTATTAACAGATAAAGAAGGACAATTTGAAGTCATTTTACCTAAGAATTTACCAGACACACTAATTGTATCAGCAATTGGTTATATACCAGACACAATTATTGTCGACAAAAAAGATCGTTTTATTTCACTTGAAATTACGCTCTATTCTGAACAACTTTTAAGAGAAGTTGTTGTAGCCATTAAGAAAGAGACGCACAGTGTTTCCAGAATGAAAACCTTACAAGTAGAACAAATTTCATCAGGAGAATTAAGAAAAGCTGCTTGTTGCAATTTATCAGAATCTTTTGAAACAAACGCTTCTGTGGATGTAAATATTACAGATGCCGTTTCAGGAGCAAAGAAAATTCAAATGATGGGTTTAGATGGCGTGTATACTCAAATTCAAATGGAAAATATTCCTTATTTAAGAGGATTAGAAAGCTCTTTTGGATTGAGCTCAATATCAGGCACTTGGATAGAATCTATACAAATTACAAAAGGAACAGGAAATGTTGTAAATGGCTATGAATCAATGGCAGGATTGATCAATTTGGAGTTAAAGAAACCACTGGAAATGGAACGACTTTTTGTGAATACCTATGCAAATCGATTTGGAAGATTGGAAACCAATTTAAATGCGGGACATAAAATTAACGAAAAGTGGAGTACTGGTTGGATGGCTCATTCATCAGGAATGTTTGGTGAAATGGACAACAACAAAGACGGTTTTAGAGACCTTCCAAAAGGAAATAACAATGCTTTATTAAGTAGATGGAACTATCGAGGAACTAAATTTGAATCTCAATTTGGAATAAACGGATATTTAGACACTAAATATGGTGGTCAGACAGGCTTCACTACAAATAATCCGAATAATTTATATGGTGTTCAAATACAATCAAAACATATCGATGTTTTCGCAAAAACAGGCTTTCTGTTTGAGAAACGGCCATATCAGTCAATCGGTGTTGTGTATAATTTAAAATACCAAACAGTTGATGCGAAATTTGGAAATCGAAATTTTGAAGGAGAAGAAAAACGGGGATATATCAATGCTATTTTTGACGGGATTATTGGAAATACAAATCGAAAAATTAAAGCAGGACTAAGTTTAGTATATGTTGATATGATGCAACATTTAGATTCAAACAAGACTCTGCCATTAAAAAATGATAGAATAGAAGTTGTACCTGGAATATTTGGAGAATTTACGAATATTGGAATGCGTTTAAATACTGTTTTAGGAGCAAGAGTAGATTATCATAATTTATTTGGATGGCAATTTTCTCCCCGTTTACATTCGAAATATGCTTTAACAGAAAAAACAGATATACGTTTTACGGTTGGAAAAGGCTGGAGAGTTCCAAATTTCATGATGGATAATATTTCACTTTTAGCAACTTCTCGATCGTGGTTGGTAAACCAAAAATTACAACCAGAAATTTCCTGGAATACTGGAACTTCATTGGTACACGAATTCAAATTGTTTGATAGGAAAGCTTCATTAGTATTGGATTTATATCATATTGAATTTGTGAATCAATTGATCGTAGATAGAGATTCAATTGTCAATTCGATTGTTTTCAAAAACCTTCAAGGAAGATCCTTCTCCAATAGCTTTCAAACAGAATTTAGTTTTTCCCCACTAAAGAATTTAGATATCCGTTTAGCGTATAAATTATTAGATGTGAGAACACTATATGGAGGAGAAGTTCAGCAACAAGTTATGCTCCCGAAACACAGAGGATTTATCAATGTTGGATACAAAACAAGAGATAAACGATGGGAATACGATGCAACCTGCACTGTTTTTGGACAATCCAGATTGCCTCAAGCAATTTTAGGAGATGGAAGCTATTCAACCAATAATAAAAGTCAAGTTTATCCAATGATAAACGCACAAGTTACCCATACCTACAAATTATGGGAATTTTATTTAGGAGGTGAAAATTTAACCAATTTCAAACAAAAAAGTCCAATTATAGATTCCGCCAATCCATTTGGTTCAAAATTTGATGCAACCAGAATATGGGGGCCAATAATGGGAATTAATGTATATGCAGGTTTCCGTTACAGTATTCATCGAAAAAAACAAAAGTAGAGACGTAATTTATTACGTCTAAAACAGATTACATTAAAACAATTAATTAAATCCAAAAAAAATGAAAAATTACATTACAATATTAATCAGTATTTTAACATTGAGTTTCGCAAATGCACAAGAATCCAAACCTTTAAGAAAAGTTGAAACAATTGAAATTCAAACTTCAGCACAATGTGAAGATTGCAAAGAAAGAATTGAAAATGGATTAAATTATACAAAAGGAGTAGTCTTTGCAGAATTAAACGATGACACAAAAAAAGTAACCGTTAAATACAAAACGTCGGTTATTTCAGCACAACAAATTCGTCAAAAAATATCAGAAATAGGTTATTCAGCGGATGATGTAAAAGCAACAGAACCCGGATTGAATAAATTACCCGCTTGTTGCAAACCAGGCGGAATGGAATAAAAAAAAGCTGTAAGAATTTTCTTACAGCTTTTTTTTTATATTCTAAGTCTTAAAATATTGACTCTTTTAGTCTTTAATTTAATCAATCAAATCAAATCCAGTATATTTTCTCAAAGCTTCAGGAATTACAACTCCGTCAGGTGTTTGATGATTTTCTAATAAAGAAGCAACAATTCGAGGTAAAGCCAAAGCACTTCCATTTAAGGTGTGGCACAATTGTGTTTTCTTGTCATTTGTTTTGAAACGTAATTTCAAACGAGTTGATTGGAAGGTATCAAAACGAGAAACTGAACTTACTTCTAACCATTTCTCTTGCGCAGCAGAATACACTTCAAAATCGTATGTTAACGCAGCTGCAAAACCAGTGTCTCCACCACATAAACGTAAAACTCGATAATGTAGGCCAAGTTTTTCTAACAAACCTTTTACGTGGTCAATCATTTCCTCTAATGCTTTATCAGAATTAGAAGGATGCTCAATACGAACGATTTCTACTTTATCGAATTGGTGCAAGCGATTTAAACCACGAACATCTTTACCGTAAGATCCAGCTTCACGACGGAAACAAGGAGTATAACCTGTCATTTTGATAGAGAAATCTTCAGAAGGAAGAATTACATCTCTATATATATTTGTCAAAGGAACTTCAGCAGTAGGAATTAAATATAAATCATCTTCGTTGATGTAATACATTTGACCTTCTTTATCAGGTAGTTGACCTGTTCCATAACCACTCGCTTCATTCACAACCAAAGGCGGGATAAATTCTTGGTAACCCGCTTTTTCAGCTTCATCCAAGAAAAATGCGATTAAAGCACGTTGTAATTTAGCACCTTTTCCTTTGTAAACTGGAAAACCAGCACCTGTAATTTTAACACCTAATTCGAAATCAATAAGGTCGTATTTTTTTGCTAAATCCCAATGAGGAACCGCTGAGAAATCAAAATTTCTTTTTGCACCAACTTCTTCAATAGTGATATTGTCTAATTCGCTTTTTCCAGCAGGGACAACATCATTTGGCACGTTTGGTAATTTATATAACAACTGAATTATTTCAGCATCAAATCCTTCAACAGTAGCTTTTAAAATAGCTTCTTTCTCTTTTAAAACAGAAGTCTTAGCTTTAGAAGCAGTTGCTTCGTCTTGCTTTCCTTGTTTGAATAAATCACCTATTTCTTTTGCTAAAAGATTCAATTCTGCTGAGATGGATTCTAATTCAGTTTTTGAATTTCTCCATTTTTGGTCAATTGACAACAAAGAATCTACAGTTTCTGTAGCGTCAAAATTTCTTTTTTTTAATCCTGCAATTACAGCATCTTTCTCATTACGAATACGTTGAATCTCTAACATTGGTATTTATTTTTTAAGATATGCGAATTTACATTTTTTTAATTAATTGTAGGCTGTTTAACAGAAGAGATTCTCAGAGTATTTAGAGTAAAAAAAATACAACCACAAAAAAAAGGGTAAACATTTCTGCTTACCCTTTTTGATAATCTCTAATTCAATTATGCTTCTGTAGTTTCGAAAGGAACTACTGATACAAATGAACGATTTTCTTTTTTCTTACGGAATTCTACTAATCCATCAGTTAAAGCGTATAATGTGTGATCTTTTCCGATCCCAACATTAGCTCCAGCGTGATGATGTGTTCCTCTTTGACGAACGATAATGTTACCAGCGATAGCAACTTGTCCTCCAAAAATTTTCACTCCTAATCGCTTGCTTTCAGACTCACGACCATTTTTCGAACTACCAACTCCTTTTTTATGTGCCATTGTGTTTCAATTTAACCTCCAATTCATTTCTTCATTGGAAGTAGTTCAAATTTAAGCTTTAATGTCTGTAATAGTTATCGCCGTAAAGCTTTGACGGTGACCATTTCTTTTCTTGTAACCTTTACGTCTCTTTTTACGGAAAACGATTACTTTGTCACCTTTACAGTGATCATTTACTTCTGCAGAAACCAAGGCTCCTGTTATAGCTGGGGCGCCAACGTTGATTTTGCCACCATCTTCGATTAGAAGTACTCTGTCAAAGCTAATTTTAGCTCCAACGTCTTCTTTCAAACGGTGTACAAAAATCTTTTGGTCTTTTTGCACTTTAAACTGCTGCCCTGCTATCTCTACAATTGCGTACATATAGCTGTTATTAAATTACTAATTAATCCGAAAATCGGAAGACAAAGATAGGATTTTAATTTATAAAACAAAGTTGTTAACATTTATTTTTTAAAATAATAAATTAATTCTCTACTTCACCCTTCATCTTTTCTGCATTTTCTGCCATTTTCAAAGAATCTACCATTTCTTGAATATCTCCATTCATAAAAGAGGCTAAATTATAGATTGTTTTCCCTATTCTATGGTCTGTGATTCTACCTTGAGGATAATTGTATGTTCTAATTTTAGCAGATCTATCTCCCGTAGAAACCAATGTTTTACGGTGTGCTGCTCTAATTTCATGAACTCTATCCAACTCTCTTTGGTACAAACGTGAACGCATTACAGTGATTGCTTGCGCTAAATTTTTATGTTGTGAACGTCCATCCTGACATTCAACCACTAATCCTGTTGGGATGTGCGTTAAACGAATTGCAGATTCTGTTTTGTTAATGTGCTGACCTCCAGCTCCTGAAGCTCTAAAAGTGTCTCTTCTAACGTCGCCCATATTCAGCTGAAAATCAACCTCTTCAGCTTCTGGAAGTACAGCAACTGTAATTGCTGAAGTGTGAACTCGACCTTGAGATTCGGTTTCGGGTACTCTTTGTACACGGTGCACACCTGATTCAAATTTCAACATTCCGTACAAGCCAATTCCTTCGATATTCATCGAAATCTCTTTGTATCCTTTTGTTGTGCCTTCAGATGAATTGATAACTTCATATTTCCATCCCATTTCCTTGAAAAACATGGTGTACATTCTGAAAATATCTTCCACAAAAATACATGCTTCATCACCACCTGTACCAGCACGCAACTCCATAATGGCGTTTTTATCGTCTTCTGGGTCTTTCGGGATTAAAAGCATTTTGATTTCTTCTTCTACGATGGGTCTTTTTTGCTCAAGCTCATCAATTTCCATCTTTGCCATTTCGCGCATTTCTGGATCTTTTTCAGAAGAAAGCATTTCTCTCGAACTTTTAAGGTTGTCAAAAATACCCTTGTATGTTTTATACGCTTGAACGATCTCTTCTAAATCGCGGTATTCTTTACTTAATTTAATATAGCGATCCATGTTAGAAATAATATCTGGATCAACAATTAAAGTTCCAACTTCAATGAATCGGTAATTGATTGCTTCTAATTTGTTTAATAAATCTTCCATGTTTTAAAGAGATTTTAGATATTTAGAAGTTAGATACTTAGACTTAAGCATATCTGAACTTCTAAATTTCTATTTTCAACCATTAAGTATCTAAACTTAAACGGGTCTAATTTCTAACTTCTATCCGTCTATCGTCTAAAAGCTAATATTCGAAAACTCCGTAATCTGAAGTAATCGTTAATTTTTTACCTTCATTGCTTTCAACTCTTCCAATAATCTGTGCATCTATATTGAATGATTTTGAAATTTCAATGATTGAAGATGCGATTTCTTCATTAACATATAGTTCCATTCTGTGCCCCATATTAAACACTTTATACATTTCTTTCCATTCCGTTTTAGATTCTTCTTGAATCAATTTGAACAAAGGGGGAATTGGGAACAAATTATCTTTTATGATGTGTACATTTTCTACAAAATGCAATACTTTCGTTTGAGCTCCTCCACTACAATGAACCATTCCAGCAATATCACTTCTATGTTTATCCAGAATTTTCTTGATAACTGGCGCATACGTTCTTGTAGGAGACAATACCAGTTTACCTGCATTGATAGGTGAACCTTCGATTGAATCTGTTAATTTTTTAGAACCTGAATAAACCAAATCAGCAGGAACACTTGCGTCAAAACTTTCTGGGAAATCTGTTGCTAATTCTTTTGAAAAAACATCATGTCGAGCTGAAGTCAACCCGTTACTTCCCATTCCACCGTTGTATTCCGTTTCATAAGTTGCTTGACCGAACGAAGCTAAACCAACGATTACATTACCTCCTTTGATGGTATGATTTGAAATAACTTCCGAACGCTTCATTCTACAAACTACTGTAGAATCAACAATAATTGTACGAACTAAATCGCCAACATCTGCTGTTTCTCCACCTGTAGAATTAATTCCAATACCTTGATTTCTAAGATCTTCCAATAAAACTTCTGTTCCATTGATGATTTCCGAAATAACTTCGCCAGGTATTAAGTTTTTATTTCTTCCAATTGTTGAAGAAAGTAAAATGTTATTTGTAGCTCCAACACACAATAAATCATCGATATTCATGATTAATGCATCTTGTGCAATTCCTTTCCAAACAGAAATATCTCCTGTTTTTTTCCAATACATATAGGCTAAAGAAGATTTTGTACCAGCACCATCAGCATGCATAACAATACAATACTCTTCGTCTCCTGAAAGTGTATCGGGAACAATTTTACAAAAAGCTTGAGGGAATAACCCCTTATCTACATTTTTAATTGCGTTGTGGACATCTTCCTTTCCGGCAGAAACTCCTCTAAGATTGTATCGTGTATCAGACATATTCTATTTTGAAAATTCAAAGATACTAATTTCTAAATGATATCTTTAAAGTTGATAAAACAAAAAAAAGCGATAGGACGGGCGTCCTATCGCTTCTTAAATCAACCTAACCTAACCACCTAAATCAAGACAAAGATAGGAAGGTTTTTTAAATCTCCAAAGAAAAAATCATTTTTTTTCATTTAACCTATAATCATTCGACTTACAAAAGATATCCCTTACTCATTTAGAGTAACTTACTTGTTTAGTGTTGTGGTGCTCCAAATGTTTTTTTTTGATTTTTTAGTTATCTTAGCCTGTCTGTTACTATGACTTATAAATCAAATTATTGAATTTCAGACAGTTGTGATTTTTGCGTTTTATATGAGTCGTTTGATATTTTTATTTTTTAGTGTTTTTACAGCATCATTTATTTTTGCACAAACTCCTATTGCCCAATTTACTGTTAATCAAACTTCTGTTTGTGCAGGTTTTCCAATCACTTTTACGGATCTTTCAAATTATGGAGGTGCTGCTGTAATTAGTACAAACTGGGATTTTGGACAAGGTGGTAGTTCTACTGCTACAAATCCAACTTATACGTATGCTAATGCTGGAACTTATATAGTTTTATTAACTGTGATTTCAACCGGAGGAACGGATTTTGAACAAAAGGCAAGTTACATTACAGTGAACCCAAACCCTTTAGCCAATTTTACAACTTCTGGAAATGGATGCACAGTTCCATTTGCTGTTACATTTACAAATACATCTTCAGTAGGGGCAGGGATCAATTACAGCTGGGATTTTGGTAATACACAAACATCTGTTGCTATTAATCCGCCAGCGGTTACGTATAACGCTTCTGGAACTTTTCCTGTTCAATTAATTGTCACAAATTCAATTACAGGGTGTACAAAAACGATTTCAAAAAACTTAGTTGTATCTGATTATGCTGCCGCAATTACGGTCGCCGCAACAGGGTGTGTTGATCAAGTTGTTACCATAACTGATGCTTCAACTGTAGGGGCGGATACATGGAGTTGGACTTCGGGTAATGGACAAAGTTCAATTGTTCAAAATCCAAGCTTTACCTATGCTGCAGCTGGAACATATACGATTGGTTTGACCTCTCAAAATTCTGTATCAGGTTGTTCTAGTACGATTACAAAAAGTATAACAATCAATACTGTTCCAATCCCTTCTTTTACGGCTACACCGTTAGCAGGTTGTTCACCTCTAAGTGTTGCTTTCACAAACACATCTGGACCAGGGACTTATCTTTGGGTTTTTGGGAATGGGTCTACTTCAACAATGCAAAATCCCCCAGCCAAAACATACATCGCTAATGGTGTTTATGATGTAAGTTTAACAAAAACAGATGCAAATGGCTGTGTAGGAACGACAACCATTCCAGCAATGATTACTGTTGGTCCACCAGTTGCTGCGTTTAGCTCAGACCTGGTAAATGGCTGTGCTCCTTTACCCGTTACTTTTACCGACATTTCTACTTCACCAAATCCTATCGCTGACCCTATTGTTTCTTGGCTATGGACATTTGGAGATGGAGCTACTTCAACCCTTCAAAATCCCCCCGCACACACCTACGCAATTGGGACATTCAATGTAAGCTTAGAAGTAACAACGCAAAGTGGTTGTAACGTTATCACAATTATGAATAGTTATGTACAGGTTGGAATGATTGATTTAGTTGATTTTTCTTTATTCCCAATCAATGAATGTGCGAAAAAAGACATAACCTTTACCGATCTTTCAGTGATATCTACACCGCATACAGCGAACGAGGTGACCTATAGATGGGATTTTGGTGATAATGGAAGTTCAACTTTGAAAGACCCATTATACAATTTCCCCATTGATACAGGTGCGTTTGATATTCAATTAGTTGTAACTTTTAGAGGCTGCAATGATACCTTGGAAAGAACAAACCAAATTTACATAAAAGCACCTATTTCAAGATATACAGTGCCCGCACTTTATTGTAATCCTGTTGCTTTTCCAGTTGTCGTAAATGTGGTTGACGATGCAATTTCAGGAACTTCTACAGACAATGTTGATATGATATGGAGATGGGGTGATGGCACGGAGGATTTACTAATTAGTGCCGATGTTTTTGATCTGGATCAAGGAAGTAGTTCTCATAGTTATGCCTCATACGGTACCTACGAAATCAAACAATTAATTCGTAACTATACAACTGGATGTGAGGATAGTACAACACAGACTATTTTCATTACGAGTATGGATGCTGGTTTCACACTTTCAAACGACACGGTTTGTAATAATTTACCTCTAACTCTAACGAGTACTTCTGTATTTCTTGATCCAATTGCAGATTTCACATATACAATGGGGGATGGCGGTATAACAACTGGAAATCCAGCAAATTACACATATACTGTACCTGGTAGTTATACTATTTCTTTACGCGCCACCAATTCTGTTGGTTGCTCAGATTCGAGTAAATTTTTAGGATTTACAGTGCTGGAACCACCCTTAGCTCAACTAACTGCTGAT
>Ga0105053_10001765_pt1 | contig 34382 bp, 23 predicted proteins | sample BON01_FD_78093 | JGI IMG/M metagenome (GOLD analysis project Ga0105053, IMG submission 78093) | Freshwater microbial communities from Lake Bonney liftoff mats and glacier meltwater in Antarctica - BON-01 | ecosystem: Environmental > Aquatic > Freshwater > Ice > Glacier meltwater | place: Lake... | reverse complement strand
TTCACGCTGAATACGGACATCTTGTTTTGACATTGTAACTTGTCCTTTTTTCATGACCAAAATTACTTGATTTTGCGAGTTTATCTCAACTCCTTTTTTGTCAACCAATTTCGGGCATGTCCATACCCACACCCGGGTACCCACACCCGGGTACCCACACCCGGCACCCACACCCGGCACCCACACACCCGGGTACCCACACCCGGCACCCACACCCGGCACCCACATAGGGCGCTGCCCCATGTTAGAGATTTCGCCCTTTCAGGGCTATGCGCGAAGAATACCAGGAAAGTGCCCTATTTTGCCCCTTAAAATCCAGGGCAAATGCCTCTTTTTCGCGTTCAAATCTTCCTGATCTTTTTACTTGTTGCCCCCTGCTTCTTGCTGGCCCAGCCCTACGCTGATCCCGCTCAATACGACATTCCCATCGAGCACTATTATGTTTATGGTCCCGCAGACAGCTTTTTGTTTTATTCAGAAGCCAAAGCGGATTTGGCCCGCAGGCAAAACAACTTGGGTGTTTGGCTTACTACCCGGATGGATGTGTCCGATTTTTTCTACGAAACCGATCAATACCAGGCTGCGTCCCGCTACCTCGATGAAACTTGGGCCGGAAAATGGCGGGAGCCACGGAGCGAAGAAGAATGGAGCCTTTGCTGCTACGTTCAATCAAATCGTGGAACCGATCTGGTGCAGGCCGGCAAAATGATGCAAGCCATTGCCGCATTCCAGGATGCTGCCAGCATGTACGAGCGCTTCCGATTCGAGGATTTTGATGCCATTGAATTCATATACAAGCCGCTGGGCAACTGCTTCACCCGACTTGGCGACGACGACAAAGCCTTAGCAGTGTTCTTTAAAACGCTGATGCTCCCGGGTGACAATGAAACCATGGCCGGCGTGTATTGCAACATTGGCATCGCCTATTGGAATAAAGGCGATTACGAGGCGGCAGAGAAATACCAGCGGCAGGGCTTGGGCTTTCAGGATGTCTCGAAACTCAAACGAGCCTTGTTGCTGGGTGCGCTCGCACAAGTAATGCTCGATAAAGGACAGCTGCAACAAGCCGCCCGCAGTGCCGATGAATCCTTGAAACTGCTGGCATCGAGAAGTTCTAAAGGACTAGCCCTGGAATACCGCAGCTATTCCCGGCGAACGGCAGGAATAGCCAAGCTACGGTTGGGAAAATTATCCGAAGCCCTACTATTGCTTCAGGGAGCCCGCAGCGATGCTGAACAGGTTTTTGGCGCGCAGTCCCGCGAACTGGGCAAAATCTATATTGCCCTGGCTGAATTGTATTTATTGCGTGTTAATACCCGGCTAGCGATGGATGCCGCCAACCGCGCATTAAGTGCTGTGCTGCAAGGTTTTCAACCAATCAGGCCGGAAGAGAACCCCAGGATTGCCAGTTTTTACGAAGAAAATGTGATTTTCGAAGCGCTGGCGGTAAAGGCCGCAGCAGCGCAACAAGCCTATACTAAAAGCGGTAACTCCGGCTGGCTTACCTTGGCCCTCGACTGCCACGACCTCGCCTGGAAAGCGGAAACCCAACAGCGAAAAACATTTCAGTACAGCAGCTCAAAACTGAATTTGCAACGCAGCAGTCGCGAACGGGAGCTGTCGGCCATGCGGGTGGCACGGCTGCTTTTTGAAAAAACAGGAGCGTCGAAATACCTGGACAAAGCATTCTCGATTGCCGAACGCAGCAAAGCCTCGCTGCTCAACGACGCCATGCAGGACAACCTCGTGCGGCAGCGTCTGGCGGAAAGCGACCGTCGTTTTTCGGAACTCAACACCTTGCGCCAGCATTTTTCCGCGTTCGAAAAGCAGATACTGCTGCACCCTGACGACAAACTACTCCCACAATGGCGCAGCGAAGCCGATGCGCTTTCTGTACGGATCAATGAACTGGAATCAGCGCTCAGCGCTGCGTATCCGCAACTCGCCGAGCAGCAATTGGCAACGGCCCTGGATGCACAAAACAGTCTCCAAGATGGGGAGGCATTGGTGGCGTATTTTGTTGGCCCTGCGTATATCGAAGCCTTTGTTTTTCAGCAGAATAAAGCAGCACAATGGTTTTCCTTTGAAAATTCAGCGTCCCTGAAAGGCTTGCTTGAGCAGTATTTAGCCTATTTTGAAAACCAGAATGCCATACTGAACGATCCTCAGGGCTATTTGAATGCCGCTTATTTGCTTTGGCAAAAACTCTTGCCTGCGGAACTGGCAAGCGCGCAAATCATCAACATTGTACCGGATGGCTTTTTGAATTTTATTCCCTTTGATGCCTTGGTGACAGCGCCACCTCAAACCAGCACTTCCTTGCGCAATGCACCCTATTTGATACGACGGCAGCAGGTTCGCTACGCTTGGTCGCTGAGTGTGTTGGGGCAGCAAAAAAAACTGAAATCAAACGCAGGGGACTACGCCCTTTGCCTGGCACCCGGCTTTGCCAAAGGAGCACGAGGGTTGGCCCCTTTAAATTCCCTTGCCTCGGAGCGGCCATCCAACTGCAAAGCATTGTTGAATGCAAGCGCTGACGTGGAGCATTTTACCCGGGAAGCAGGCCTATACCGGGTGCTGCATTTATCGACCCACGCTTTTGCGACACAGGAGGACGGCCAGTTGCCCCGGCTGGAACTCTTCGACCAGCCATTATACTTGCCCAGCATCTATGCGCTGCCTTTGCAAGCCGACTTGGTGACCCTGAGCGCTTGCCAAACAGGCTTGGGCCAGTTGCAGTCGGGAGAAGGGGTCATGAGCCTGGCGCGCGCCTTCGCGCAGGCGGGCGCGGCCTGTGTGGTATCGAGTCTTTGGTCGGTGAATGACCAGAGCACCAGTAGATTGCTGGCGGGATTTTATCGGAACTTGGAAAGCGGCAGCAGCGTCGGGCAGGCATTACGCGCAGCGAAGTTGGCCTATATTGGCGATACGGAGCTGCGGTCGACCATGCAATCGCCCTATTTTTGGGCGGGCATGGTGATGGTGGGTGATGATCGGGTGGTGGAGCCGGGGGAAGGGAATTGGATTTGGGTGGTGGGGTTGGTGCTGTTGCTGGGCGTTGCGTTGTGGTGGAGATTGCGAAAGACGCCCTCTTGAGATTGGAAACCAGTGGATCCATTGACCGATGGCGAAAGGCTGAATTTGTTTTTACTTATTGGTCGGACGATGAAAAATCGTCAGACCAAAGGGCCCTTGGGGTTGTGTGAAAAGTCCTACATTGAAAATGTAGCCAAGCTTTATTTCGAATTTCTTGGCGAAGACCTTCCAGGTTTTTAAAACTTGGAAGGTCTAACGCTCGAATAGAATTAAATTTTGTTGACTATCCCGGCCCTGCCCTTCTGATACAACCCCTAAATTGTTACTACCAACAATTTATGCAGCAATATGCTCAACTCTTCGCCCCTTGTCAAGGCCATCACTGCGAGCCATCTTTAATCAAATAGTCGTAGTGCACGTTTTTAATCGGAATGGTATTGTCCTTGTCGCCGTGGGACGGGCATAATCCTTGAGGCTGCTGTGCTTTTGGGGGATTTCATAGGCAACATACCAAATATTGACTCCAATGTAGTTTAAAACAAGCTTGGTAACTCCATGCCATGCGGGATGACACTTCAACAATAGGCACTAGTGGTCCTGCAAGTCAGTTTCGACAGGTGAATGCTTACTGGGCAAGTGTTGTTTTCTACAAAAATGTATCGTGGGAATTGGTTGTCGACTGTTTTACTTGGGCTCTGGGCGAGCTTTGACAACTTCAAAAAAAAGCTGTTCGGCGGCTTGGCCTGGCGGCGGAGTGAGCATTTGTCAACATTTTTTTCATGTTGACAAATTTGGGCGCATGTTAAGATCTTTTGCTCAGATAGATGGTAATTCACCCGTCGAAACTGACTTGACGGCCCACTAGTCAGTCAAAAACAGCCCACTAGATGTTTCAAAAAAGCTTCCATGGCAAGTGCCACGTCCACCATTTTATCCTCCCCGCGCCATTACGTCTATTCATTAAATAGCAAACTCCCATCCCCATAACTCAGAAACCTAAACTCATTTTCCAAGGCATAATTGTAGATGTCACGCCAGTTTTCGCCCGTGACCGCTGCCACCAGCAACAGCAGCGTTGAGTTGGGTTGGTGGAAGTTGGTGATAAGGGCATCGGCAATTTTCAGCCGATAGGTAGGCACAATGATGATCTGGGTTTTACAGATCAAACGCGGTGCTTTATGCAGGTTCATCCAGGCGAGCAATGATTGCAGGGCATCAATGGCACTCAGGTCAGTGATTATTTCATACGGATCCCATTGTTTGATTTCCAGTGCTTGAATGTTTGCTTTGGGGGTTTCATGCGCTTTCACGCCCATCCAGTAAAGGGTCTCCATGGTGCGCAGTGAGGTCGTTCCCACCGCAATGGTTTTTCCTGTTGTCTGCAACTGCTCCAAGATGTTTTCTATGGTTTCAGCCTGAACATCAATCCATTCGGCGTGCATCTCATGGCCTTCCATGGTTTCAGATTTCACGGGCTTGAAGGTACCAGCACCGACATGTAGGGTTACATAGTTTTTGGAGATACCCTTTGCCTGCAAGCGCTCAAAAATACTTTCGGTGAAGTGCAGCCCTGCCGTTGGCGCGGCGACGGAACCTTTTTGTTTCGCATACACTGTTTGGTAGCGACTGGTATCAATGGCTTCGCATTCTCTTTTCAAGTAAGGCGGAATGGGCATTTCGCCGATACTTTCCAGCAGTTCTGCAAAGGACAATGACGCAGGCTGCCAAGAGAATTCTATGGTATGCGTACCTTCGCCATGTTGCATGATTTCTGCTGAAAACAGAAACTCCGGCGAACGGTGGATCAGTACTTTTTCCTTCCATTTGTGCATTCTCCCAACCAGGCATTTCCAACGAACGCTACCCGTTTGGGCCATAGCGACATCGGGCGTTGCGTTTTCTTCGGCGGGTTCCAAACAGAACACCTCTACCTTCCCGCCAGTCGCATTTTGAAAGATGATTCTGGCGTGGATCACTTTGGTGTCGTTGAAAATCAACAGCGCATTTTCAGGAATGTATTGGGCGATATTGCCGTAGGTATCCTCCTCTATGGCACCTTTCTGGTAGACCAATAATTTGCTCGATGCTCTTTCCGCCAATGGGTATTTGGCGATCCGGTTTTCCGGCAAATCGTAAGTGAAGTGCTCTATTTTAAATTGTTGTGCCTGCATTTTTGGAATGGATGTATCTCGTGGCAAAACTACGACACAAAGCATAAGAACTTGAAAGAGCAACCGTTTTTAGGTCAAATTCGTGCCAAACGTAACATTCTGCCGAACTTGCTCCAATCCTTTCGGGCCATAGAATTACCTTTCGGCTATAAGTGCCTCATCCGGCGAATGCGATGTGAATAGGTGGCCAAATTTGCCATTCATTTTCGTTGTTCGTCGGTTAAAATGTTCCGACGATGAAAAAGACCATTGCCCTACTCCCACTGCTTCTTTTTAGCCTGCTGCTCCAGGCCCAAAAGCCCATCACGCTGCAAGACTGCTTTCAATTTTTCATATTCTACCCGCAAGCTGGCGGCCAATATTTTTACATGGATGATGGGAAGCACTATGCCAACATCGACCGTGATGGCTTGCATTTTCGGGATATTCGCGACGATTCAAAAGACTCCCTCGTTGCGATGAACCTGTCGGATGAAGCGAAGGAGTTTGATCGCTTTGAATTCAGCAAAGATGAGACGAAGCTGCTGCTGCGCACCGAGACGGAGCCTGTTTACCGTCATTCCGTTTTGGCAAATAGTTACGTGTATGATTTCGCTACCAAAAAAACGACCCCGGTTTACGAGGCTGAAAAACAGCAGTATGTGACGCTTTCGCCCGATGGTAAGTCTGTCGCTTTTGTCGTTAATAACAATTTGTATATCAAAGATTTAGAATTAAATAAAGTCATTCAGATCACGCGGGACGGCGAAAAAAACAAGATCATCAACGGTCTGCCCGACTGGGTATACGAGGAGGAGTTTAGTCCGGTGGATGGTGATGGTATGGTGGCTACCCGCTGGAGCCCAGACAGTAAATTATTGGCATTTATCAGATTCGATGAAACAGCGGTGCCGGAATTCCCACTGACGTGGTACGAAGGCGGAATGTACCCGCGCCGGTCATCTTTCAAATACCCAAAAGTAGGGGAGGTAAACTCCCTGGTCAGCGTGCATTTGTATGATGTTGGCACAGACGAGATGCTGGGCGAAATTATGGGCCTCGAGTCGGATGATTACGTTCCACGCATCAATTTTACCCCCGATAACCAACTCGTTCTGTCTAGGCTCAATCGTCGACAAGACACCCTGGAATTGCTGATTGCCATGCCTGGCCGTCCGATTCGCGATCGTGAAACGAACAAGAATTATATCCCGGTGCGCTTGCTTTTGCAGGAAACAGATGCTGCGTATGTTGAATTGGAGTGGGAAAGCAAGCTCACCTTTTTGGAAAAAGATCGGCAGCATTTTTTGTGGGTAAATGAGCGCAGTGGCTATCAACACATCTGGCGCTTCCCGATGGATAAAGGGACGGGTGAAGCGCCAATCCCCTTGACGAAAGGGGAATTTGATGTCACGGCGTTTTATGGTGTCAATGAAAACACAGGCAAGTTTTACTTTCAGGCGGCCACGCCAACGCCTTTGGATCGACAAATTTGGGAAGGAGACCTTAATGGTGGGGAGCCCCGTTTAATCACCGCGTCCAGCGGTACCCATGATGCCAGTTTTAGCCCAACTTTTGAATTCATGCAACATTCCTGGTCTGATGCGAACACACCGCCCGTGGTTGCTATTTGCAACAATATTGACGACACGTTGCGGGTCATTACCAAAAATGAACGGGTGCGAAAATTGCGAAAGGAGTATGGTTTTGTAGACAAAGTTTTTTTTCAATTCAAAATCAGTGATGGCACCATGCTCAACGGATGGATGTTAAAGCCTGCCGTGATGGACAGCAGCATTAAATACCCGGTTTTATTAGATAACTATGGAGGCCCGGGCTCTCAAACTGTTCAAAATCAATATGATGGCTATATGAATCCCTGGCACCAGATGTTGGTGCAGAAGGGCTATGTGGTGATGAGCTTGGATAACAGGGGAACGGGTGCTCGCGGTCGGGACTTCAAAAAATGCACCCAACTACAACTCGGTAAGTTGGAAACGGAAGACCAAATTGCTTGCGCGCGCTACCTGCGCACGCTCCCCTGGGTGGATCCGGCGCGCATCGGGATTTGGGGCTGGAGTTTCGGTGGCTACCTGAGCACATCGTGTATTTTGAAAGGGAATGACGTGTTTAAAATGGCCATGGCTGTCGCGCCTGTTACCAATTGGAAATGGTATGACTCCGCTTACACGGAGCGGTACATGCATACCACCAAGGACAACGCGCAGGGCTATGAAGATAATTCGCCTGTAAATTTTGCCAAGCTTTTGTTCGGTAACAACTATTTAATTTGCCACGGCATTACCGATGACAATGTGCATTTCCAACAAACCACGGAAATGATCAATGCTTTGATAAAGGCAAACAAGCAGTTTGAAACCTATTATTATCCCAACCGCAACCATGGAATTTATGGGGACAATGCGACGATTCACTTGTTTACGAAGTTGACGAATTTTGTGTTGGAGAAATTGTAGGGGTTTCTACCATAGCCTGGGCTAAACGCTATTCATATTAGCCCCAGCGGGGCGGTAATATCTGTAGCCTTGAATGCGCCCAGAAATGCCAGCCCCAGCGGGGCGGGTATGTGGAAATTACGTGATTATATTGTCGCCCCGCTGGGGCTAAAAAAAATGATGCCCACCTTCTACAGATATCACCGCCCCGCTGGGGCTGGCTTTAGGGATATTATGGGCTTTTTTTGCTGCATTTTTGCCATAGTTTGTTGGCTATGGTGTTTCTACCAATTAGACCTGGAAATTGGGGATTGCAACAGTCCGCCTTCCCAAATTGTGGAATATTTTTCTCAAAACCAACCCAATTTGCTCTTAGCACAGCTTTTTTACCTGCTATTTCGAACTAAAATTTAGACAGAACAGTATGAAAAATTTGCTTTTGCTTTTCGCTTTTTTACTTGGAACACTTTCCATCACACACGCGCAGGAATTTTCTCTCGGCCCCGTTATTGGGGTTAATTACACCTCACTCAGTGATGCGCCTGGCACCAACAGTGGACTTCTTGGCTTAAATGCTGGTTTAGCTTTGGTGTACAGTACGGAGGAACATTGGGGAATTGGTATGGACCTAAAATATTCAGGAGAAGGAATGGAAACCGAGCAACGTGGTATGACCGCCAAAACACGGCTTAACTATGTAAGGTTGCCTGTTAAGTTTTATTACTTTTTCAATAAATTTGGAGACGATTTTCGTCCAAAAATTTACGTAGGCCCTTCATTTGGCTTGTTGGCAGGTGGTAAAACAGAGCGTTTCACTGAATTAGGCACCTTCAAAACCAACTCAACAGACCTGTACGAAAAATTCGATGTTGGAGCGTTGATCGGCACTGGTTTCAACTACCGTGTTGCTCGGGGTACTTGGCTAAATGTTGATGTAGCTTATGCGCACGGTCTTACCAATGTCGCCAAATCGGGCAAGGCATATAATCGCAATCTAATGGCAAGCGTTGGGTTAGCCTGGGGATTGAATTAGTCAAGCTTTAATCGCGACCATTCAACTTCCATAAAGAGAGCCTCTCGTAACATTTGTTATGGGGGGCTTATTTTTTTGCTAGAAAAGGCGGCGCAACGTAAATTTCTACTGTATTTTGGCCCAAAACAGTAGAATATGAATAGAATAGTTCTTGCAATGTTTATCTGGCTTAATTGCCAAACACTTCTTTGCGCGCAACAAAAAATTAGCCTTGGATATTACCTGCCGAACATCACTTATGATACAAATATACCAACGCCAGAGGCTTGGCTAGGTTACCAGGTAGGAGAATGGCACGCCTCACACGACCAACTGCTTGGCTATATGAAGGCATTGGCAGCTTCCAGCAATAGAATAAAATTGGAGGAATATGGTCGCTCCCATGAAAATCGACCACTGATATGCCTGACGATTTCGGATCCATCTAACTTGGCGAACCTGGATGCAATCCAAGCCGGTCGAAAAGCATTGGCAAATCCGGCTAATTCCAAAACGTTACAATTGGAATCATTGCCTGCGGTCAACTACATGGGATATTCCATACACGGAAATGAAACGAGTGGCAGCAATGCAGCATTTTTGGTGGCGTATTACTTGGCTGCTGGCCAAAGTGACTCCTTGAAACTGTTGCTCAAAAATACCATAATTCTATTGGATCCCTGTTTTAACCCGGATGGGATGCAGCGTTTTTCAACTTGGGTAAACAGCCATAAATCGAAAAACAATACCGCTGACCCGGCAGATGATGAATACAATGAGCCTTGGCCCAGAGGAAGAACCAACCATTATGGATTTGACTTGAACAGAGATTGGCTGGTAGCCCAACAACCAGAATCTAAAGGGAGGGTAGCCATTTTCCAAAAGTGGAAACCCAATGTGCTCACGGATCACCATGAAATGGGCTCAAACGCAACTTTTTTCTTTCAGCCGGGCGTTCCAAGTCGGGTAAACCCGCTCACCCCTGCCAAAAATCAGGCACTGACGGCCAAGATTGCAGGCTTTCATGCCAGGGTTCTAAACAAAAACAATGTCCTGTATTACACCGGGGAAAACTACGATGATTACTACTATGGCAAAGGTTCGACCTATCCAGATGTTCAAGGATCTATGGGAATTTTATTTGAGCAAGGCAGCAGCAGGGGTACGGCTCAGGAAACAGAGAATGGCCTGCTGACTTTCCCTTATTCCATTCGAAACCAGGTATTTACATCGCTATCTACGCTTCAAGCTGTCGGTGAAATGCGCGTTGAACTCAATGAATACTTGCGTGAGTTTTACCAGACGGCCATGGAGGAAGCGCGAAAATCTGACATTAAGGGTTACTTGGTGGCTGATGGCGACTTGCCAAACCGGGAATTTTTGGATATTTTGCGAGCACAGGACGTAAACATCCTAGGATTGAAAAAGGGAGTGACATTAAATGGCCATTCATTCCAACCTGGAAATGCCTTTTTTGTGCCGTGCGAACAGGCTCAATATCGATTGGTTCGGGCCATATTCGAACGTCCAACGTCCTTTCCGGACAGTATTTTTTACGATATTTCCACCTGGACCTTGCCTGATGCTTTTGGGCTTGAATGGGCAACGGTAAATACCCTAAACTTTAATGCAGAAAATTTTGACCCTGCATACACCCCAGCTCGATTAGCGCCCACTTATCGCGTTGGCAGTGGGGTCTCGTTTGCGTATGCCATCATGCCTGAACCGTACGAGTTTCCTAAAGTTTTGGCCCAAATACTTAAAACCGGATTACGGGTTAAAGTGGCGATGAAGCCATTTAGCACAAAAGAGCAAAAGTTTCGAGAAGGAACCATCGTTATCGCAGCGGATCGGCAGCCCAAAAGCGCCGAAGAATTTTCGGGGATAATGAACGATTTAGCATTTCCCGACCTACCGATTCATCGTATTGAAAGCGGATTTACCCTTGAAGGGCCAGATTTGGGCAGTAATAATTTTGAATTGGTCAGACAGCCGAAAGTGCTGATGTTAACGGGTGAAGGGGTAAATGTAGCCGATGCGGGCGAAATATGGCACTTGTTGGATATCAGGTATGATATGCCCGTGACGATGGTTCAAACCAATCGCTTTTCAGGTGTTAATTTGTCGAAATACAACGTGTTGATTTTAGCGAATGGAACTTTTAACGGCGTTTCGGCTGAAAAGGTGCGGCAGTTTGCGCTGGATGGTGGTACAATAATTGCCACAGGAATTTCTCTTAATTGGTTGAAAGCCAACGCGATAGCGCCTATTGAGTTCAAAAGGACAATAAGCGACAAAGGTGCAAGTCGGCCTTATGGCTCCATGACCGAGGATAACAGCGCATTGGCTATGCCGGGCGCCATATTTGAAGCAACTTTGGATTTGACACATCCCCTATGTTTTGGCTATACAAAACCTAAAATTCCTGTTTTCCTGGGCGACACTTTGTTTGTTGCCCCTGGAAAAAACCCCTATTCCACGCCAGTAGTCATGACCGTGAAACCATTGCTTTCGGGTTATGTACACCCTAAAGTGTTGCCATTAGCCTCGAATGCAGCTGCTGCGATTGTGTATGGATTGGGCCGGGGAAAGGTAATTTGTTTCCCCGGCAACCCAAATTTTCGCGCATTTTGGTATGGTACAAATCGGCTGTTTGCCAATGCGATATTTTTTGGCAATTTGATAAGCAATGACAGTACTGAAAAGAAGTAGGGTTTTGAAAAGGAATGCAGCCACAAATTCCAAATGCAACACCGCTCTTTTCCAGGAGCGTGTGACAGCTTATTTGTCGAATTGGTGTAAATCATAGCGCTCAATAATGCCAATAAGTTTTTTGTCGTAAGTATTATCGGTTGCGTACCCAGCGCTTTTCAAACCTTGGGCCCAACGCCGATAATCGCGTCCGTACTTTTTAAGTTTCGCATACCGCGGCCCCGTTAATAGTTTGCTGTGTGCGTGCCAGCTTTGCTCGGGATTGCTGAATTTCAGGAAAAAATCCTTGTGGGTATCGTCCGTGTAGTTGGAACAATGGCCTTTTTTGCAGTTTTTTGAAAAGCATTTCATGCCAAAATGATTGTTGTTTCCGACAGCTAGTTTGCTCGTACCAGCCCGACTTTCAACGAGTCCTTGTGCCAGGCTGATGCTGGCAGGCACCCCATATTTGTACATTTCCTGCCGTGCAATGCCACTAAATTTCCGGATGTAATTGGTAGATTGGTCACTGCGGAGCATTTCCCTCGAAACAGGCTCTGTTTCCGTCTTTGGCAGTTTTTTTCCATTGCTTATCGCAGGCAGTTTTTTGTCTTTTTTTATGGAAGGGCGTTTTTTTTCAACCCCGACCCCGAGTGTTGTTTCTTCGTTCCAGTCAACTTTTTGGCTGCCAGCAACAAAGGCGCCCGAACCAGTGCTTCCGCCTAACAAGTAATAAGCAGCAAGGGCGAGAAACCCGAACTTCATCAGCGTATATTTATTAAAGGCAGCACCCGAAACCTGCGTACTTCGGAATTTTAGGGACAGCCATTTTCTTTTAAACCGTTTAAGCCGACTTTGAAACAAGCCAGAAAACGAGGGTTCATCTTGATTTTGAATGACAAAAAGGCTGGGCAAAGGACTAGATTTCTTTCGCTTTGAAGCTCCATTCCCAGCACCAGCGCGATAGGTAGGCGATGCCTCACCTTCGGTGTCAGTGTACCATTTATTCTTTCCCATGATGGCGAGTATTAATTGTTTTACAAAAGTAAAACAAAATGTTGATTTAAAAATTAAATTTGATGTTTTTCAGCAATTTTGTTTTAAATATTTTTAAATGAATAAATAATAAACTGATATTCATTCGTTTGTGTAAAAAAAACTTAAAACAAAAATTTGTGCTTTAAAGTCTACAGTAGCTGTGCTGCACCCAATTTTTAACCTCATACATCCTTTTTCTGATTTGTGGTACCATGGTGGCAGCGTTTAGCACAAACTCCCCGTTTCTTATCCTGAAACTTTTATTGGTTGTTGTGGCTAAACCGTACACAAAAACTCTTAACTTTCCAACGGAAATCAACCTATGGATTTCGCCCTCAATCTGGAACGCACTGAAACTGACTTCGTCACCGCCCTATCCCGCCAAGAACGCTGGGCTCAGCAACTGCTCTATGAACAGCACTACGGGAAAATGATGGGCATTTGCCTTCGCTACGCGGGTTCGCGTGATGAAGCACTTGACCTATTGCACGAAGGATTCATTAAAGCCTTTCAAAACATCAAACGCTACAAACCTGGCACTTCTATTACGGCCTGGATTCGCACCATCATGGTTAATACTTGTATTGACTATTATCGACGCAATGTGCGGCGCAGGACCGAGGATTTGGATACCGTGTATGCAGCAAGCACCGACGATCCAGATGTGTTGAGTAATTTGACGGAGCAGGAAATTTTGGGCGCAGTACAGGAACTTTCTCCGGCTTATCGCGCGGTCTTTAACCTTTACGTGGTGGAAGGCTACTCACACAAAGAAATCGGCGAAGCGCTCGATATCACCGAAAGCACGTCGCGTAGCAATTTGGTGAAAGCCCGACATAAGTTACAAGAGTATTTTGCCAGCAAGCGTATGGTTTTTGATTTTAAAAACAAGTCAGAAGCCGACTAGTACTCGATTAAACTATTGACAATCAGCGTTTAATTTTCATTGGTCTCAATTTATGGACTTGAAAAATTTTGACAAAAATATTAAATCCTCCCTCGAAAACATCGAGGAGCCTTTCGATTCCAGTTCATGGCTCGCCCTTGAAAAACGGATGAATGCGGGATTTTCTGAAGAACAGCCAGCCGCAGTAGAACCTGTGGATCTGGTGGTAAAACGGACGCTGGAACGGATGGAAACGCCGTACCAAGCCGCTGATTGGAGCCTGCTCAACGCCAGGCTTAATGCAAATGCTTTGGTGCAGCGCATTCGGTACACTAAAATTGCCGAGTTGGCCATATTCCTTTTGTTGCTGATCAATATTGAGGGTTTCTTAGGTGGATTCAAAGAGGTGGTGCGGCCTAGAACCCCAGTGCCAGAAAAATCAACGCAGCCAATGGCCTCTAATCAGGAGAAGAAAAATGGCAAACACAACAAAGACACCAGTGAATCTTCAAAAATCGGCGCATTTGCAGAGCAAGTTGTTGCACTTATTGCCACCCCGTTCCAATCATCCGTGCAATCCGAATCAACAATATCCAACACAGAAATTCCAACAATAACGACCCATAAATCCGTACTAAGCGCTAGCAACTTTTACAGCACTTCCGGTATTGTTGCCTTCAATAAATTGGCCCCAATTCCGCAATCTAAAACGCCGGACTTTGCCTGGAACACCCTCTTTGACATTATTCCAGGTGTTTCTGTGCCCATTAAACGGCATTCAAAAGGGCTCTACGCGGCATCTTTTGCTTCCTTTGATAAAAACCAATTCAAAGGCAATCCTACTTCTTCCAATAACTCCGGTTATGGTGGTGGTATTTTGGTAGGCAGCAACCAGGGTAAATGGGGTATTGAGACTGGTCTTGCGTATTCCCACAAGAATTTTGGTCCAAAAAGACAAGTAGAATACTATGCAGGAAACCAAATAGATGGTTTTTTGGGTGCCTACGTAAAAGAAGTTGATGCTGAAATTTTCAGCGTTCCTTTGAAAGTTACCCGTCGCATCGCCAATTTTGGTAAAACAAGCGCGCATGCCGTTGCAGGCGTCACTGCCAGCGTTGCCACAGAAAAACGTTTTACCTATAAAATGGTGAAAACGGCGTCTACTTCACCTGGCCCAACACAGGGGCCAGATCCTAATGAAAACCCTATACCAATGCTCAATAATGATGGCTACTTTGAAGGTGGTACTTTGAAAACCAATGCTTACGCAACGGCAGATATTGGCCTTCGGGTACAGCATCCGTTTGGGAAAAGATACGTGGCATTTGTAGAGCCAACTTACCGTCAATCCCTGGGCGGAGGTTTTGGGCCAAATAAAGAACGCATCAACACTTTTAGTTTTCAAGCAGGAATAATGGCTGCACTTTGAGGCCCTAGACATTACTTTTGCTGTATGAAAATACATTACAGCTCCTTTTCCATTTTTTGCATCCTCGCTTTTGCGCTTTCCCAAAAGCAATCATTTGCCCAGGCTCCACTCATGACGCCTGAGGATGCTGTTGCGCTCGCACTCGGGGCCAACTTTGATATCAGGATTTCACAAGCCAATGCTGATATTGCCCAATTGAACAATACCAAAGGCAATGCAGGCATGTTGCCAAGTGTCAATTTTGTTGCCAACGACAATTTTACCCTCAGTGCATTTCAACAAAAACTGAGCAATGGCAATGAATTTAATGCTGTTGGCGCACCCTTCAATAATGCAAACGCTGGGGTACAATTAGCATGGACCATATTTGATGGTCGACGAATGAACATTGTCAAAAGTCGATTGGAACAATTGGAGGCGCTTGGCAATTTGGAGCTTCAAAGCATGGTACAAACCACGGTGGCCAACGTGTTGTTACTGTATTACGACGTTGTTCGTGGCATGCTTTCAGAACGTGCCTTATCTGAAGTGATTGTCCTGAATGAGGAACGCCTGCGGATCGCAGAAGCGCGGCTTGCTGCTGGGTTTGCGGCACAAACCGATGCGCTTCAAGCCAGAATTGACCTCAACCAACGTCGTGCTGATTTACTTTTACAGCAAACTTTTACGACTGCCAATAAGCGCTCCCTGAACAGGTTGTTAGCGCGACTTCCTGAAACCCAATTCAGTGTTGTTGAAACCCTTGCCACGAATTATGCCCCGGCTCGATCGGCCATTTTAGAAAAAATGATAGCGCAAAACCCCACTTTATTATCGTTCCAAAAATCGGCTGAAATCTCCGCTTTGATGGTGCAGGAAAATCGCACCCTTGGCAAAGCCCGTTTGACCGGAATAACCCAACTTAATGTGGTTCGGGCCGATAACGGGGCAGGATTTTTGTTGAACAACACACAAGCAGGCGTATTAGTTGGAGCTTCTTTGGTTGTTCCATTGTACACCGGCGGCAATGTAAAACGGCAAGTTGAAACCGCGAAAGTTGCTGCCGAACAGGCCCATCTACGGGTGGAGCAGCAGCGCTTGTTTATCGAAACAGAACTGGAAAACCAGCTTGCCAATTTACAGGTACAGCAGCAAATAATGACGATTGAAGAGGAAAGTGTGAAAGCTGCTCGGGAGAATCTATCGGTTAGTACAGAGCGTTTTCGGGTAGGTACCACCACTGGTTTGGAACCACAAATTGCCCAAAACAGCCTGGAGCAGGCCTTGGACCGAAGAAACCAGGTTTTGTATCAATTGAAGCTTGCGGAATTGCGGCTAAAGTTGCTGGCAGGGGAATTATAAATTACCGTGAATAGGCTTCAAACCACTTGCACTCCTTGATAATAGCGCTGTAAAAGGTTGTTTTTGAGAACTTTGCTTTCATCAATTGAAAGTGCTTGGAATAGTCGTCAGGCAGCACCGGTATTAGTTTGCTGCCTGGTTGGTAAGTGCAATCCGGAGAGCAAAACCATTGTTTCTGTCGACATCTTGCGGCCATAAAAGCGGCCCGGGCGGCAAATTCAGGATCTGGTGTTGAATAAAGGGCTTTTTCAAAATAGGAAAGCGCCAAACTGAGGTCGGTATATTCCCGATTCCCCTCTGGCGAGCCAAACAATGGGAAAATTGGACCCTGCGCCAGCCGCAATTGGTTGTACCCACTTCTATAAGCATCAAATACCTCCCATTCATACCCAAAATAGGACATGTTGTAATAGCCTATGCCGATCCTGTACCAATTTTTAGCGGCCGCCTCTGGGTCGTTCAACGCGTCGGCAGTTTTGGCGTTAAATTCCAGGTCCAATATTTTCTGGGCAATTTCCAACCTGTTGAGTAGGATGGTGTCGGTGGCAGGTCGGTGAACTTTCTCTCCAAATTTTTCCCGAAACGGGCTGAATTTGGGCAGCAGGGCCAATTCGGTGGGGGTGATTTTGCGCATAACGGCAAGGGCAGCCTCCGGCTGACCCTGGCTCAGCAAAAAGGCACCTTTGTACTCCAGCAACCGCGCTATGATTCTTGCGGGGTTGGTATCAATTTGCATGCTTTTTTCTAGGAGGATAGGGTGGCTGGTATTGGCCAACGCCAAGAGGTCATCATAAACATCCATGCGGGGGCTCAAGGCAATGTCCTCTGGTTTAAAAGCAGCAAGAATGGCTTTTCCGGGATGATTTTTTTCGGCATAACCTGCTGCCAGCCATTGTTGTAAAAAGGGTTCGAAATTCAGGTTTTGTTTAAATGCGGAATAGCTGCGGATGCGGAAAGCAAGATTGTCGGCATTGTCTGAACCAAGGTCTAGTTTCATGATTTCTAACAAGCATCGCCAAATCTCGATTTGTTTGAGCAGTTCCTGATCATACTTTTCACGGCTGGAAAGGTCGTCTTCCAATCGATCCCATCGTTTTTCCGCCGCGTACTTATCACCTGCCAGCAGTTCGAGGTAGCCTTCTATGCCCCGCCAAAGTTTAGGATTTGGGGTTTTGTTTGCCCGTACAACTTTCCGGACAAACTTTTGCAAGTCAAGCAGGTGTTGTGTCGCCGCTTCTCTTTTGAGGCTACCGATAGCCGGACCTTTTTTCAGGTCGGTAATTTTTGTCCGCAGGAATATTTTTTCCAACTCCTGCACTTCGCTGATCAGCATCAAGTCGAGCTGCGGGTTGGCAGGGTCGAGGTCATTGACCTTTATCATGTCTTCGATCAGAAAGGTCTTGGCTCCACTTGCCCGGAGTACATACAAAGTGCTTTTTTGGGCATTGGTTTGACAAAGGGCCAAGGTTTTGTTCCAGTCATCATCGTTGCGGATGCGGAAACTGCGGAATGCCTGGGTGCGTTTTGAGGCGCAATCCCTGAAAATCAGCGAATAAAAATAGGCGGCTTCCGGGTACTTTCCTTGTTTCTGCAAGGCCCCGGCCAAATGCCCCAGGATCCAGTAGTCGATGATACTTTTCTTTTTCCGGTCAACTTTGGGCAGCAAATAATTATACAAATCCACTGTGTAGGCCCAGTCGCGCGCATAATGCGCCAGTCGTATCATCTGGTAGGCGTAGCGCAATTTTATAAAATGGGAATCCGTGTCCTTAAAACGTTGAAGCCCTTCGTCAATCAACCCGATCATTTCATCAGCATAAATGTTCTTTGAATCCCAGGGACTGCTTTTACCCGTCACGAAAGGCTCGCATTTTTTGGCATACGTCAAATATCCTGTTACTTCGGTGCAGCCTTGAAAGGCGATCATTTCAGCAAAAGAATTGCCGGCAAGCCAGGAAGGCAAGGTTGTTTTTTTTGTGACGTCGGCAGCGGCATTGTGCAAAATGGCGATATCGCTTATATCTGACTGGTAAATCACCTTGTCAACATCTGCTTTCAAGGGTTGACCACAAAAGCGCTCTATCCATTCATTCAGGTTTTCATCTTTCTGAATCTCAGCGCCCTGATCAAAATAGTAGCGTTCATAATAATCATCCCAGCGGGTGAAAAAGGGCGCGTAGGCTGCATTCAAGTTGATAATGCCTGGCTCAAGAAAGCTGTAACCGTAAAAGCGACTCACGGCAACACATTTACCCTGGGCGCTATTTTGGGGAGGGGGGACGGGGTAAAAAGAATAAGCTATGAATACAAGAATGACGAGCAAGACTTGCCCGATCAGTGTTTTACCCGGATGGAATCGGCGATATGGCATACAGCATCAATCAGTTGCACTGGATAGTCATGCAGGCTTGTCGAGTCGAGGTGGAAAAAGGCCAGGGTCGCGTCGTCTGCTAAGTCAGTTGTGGCGGCCAGTTGGGTAGCTTTTTTCAACAAATCTGCTGAAATCGTCTCCCGGCGGAGCAGGTCACCGGGGCGAAGATAATGACCTGAAAGGAATGTGCCTTTTTCCAGTATGCCTAAGGGTACTTCTTTGTGTGATCCGGGAATTATTTTCCACAATTCATCGCCTCGGTACACCAGCGTCCAAGAGAAAATAGGCAGGGCAAGATCCAGCGGCAAGGGATAGTTTTTGGGCGCGCCGACGATGTATTTCCGCGCATCCTCCAAATCCAGAATTGAATTACGGGCTTCGGAATCATCAATGTCCCCGGTATTGTAGCACATCAACATGCCGCGATCGACAGGCGGCACGCCCGTGCGATTTGGGAATTTGTATTGATGCAAACGAATAGTGGAACTTAGAAGGGTGCCAGCGGGTAGTTTGGTTCGCAAAATTTCCAGAAACCTGAAAAAGGCATCTTTGGTGCTGCCGGTCCAGTCGCAATCGACCTGGAATTCATATACGCCAGCACTTGACACAGGAAGGTTTAACCGGGCATCGAATTCAGCGACTTTTTCAGCCAGCCACGTTGTCTTTTCTTCACTGATTTGTTGAAAGACTTCATTGGTGATGAATATCGTACGAACGATTTCAAAGTCCGACAGGTTCTCGGTCGGCGGAATTTCAAGTTGTGCAAGCGGCGTAATAGCATCGCTGCCTGATTCTTTTCCTATGTCCAGGATTTTGACATAGAGCTTTTTGCAATGGGCGTTTTTCAAGTATTCCCGTTGGGCTGGGGAAATTGAAAGGGACGTTTGCCAGTAGTAGAACGCGGGGGAGATGGGTTTTGGGATGGGGGGAGAGCAAGTTGGCAGGAGGAAAAGGGCGCAAAAAAGCAGGGTTGTGGAGAGGCTCGGGAGCCAGATTGTTGGGTTGTCCACGTGCAGGAAAAATGCGCAATTATTCCAAAAACGGGGTTGTTTCATGGCGTTTTTGTTTTGAGCGCTGAAACTTAGTTTTCTTTTAGCGCTTGAACTTCCCGAAAGTCTTGACACTTTCGGGAAGTCGCGCTTTGGATTGCGTTGGTTGATTGGACGAAAGGCTACACCGCGACGGAACGAACGAACCGTGAAATATAGCAGCGATCCGCCAACGCGCTTCTACTATTCGTCGCCGTCGTCTTCGAGATCAACAGCAGAGATTTTGCTAGGACCGGAAGCCCCAGCCATGATGTGATCCTTGATTTTCTTTTCGATTTCGAGGGCGGTCTCCGGGTTGTCGAGCAAAAACTGCTTGGCGGATTCTGCGCCCTGGGCTATTTTCGCGCCGCCGTAGCTGTACCAGGCACCGCTTTTTTGTATAATGTCGTATTGGGCGCCGAGTGACACGATTTCACCGACTTTGGAAATACCCAGTCCGAAGGTGATTTCAAATTCAGCAATACGGAAAGGCGGTGCCAATTTGTTTTTCACCACTTTTACTTTCACCTGGTTGCCCACCACGTTGCCTTCTTTGTCTTTGATGGCCGCGCCGCTTTTGCGGATATCAAGGCGTACAGAGGCGTAGAATTTGAGTGCATTACCGCCGGTAGTGGTCTCCGGGTTGCCGAACATTACGCCGATTTTTTCGCGCAATTGGTTGATGAATATACAGCAGCAACCTGTTTTGCCGATATGACCCGTCATCTTACGCATGGCTTGGCTCATCAGTCGGGCTTGTAGGCCCATTTTGGAATCGCCCATTTCACCTTCAATCTCTGCGCGTGGCACCAGTGCCGCAACAGAGTCAATCACCAGAATATCTACTGCGCCGGAGCGAATGAGGTTTTCTGCGATTTCAAGCGCTTGTTCGCCGTTGTCGGGCTGGCTAATCAGCAAGTTGTTGACATCAACGCCCAGGCCTTCCGCGTAGAAACGGTCGAAAGCGTGCTCCGCATCTATAATCGCTGCAATACCGCCTTTTTTCTGGCACTCTGCGATGGCGTGGATGGCAAGGGTGGTTTTACCGGAAGATTCCGGTCCGTAAATTTCGACTACGCGGCCTTTCGGGTAGCCCCCGCAGCCAAGCGCAATGTCGAGCCCGAGCGAGCCACTGGGAATTGATTCTACTTCTACGGATTGCTTGTCGCCGAGGCGCATGATGGTGCCGCGTCCGTAGGTTTTGTCGAGGCGGTCTATGGTTGCCTGGAGTGTTTTGAGGCGTTGTTCTTTATCGTCTGCCATGCTGTTGGTTGTTTATTGTTTTTAAAAAAGGTTTCAGGTTTCAAGTTTCAAGGTTTCAGGTTTCAAAGGGTTTCAGGTTTCAGGTTGGCTTCGCGCATAGCCAGGAGGTTTCAGGTTTCAAAGGGTTTCAAGTTTCAAGTTTCAAAGGGTTTCAGGTTTCAAGGTTTCAGGTTTCAGGTTGGCTTCGCGCATAGCCAGGAGGTTTCAGGTTTCAAAGGGTTTCAAGTTTCAAGTTTCAAGTTTCAAAGGGTTTCAGGTTTCAAGGTTTCAGGTTTCAGGTTGGCTTCGCGCATAGCCAGGAGGTTTCAGGTTTCAAAGGGTTTCAGGTTGGCTTCACGCTTCGCAAAGGTTATTGGTTAAAAAAGGTTTCATGTTTTCATAGGTTTCAAGTTGGTTAAAAAATTGATTTTGAACAGATTAATCAACAAATAATTGATTGTTGTTTGAATTCAGGGTACAAAAATAAACAAAGTGTTTTGTATTTAAAACATTTTGAGTGATTTTTTTTAAAAAATATTTTGAAGGCAGGGTGCAGCACATTTCTCCATAGCCTTCATGGGGCATCAGAACCAAGGTTTTTTAATCAAACCAAGACCTGGGATCGAGTTGTTTGCTGAGCCAATCTTCTTTATCTGCTAGCAACCTAAATCCCAAGCAGTCGTGTCATTCCGAGCGAAGCGAGGAACCTGCGAAGCGCGGAACCTGCGAAGCGCGGAACCTGATTTTGAAGCGTAACTCAGGTTCCTCGCTTCGCTCGGAATGACACAACTGCTTGATTTTCAATATAATTTAAGAATGTGGCCCGCCAATACGAAGATGTGTACATACCCTAAGTCTCCAATACCTACTATTAAGGTAGAGGATTTTTTTCAATTTGCAACCTATTATTTATGGGCATGAAAATTAATTATGGCTGTTCCAAAAGCCAAGGAACAATAGGAGGAGCATAATCAATGCAACCAAAATCGTGGACTATTGTGCAACAGGGGTCATTCCTGATTTTCAGAATTTGCACCTGTTGTTTTGCAGGAGAGATGCAGGTGGGGCTGAATTTGTGCTAACTTATTCGGGGTTGTGTCAGAAGGGTTGGGCCGGGATAGTCAACAAAATTTAATTCTATTCCAGCGTTAGACCTTCCAGGTTTTTAAAACCTGGAAGGTCTTCACCAAGAAATTCGAAATAAAGTTTGGCGACATTTTCAATATTAGGACTTTTGACACAACCCCGAGAGCCTTATGGTCGATGTTTCATCGTCCGACCAATAAGTATAAACAAATGCCTGATTCTATTCCGCTTGGCCATCCCTTATGCTTTAGGAAAAATCCTGAATGACGCATGTTTCGCCCGTACAATCCAACGAAAATTCGGCACCAAAATTAATTTAGCTCCAAGCGTACTTAGGCGACTACCTCAACATTTTACAGGACGCCAAGCAGTTGCCCCATTATCAAATTATCACATTACCCTAATTATCAAATTAATTTTTGGGTTTCTGCGGCGCAGGCGCACTCGCATGGTAATCCCGCTGCACCCGAACCGCATAATCATCCAACAATTCAATAACCCGTTCGCGCTTGGGCGATTGCACGATCATGCCCACGTGGTATTTATCTTCAGTCATCCGCCAAACAATTTCTTTGTCATTGAACTGGCTGATATCTGGCCGCTCCTGGCGCGCGAGGGATACAATGATGCCGGAATAGTCGTTGCGCACTTTGGGCAGTTGGTATTTTTTCCCGGAAGCTATGGCGGCTTCTATTTTAGCCCATTCGAACCAAAGATTGATGCCCGAAGACGCCTCCACCATTTCAGCCAGGTGTGCACCGCCCACGCGGCAGGAGGTTTCGAGAAAATAAATTTCGCCCGTTTCATGATGCTTGATAAACTCCGTGTGGCTGGCACTGTACTGCATGCCAAATGCTTTCATCACGTCTTCATTGGCTTTCAACAAACGTTTGTCGTCTTCAGAGCCAAAAGGCACCGTGGCACTGCGGAAAATACCGCCGCCGTGGGCTACTTCAAATGGCGTAGACAAGTACATGGAGGCGCGGGAAAAGATCACCTTACCGCCCATGGAAAGCGAATCCACGTGGTACACATCTCCCGGCTTGAATTGTTCCACCAGGAAATGATGGCGCTTGTCGCCCAGGCTGTGGATATGTGCCCACATCTCCTCACCAGTCTGCACTTTTTTCATGCCGGTAGCGGACGCCTGGCCGCGGGGCTTGATTATCCAGGGGCCTGGAAATTCTTCGATGAATTTATTGATCGTCTCATCATTAAAAAGCGGGCTGAACCCCGGCACCGGAATGCCGGCGTCCCGCGCCTCAATGCGCATGGCCAGCTTGTCGCGAAAATGTCGGGAGGTCGTTTGGCCCATGCCGGGAATGCGGAAATGCTCGCGCAGAAAAGCGCCCTTTTCCACATCAAAATCATCAAGCGAGACGATGCGGTCAATTTTTTTGGTCCGCATCAGCCAGGCCAATCCGGTAGCCGCATCGTTCATATCCCAATCATTGTCAGGGTCTTCCTGAATGTAAAAGATATCATCGAGCGCCTCGCGGGCCCAGGCTTTGTCGCTGTGCTTTTGTGACGTGACAAGATAAACAGTGGCTCCAGCAGCTTTCATTCCACGTAAAAAATCATTACCTTTGAAATAGCTGGCAATACAGAGAAAAGTTGGTTGTTCCATAAATACGACGGGTGGGTGAGGAAGTTGCAAGGAGCAAATAAAGTGATTATTTTTTACCTTCGCAATATGAAAACTTTTTTTGGGAACTGCTGGCAATAATTGATGAATTCTACAACCTGTTATGACAATACAAAGTAACACGATTTACACCATAGGCCACTCGAACCACGAGGTGCGCTACTTTACCGAGCTGCTGCAGCATTTTGGAGTCGATTGTGTAGTCGATGTCAGAAGTGTCGCGGCGAGCAGCCGTTTTCCGCAATTTAACAAAGCGGCGCTGGCGGAGACCTTGCAAGCGCAAAACATACTTTATCTCCATTTTGCCAAAGCTTTTGGTGCCCGGCATGACGACGCAGCATTGTTGGATGAAAATGGAAAGGTCGATTTCGAAAAAGTACAAAAAACCGTAGAGTTTATAGATGGAGTGGAGCGCTTGCGATCGGGCTTGGAAAAAGGATATGCCATCGCATTAATGTGCTCAGAGGCTGAACCCTTCGACTGTCACCGCTTTTCTATGATCTCAAAATATTTGGAACTTGCTGGATTTGAGGTAAAGCATATCTTTAAGGACAAAACGCTGAAAACGAACGTCCAGTTAGAGAACCAACTGCTCAAGAAATATTCCCGACAACTACCATTTGCACCGAGCCTCGACGAGCAGGTGGCACATGCCTACCGTTTGCGCAACCAGGACATTGCTTATTCGCCATTTGCTACCAAAGAAACTGAAGAATCCATCTGAGCGACCCATGAAAACACAACTCTATACCATCGGATTTACCAGCAAGCCGGCCAGCAAATTCTTCAAACTGCTGGGCGACAACGGGGTCACAAAAATTATTGATACCCGTATCAACAACGTCTCGCAACTCGCGGGCTTTGCCAAAGGCGCTGACCTCGCCTTTTTTGCGGAGGCCATCGGCGGGATGGGTTACGAGCACAATATAGACTTGGCTCCGACGAAGGACATGCTCAGCGAATACCGCGACAAAAAAATGGACTGGGAGACTTACGAAACTGAATATTTAAACCTGTTGGATCGCCGCAATATCGCCCAAAAGATAGCGGTGGAAAGCCTGCACCGGCACTGCTTGTTGTGCAGTGAGCACACACCAGAAAAATGCCACCGCCGCTTGTTGGCCGAGTACCTCCAAGCGGCACGAAAAGACGTTGAAATTATTCACCTTATATGAAAACACATCTTTAACCAATCACCACACGCTGAATGAAAACATCTTTAATTTGCCTCGCCAACTCCTATAAAGAGGGCGGACGCTGCGTTGCTGGCATTAAATGCCACCAGGGCGAAGTTCTTTGGAATGAAAACAACAAACCATTTTGGGTGCGCCCAGTTAGCCGGATGACCCCACACGGCGAAATCGACAGCCTTGAAACGTACAAGTTTAAGCTGTTGGACATTGTAGGGTTTGATTTTGTCGAGCCGATGCCGCAAGGCCATCAAGTCGAGAATCTGGTATATATGCCTGCTTCGTTCAAGATAACCGGCACCTTTGAAATTAGCGGTCTCGATGAACTGTGCGATCAACAACAGCCCTTCTTGTTCGGGAGCAAAAGCAAAGCCGTAACTGAAGTTGAAGCATCTGTCCTGATGGAATCGCTCACCCTCATTCAGGTCTCGGAATTTCAGGTTTATGAAAAAAAATACCAGGAAGTCCGGGAAAAACCTGCCGTGCGGCTTCAGTTTACCTTTAATCAGTGTATCTATGACCTTCCAATTACCGATCCCGTCTTTTTACAAGAATACCGTTTCGACAAAAACTTCTTGAAAGACAAAAAGTTGCTGTACCTCTGTCTTTCGCTCGGTGTAATGTACGAAGGGCTGCACTACAAACTCGTCGCGGGCATTTTGCCTGGCTAACAATATAAAAAACAATAAATTTTATGACCTCCACTGTCACCTACCTCGGCGACTTGCGCACCGAAGCCGTTCACCTCCAATCCGGCACAAAAATCATCTCTGATGCACCCCTCGACAATCAGGGCCGTGGCGAAGCTTTTTCACCCACGGACCTCTGCGCGACCTCGCTGGCCTCCTGCATGATCACCATTATGGGCATCAGCGCGCGCAACCACGGGCTCGACATCACGGGCACGCACGCCACGGTGAATAAAATCATGGCTGCCGACCCGCGCCGCATTGCGCGTATTGAAATCAATATCACCATGCCGAAAAACGGGTTTGATGATGTGCAGAAAAAATTGATGGAAGCTGCTGGCAGGGCTTGCCCGGTGGCGTTTAGTTTGGCGGAAGGGGTTGAGCAGGTGATCACATTTGAGTGGTAATTTTCTAATGTGATAATTTGTCAACTTTTTTTTCAAGTTGACAAATTTGACTCAATACCAAAATATTGTTTGAAATGCTGTTTTTAGTAAACCAGACAACTGACTTTTGAAACACCCCCGAGCGCCATTTGGTCTGACGATTTTTCATCGTCCGACCAATAAGTATAAACAAACACCCGAATTCATCCGAGTCTTCCCGCTTTCAATAAATAGGGGGATGCATGATTGGGATAAAATATTTGACATGAAATTTAAGCAATACTTTCTCCTGGCCTTTTTGGTACTCATTTTTGCTCCCGCAGCTACCTTCTGCCAAGGGCCAACCCCCAATTATATCCGCTACGTCGATCCATTCATCGGCACCGGGGGGCACGGGCATACGTACCCCGGCGCGACGGCTCCGTTTGGGCTGGTGCAACTGAGCCCCGATACCCGTATCAATATGATGGACTGGGACGGCTGTTCGGGATACCATTATTCCGACACCTTAATATATGGCTTATCGCATACGCACCTGAGCGGAACGGGAGTCTCGGATTACGGCGATATTTTGTTCATGCCTTACACCAGGGGAGCTTCCCTGAAACCAGCGGACTATGCTTCGGGATTTAGTAAGGACAAGGAAAAAGCAGAGGCCGGCTACTACTCGGTTTTATTAGAAAAAGACCGCATTTTGGCGGAATTAACGGCCACAGAGCGCGTCGGCGTACACCGCTATACCTATCCCGCAAACCGGGAATCGGGCAGCTTGCTCATCGACATGCGGCACCGGGATGAGGTGCTGGATGCCCACATTGAAGTGTTGAGCAATCAGGAAATAGCAGGCTACCGGGTGTCGAAAGCCTGGGCGACGGAGCAGCATGTGTACTTCGTGGCGCGCTTTTCCAAGCCGTTCTCCAGCAGTATCATCCTCGACATGAGCAAAAACCCCATCGAAGCTTTGCCAACGGTAACGAGCAAGGCCATTGTCGGGCTGCTCGATTTTTACCAGGATGGTCAGCCTCTGGTCGTCACCGTGGGCATTTCTGGCACCAGCATAGAAGGTGCCCGCCGCAACCTGGATGCCGAGTGCAACCACTTTGATTTCAATAAAATACGCGCCCAAACCCAAGCCAAATGGCAAAAACAACTGTCGAAAATTCAGGTGGAAGGCGAAAACGAGGACCAAAAAACGACCTTCTACACGGCTTTGTACCATACCATGGTCGCGCCCAATATCTGGAACGACGTGGACGGACAGTACCGGGGCCGCGACAACAAAATACACCAGGCAGCAGGCCACGATGTGTACACGGTTTTTTCTTTGTGGGACACCTACCGCGCCTGCAACCCCTTGTACACCATCCTGGAACCAAAACGAACCAACGATTTTATCCAAACCTTCCTGCGGCAATACGAACAAGGCGGACTGCTGCCCATCTGGGAACTTTCGGCCAATGAAACCGACTGCATGATCGGCAACCACGCCATTCCCGTCATTGTAGATGCCTACCAAAAAGGGATCCGCGACTACGACAACAAACTTGCCCTGGAAGCCATGCTTAAAAGTGCCAACCAGGATCGATACGGCATGAAATGGTATCGGGAAATGGGCTACGTGCCAGCGGACAAAGAACCCGAATCAGTGTCCAGAACGCTGGAGTACGCTTACGACGACTGGTGCATTTCCTTGATGGCAAAGGCCATGGGCGAGAACAAAGTCGCGGAGGCTTATGAAAAGCGTTCCAACAACTACCTCAATGTTTTTGACCCACAAACCATGTTTTTCCGGGCAAAAAGAAACGCCAGCTTCCAGGAGCCCTTCGATCCTTTCGAGGTCAATTTCAACTACACCGAAGCCAACGCCTGGCAGTATTCCCTGGCAGCGCCCCAAGGTTTGACCTTAGACAACAGCACCTTGCATTTTATCTACAACGGTCAACTGGGCGCCCGGCTCGACGACCTGTTCAACGCCAACACTGCCACCACGGGCCGCGACCAGGCCGATATCACCGGACAAATAGGCCAATACGTACACGGCAACGAGCCCAGCCACCATATCGCCTACCTCTACCAAAATATAAACCGCCCCTGGGAAACCGAAAAAAGGGTGCGGCAAATCATGGAAATTATGTACCACAACCAGCCAGATGGCCTGAGCGGCAACGAAGACTGCGGACAGATGTCGGCCTGGTACGTCATGTCGGCCCTCGGTTTTTACCCCGTAGCGCCCGGCAACCCGGAGTACACCTTTGGCACACCCTTGTTTGAACGCGCCACCATCAAGTTGGACAATGGCAATAAGTTCGTGATCGAAGCGCCAGGCGTTTCAAAATCAAAGTTTTATGTGGAAACAAAACAGTTGAATGACGAGATGTTGCTGGACGGGTTCTTCCAGCACGAGCAGCTGACAAAGGGCGGCAAACTGATTTTTGAAATGAGCGAGCAGCCCACGACCCATAAAAGAATCAGCCGCTATGGCACCCATTGGCCCATTGTTCCGGTGCCTTATGTACACGTTGGCAAGCGCGTTTTCCGGGAGCAACAAAGCCTGGAACTGGGCTGCCTTATCCCAGAAGCAAAGATTGTGTACACCCTCGATGGCTCGGAGCCAACGGAACAATCAAGCGTGTACAGCGAATCTATTCCGTTGAAAAACAGCAGCATGCTTAAAATGGCCGCATATTACAAAGGCGAAAAAAGCAACACCGCCAGCGCAGAATTCACCAAAATATCCGAGGAGGTGCGTGTGCTGCGCTACAACACCGCCTACAACGCCCAATACACCGCCCGCGGCGACGAGGGCCTCATAGACGGCATCCGGGGCAGCAAAACCGATTTCCGCACAGGAGACTGGCAAGGCTTCGAAGGCGTGAACCTGGATATGGTGATCGACCTTGGCAAATCAAGAAAGATAACCCGCGTCACAACCGGCTTCCTGCAAGACGAAAACGCTTGGATATTTTACCCCACAAAGATGCAAGTGGAAATTTCAGACAACGGCAAAGATTTCACGCCAGCTGGAGAAGTGGCGTGTACGGTGGCGCCCACGGAAAAAGGCGTGCTGCAACAAGATTTTAGCCTGGAATTAAAAGGCAAAAAAGCGCGGTATGTGCGGGTGGTAGGGGTATCGTTGGGGAAATGCCCGGATTGGCATAAGGGAAAGGGGTATGGGTGCTGGGTGTTTGCGGATGAGGTGTTGGTGGAGTAGGAGGGCATTCTGTTTTCAGAATACTTATTTAATTTGGGTATCAACTGCTTTCTAAATTCAGACTTTTTATAAGGCTGCCCATTTATTTCCAAATTCAGCATTTGGAAACAATCATTTAGGGTTAACCCTACCTCATATTTAGTCCAATCTGTATCCATTTATTTCTTGGGTAACGTGAGCGTGACTGCCACACCGCCGCGTTTAGCGGGCGGTTGGCAGCCACGCAGAGTTATCTTGCTACTTTATTCTTTACCAACGGTCATTATCACTTTTACGCTCTTTGATAAAAGTATTCATTTCTTCTAGAAGCTTCCGAGTATCTGAGTCGATGTATTCGTACATTTTTCTAAATTCATTTTTGCATTTTTCGCATTTAAGTAAATTATCTAATGTATTTTTTGAATTGCAAACACCAGAGTCATTCATCCCATAAATCTGTGATTGTTTCATTGTCGCTTGATTATAATGAGTATATCTAAAATTTGTCGCTTCGTATTTATATCTCCCTGCTTTAAAGTTAAGAATAACATCATACTCAAAATATAAAATTCTAAGACACCCCATAGTACCGCCCGTATATTTATTAACTATTCGAGAAATTATTTTTTTATCTTCCTTTTCCGACAATGTTATTGGGGTGTCGTTCCTGTATAATGCATCTACTTGTTCGGCATTTTTCTTTGTTGTGCCTAACCAAAGATTTGACCCTTGAAAATTTTTCTCAGAATTACTTCTTTGAAAGTTTGGAAGATTAGTTGAGAAAAACTCTTTGGCTGATTTGTAAAGTTCTTCGCCACTTTTTGTACTATCGACTATTATTACGCTCGAATAAGCTATTTTCCCGTCATCATTTTTAGGGAATTCTACTTGAGCAAAACAAAGGTTTAGGCCAAAAAGCATGCAAATTGTAAAAGTTAATTTTTTCATGTTTACTTATTTTAAGTTACGCTTATGTATTCTATTGAAAGATAACGTTTGGCTTCCCGAATGTGCGACGTTTAGGAGTGGCTTTCGGGAAGCGATTGTTGGTGGCTATATTAGTTACAGCCTAATAAACTCTGTATGTTCTGATTACCTTGAACTTTACTTGGTATTGCCCAGACTAATAAATGCTTTGGTCTTGAACTCGCTACATAAGCAAAACGAATATGTTCTTCTTTTGCTTCATTATCGAGCCCTATCCATTGTTCAACGTGACCGCCTTTGCTCTTTTTGTCCTGTGCTGATACTAATAATACTGCATCAAAAGTTTCCCCTTTTACATCATGAATTGTTGTAATTCTAATTTGTTCGGAACCAATTCCATACTTAGTTTTTATGATAGTAGATACTATTTTCTTGCTATCTCCCTTAGGTGCTTGCACAGCCCGTTTTACGTCATCCCAATTTTTGTTACCATTCGGTAGTTTTTGCCAATAGTTTTCCAAAAAGGACTTTAACAAACCAGTCCATTCGCTCCATGTTTTTTCTTCAAAGTTATGCAGTCTTACTTCGCTTGCCGCTGATAATAGCTCATAAAGAAATTTTCGCCACTCAACTTGCGACAAATTTTCACGGCAATATTGTTGCTGACTATTTCCTTGGCCATTATATGCCAAATAAGAAATGCTTTTTCCTATTTGCTGTAAAGCGTTTTGCATATCTTTCCCTGTGCGGTTAGGGATATTCCAACAGTTCAAAGCATTAGCAAAAAGTTGAATTTTGTTGTATTTACTACTCGTATCAGGGCGAATTTTTGAAAGCAAGGAATGACTTCTACCCAGTATAGACGACTTTGAAACGTCTAATCCTCGTTGATTCAATAAAGAGATAAATTTATTGGGTAAATCTTGAATGTCGTTATCGTACACCCAAAGTAGTACACTTTCGGTATGTAGAACTTCTTCTATGCCTTTGACACTGAGATTATCACTTGTTATTCCCTTTACTATTCTGCCGCACACATCAACAATTTGCTGATTACTACGATAGTTGTCAGTCAATTTCTTTTCTTGAATCTTACGATATTGAATAAAATTTTTAAAATTATCTACATAAACTTTTCTGAAATCGTAAATGGCTTGGTTTAAGTCTCCAATAAAATGAAAGTAAACTCCTTCACTTTTTAATAAATCAAATAATCTAATCTGGCTTTGTGATAAATCTTGGCACTCATCAATCATTATCGCAGTAAAGCGTCTAGATAAGGTGTGTAGTAAATTTTTATTACGTTCCAGCACTTGGTAGCACAAATATTCTGCATCTTGGTAAGTACATAGTCCTGCTTTTAAAAAATTGGATTTATTCGTAATTAGTTTGTTTATTTTTTGATCGTCAAATTTTGTAAAATCGATTTTCAAAGATTCGGGCTTTCCTTCAAAAGTAAAATAAAAATTATTGACTTGTATTGGGTTAGGTTTTCCATCGTCTGAATAATATTCCGTTTCAAATGACGATAGAAAAGGGTATTTCTCTCCTCTTTCTGTATTATCTACTAAATTATAACTCTTATCTGCCTCTCGCCCTTTAAAATTACCAATAATATGCCCAAATGGATGCAAAATAAAACTATGCAACCAAGAATCTATTGTTCCGATGAAATGAGGATGCTTAGTTGCATTTATACCATCATATTTTGCAACTCTATCAGCGATCTCTTTTGCCGCTCTTTTTGTGAAACTCAAAACCGCCATACCCGAAAATTTATCCTGCCAATCTGCTATTTCGTATGCTGTTTTTATGCCTACAACCTGCGTTTTACCACTTCCTGGGCACGCACTCAAAAAGCATGATATATTTAAGGGGTGAACAATAAAATCGGCTTGTTCATTGCTTAATTTGTTAATATCTTCGTGATTGACATTGGGTAGCCGTTCTTTTATTTTTTCTTTTGCATCCATTATTCAATTATTTTTGAAGGATTATGATTAATTACCCAATAGATAGCATTTTTTATGTATTGAGGTACAACAAAATCCAAATCAGGCTCATCATAAAGTTTTTTGGTTAATTTTTGGGCAAATTCTCCTTTCCCCAGTGTTTGCTTTGCCTTATTTTGGTAATTTTCAATTCGATTTAGCAAGTAAAAGGCTGCATTTGCTCTTTCTTCATCTTTCTTTGCTATCCAATCAGTATCGGTATACTCTTGAATTGTATTTTTTATACTTCCTTCTGTATCAATATATTTCACAAATATTTCAGACATTGTTTTAAGATTATTTCCTTCCATTCCTAAATCATACTCAAAAGTCTTAAGGTTTGAGTATATCCTGCAAAACAAAGAGTTTTTTTCTACTTGTTCAATAAAATAATATTGAGGGTTATTGCAACCGCACTTGCTTTCGGGTGTTGGTTTGCTATCTTTATCAGGGTCGCAATCTGTAATTCCTACACAACGTAGTGGAATAAAATCTACATCTTCTTTAATAAGAGTTTCCTTATTTTCTGGGTCTTCTTTAAATTTGTACCCTTGAAGTAATTGAAAAAAATGCGTGAAATAGATGCCATTTAAGTTAATGATGGAAATGCCATAATCATCTAATGAAGATGGTTTTTCAATATCGTCTTTATTAATTTCTTTTATTACCCTCTTTGCCAACTCTTTTATAACCAAAGCCTCCGCTATGCCTTCGACAAAAATCAGCCCTTTTGCAAAAAAAAGCGTTGATTTCGTAATATCTAACCAGCGTTCCAAGAAAAATTTGGTATCGGATTTTATTTGACAATCCTTTAATAAAGTAGATTTTGGGTTTTTATTTTCTACAAGTGTAAGCACATTTATGGCCTCCAAATTAGTAGCGGCTGTTATTGTAGCAGAATGTGTTGTTACTATAATTTGGATATTTGACTCTTTTGCCTGCTCTTTAAGATACTGCATCAATCGTATTTGTAGTTGCGGGTGTAGATGCGCTTCCGGCTCTTCAATAAGTAATATCTTTAATAAACAGTCTTTCGACCTGTCTAATTCCGCCAAAACAGTAGCCAAATACAAAATATTGTTATATCCAAGGCTGTTTTCAGTTACTTCCCTAAATAGATATTTGCTCGAAGTCCCAATTTTAGGATAAAATAATAAACGTAGTTTTTCTACAATTCTATCAAAACTCGTTTCTGAGAATTGGATAATAGCATCTTGACCTAAAAATGAGCCTAAACTCTTTTTTAGATATTCTTTAATTTGTTTGTTTGCATCATCAATAGTTTTATTTTCAGTAAGTTCATTATTGAATTTTCTAACTGCTTGTTCCAATGAATGTTCTCCTTCGCCTTTTTTAGGCTTTTCATTTCTAAAAAGCCTTGATAACCTTGAACCTTTATAAGCCTCTAGTTTACTCCCTGCATCTCGTAAAGGAGGAAGATAAATGCAAGCTAACGTATCTAATAATTCCCATTCAAAAATGCCATTAATAGACTCCCCACCCCAAACAATACGATTGTACCGTCCTCGTGGCGTTTCTTTGTTATCAACTTTGAGATTAAGATGGGCAGTTTCACTGTTCCCCGCATCAAGCCAAGGTAAATAAGCCACCTGTTCTTTTTCGTCAAGGTTTTTAAAAGTTGCACTAACTTCGATACTAGATGCTCTATTTTCCTTTGCGGACTTAGAGAATGGGTGATGAAAGTCATTTGATGAAATACCAATGCGCCCATATTCATCTTCATTAAGTATAAGACGAATAGCGTCAATAACAGTAGTTTTACCACTACCATTTTCGCCCAGAAGTACCGTGAGGCCTTCATTAAATCTGGCTATAAACTCCTCATTGAACGTTTTATAGCCTCTTATTTTTAACTTTGATAAATACATACTCATTTATTTGCCAAACTTTTAGCAGAGCTCCCGCATCCAAGCCCCGCACTCCCTTTTCCCCTACCGAGCCGCCCAAGGGCTTGGTTGCGGGAGCTTTGAGTTGAACAGCCTGTCACGTACTTAAGTCGGGAAAGCCGCGGGTTCAGGAACAGCAGCCAAGAAAATCTATGGGAATTGAATAGTTTTTTTCATGCTGGAGCCGGGCTTATGTGCGGCCAAAAGTAAGTTAGATTTGACAAAGCTCCATGCATAAGTTGTTTTTTTTGTGTGCCTTTAGAATAATGTGTGCAGTTTGGGCTTTTTGGGGCATGTCATGACCCTGCAATTGGGTTTTCCAACTGCGGTCAGACGGGAATTAGGGGGTTATTCCTTGTGATAGCGCCCGTTGGCGGCGGCCTTGCGGTCAGTTGTCCCATAGTTGCCTTGAAGACTTTGGTGGGCAAGACTTCGATACATACCCAGTTGTTCGCGCCACAAGCTTGGCAGGGCGGCCTTGCGGTGATAGGCACTTCTTCGAAAGGCACTTCCTGGGCGAGGTTTTGCCCCTTTTCCACTGGCCCGAGTTGCGCTTGTGCGCTGGCGAGCTTGGATTTTCTGTTTCTTCCCAATATGGCGGGCAAAAGCCCCGACCATGTTGGTGTAGCTTTTGATGGTTGAGCGGCTGTAATTCCTCAATTGCATGTATTCGAACATGCGCTTCCGTAAT
>Ga0105053_10001762_pt1 | contig 34423 bp, 34 predicted proteins | sample BON01_FD_78093 | JGI IMG/M metagenome (GOLD analysis project Ga0105053, IMG submission 78093) | Freshwater microbial communities from Lake Bonney liftoff mats and glacier meltwater in Antarctica - BON-01 | ecosystem: Environmental > Aquatic > Freshwater > Ice > Glacier meltwater | place: Lake... | reverse complement strand
TCCTGATCGAGAATGGCGACCGCGAACCGCTGTTCCTCCAGTTCAAGGAGGCTGGCGCAGACGATGGGCGCAGACGATGGGCGACATCTTTCTCGGCTGGTCCAACTTCGACTGCGACATCGTCCGCCGATCGAACCACTACTACTTCCGCCAACTGTGGGACGGCAAGGTTCGCTCGACACGGCGAGGCGCTTGCTCTCGCACATGCCCGCTGCGGCGACGCCTCGGTGATCTGCGGCTACCTCGGCAAGGATTCGACGTTCAACGAGGTCGTCACCGAGTTCGACCGCACGTACGCCGCCGTCAACGAGGCCGACTTCGACGCCCACGCCAGCGCAATCGCAGACGGGACTGTCGAGGCCCGATTCGTTCTCTGACCGCTCAGCGGCGGAACCAGCTCGAGCCACCACCCGTCGAGGCCGCTGCAGCAGCGCACTGGCAGCGATCCGCTAGCGGAACGTGGCCGAGCACCTGCTCGACGTGAGCTCCGCAGCCGGCCCAACCTGGCTTACCACACTTCCTGCATGTCGTCTGTCTACACATACCCCATAGGGTATTAGTTCGATGGGCTCTTCGCGCTGGCGCACGAGCGTCCGTCTGACACCAGGAGATACCCATGGAAATCGACACGCTGTTCGGCCTGCCAGCACATCCGCTCATCTTGCATACCGCCGTCGTGCTGCTGCGATTGGCCTCATCGTGGAAAGCGACCGAACCACTCGTCGGCGGTCGCCTCGGCAAGGTGTCGCCCAAGGTGGCGACGGGCGTGCTGATCGGCGCGTCGCTGATCGTCGGCGTCGGCGGGACCTGCGACGCCGGTCAGACCAACGTGAAGGTGACTCCGCCGATCTCGCTGCGGTCGCCGACGCGAGACCGATCCACTGCGACGAGGGCGACCTCGTCGAGGCCGTCACCGTGTGTTCCAGCGGAGACGAACCCGACATCTCGATCGAGGCCGAGTTGCATCCATCGTTCGCTCATCGCTCCGGGGTCTGCCGCCGCCACGACGACGCCGTCGATCGCTGTCACCGCTGCATCCTTCAGCAACTGGTCGGATCGCTCCTGCCAATCGGGACCGCCCCATCGCCAACTGCCCTGAGGCATCGGCTGGTCGATCGACACCAGAGTGCCGCCAACGTCACGAGGATGGAGGTGCCGACTCCTGATGTCGGGGAACTCTCCCTCCCAGACCATGCGGACGTCGTTCGTCGCGAGCCGATCGACGCGTGCGTCGAAATCGTCCACCTCGAAGATCGCCATGTAGCCCCCGGCGCCGCCGCGCTTGTCGAGCAGCCGCTGCACCGTGGTCCCCTCCCGAGTCGGCGAGAGCACTTCGATGAACTGGTCGCCCACCAGCAACAGCGCGTTGCGCAGCCCGAACTCGCCGACGACAGGGTCGTGGAAGCACACCTGCAAACCGAACGTCTCTCGCAGTTCGTCGACCACCGGATCGAGATCCGGTGCGATCATCGCGACCTGCCGGATACGGATCACGACTCGGCCTGCAGGTAATCGATGATGGCCGGGAATGCCGTGCGGTCCTGGATCATGAAGATGTGGCCTCCTTCGAAGACCTGCAATGTCGCGTCGGGGATACGGTCGGCGATCAGTTCGGAGTTCTCCATCGGGGCGATGTCGTCGTAACGACCGGCGCACACGAGCGTCGGCTTCGCGATCGATGCCAGGTCGGCGACCACGTCGTGGCCGGCGCGAGCCGCGAGCTGTCGACGCAATCCAGCGACCTGTTCCGGGTCGGGCGTAGCGGTGGCCGCGGTCGCCATCTGCTCGTAGTAGGCGCCGAGGCCGGGGATGGGCTCGTCGGCGTCGGGATCCCACCGCCGGTCCGTGATCCGCATCCGCGTCGCGAACACGTCATCCGGATCGAGCGATGCGAGTTCGTGCAACGGATACGACGGCGCCACTCCGCCAGGCGATGTGCAACAGAGCACCAACCGGTCGACCAGGTCGGGGTGGCGTACGGCCAGGTTCAGTGCCACCATCCCACCGAAGCTGGTGCCGAGCACATGACAACTCGCCCATTCCACCGAGTGGATCAGTGCCGCCGCGTCATCTGCGTAGTCGGCCATCGTGTAGTCGGAATCCGGCTGCGAGGTCTGGCCGAGCCCACGCTGGTCGTACGACAGCGTCTCGAACACCTTGTTGACCGGCAGGATCGATGCAGGTGCACGCCGCAGGTCGTTGCCGGAGCCGCTGATGTTCAGCAGCGGCGGACCGGCCCCGTGGAGTTCGAAGTAGATGTCGATCCCGTTGACAGCAGCGAAGGGCATCCCCCGTCTCTAGTCGAAATGGCGCCCGGATCTACGCTCGTCGCATGCCACTGCACCATGTTGCCTACGCCACCCGGGACGTCGATGCGACGACCCACTTCTACGAGGACCTCATGGGGTTCCCCCTGGTCCACACCGAGGTCCAGGCGTTCGGGGAGAGTTGGCTGCGTCACGTGTTCTACGACATCGGTCCCAACGAACAGGGCGAGGCCGAGTCGATCGCGTTCTTCCAGTTCCACGAGATCGGCGAACAGCCCGAGTGGACCACCGACGTGTCCGACGGTGTGGGCCTTCCGTTCTGGGTGAACCACTGTGCGTTCCGAGCCACCGCCGAGCAGCAGGAAGCGGTGCGAGCCCGCATGACCGCCGACGGGGTCGAACCGGCGATGGAACAGGACCACGGCTGGTGCCACTCGCTCTACTACCTCGACCCCAACGGCATCATGGTCGAGCTGTGTCGCGACACGCCCGGCTTCGAGCCCGACCCTGCCGAAGCACACCGCCTCTTGGGCGTCGACCCGCTGGGCGAGACATCTCGCCCAGCATCGACGCACGTCGAGGGAAACTGACATGCCCCGCCTCGCCCAGGTCTCCAAGGACGACGCGCATCCCGTCGGCCAGGCCGTCTACAACATGATCTTCGGTGACCGCGATCCGGTCGCCGAACCCGGCACGGCGTCTGGCACACCGGGCAACTGGTGGACCGTGTTCGCGCTGGTGCCCGACGCCTTCGACCACACCACCCTCGGCTTCCAGTTCTACCGCGATCCGGGCCGCCACATCACCGCCACGCTCCGCGAACTCGGCCAGACCCGGGCCGGGTTCACGGTCGGCAGTCAGTTCGTGTTCAGCCAGCACTGCAAGGCAATGCGCGACGTCGGCTTCACCGACGAACAGGTGGCAGCGATCCCAGCGTGGTCGGTGGCCGACTGTTGGAGCCCGCCCGAGCGGGCGGTGCTCGCCTACACCGACTGCCTGGTGTTGCTGTTGGGTCGGGTGCCCGACGCGTTGTTCGCCGAGTTGCAGAAGCACCTGTCCGACGAGGCGATCCTCGAGTTCACCTACATCACGTGCACCTACGCCATGCACGCCACGATGAGCAAAGCGCTGCGGCTCGAATACGACGACGTCGGCGACCGTGTCGTCGAGGTCGCCGACCCGTCCGGTCAGTTCTCGGGGCTCGACGTGATGGCAGTCGTCGATGACGTCGACGGCGGCTGACCCGATCCTCTGATGCTCGCCTCACTGGGCGATCTCGTCGAGGACGTCATCGTGCGCCTCGACGGAACCGTCAACGTCGCTTCCGACACCCATGCCCACATCTCCCGTCGCCGCGGCGGAAGCGCCGCCAATGTCGCGGTGCGCGCCGCTTCACTCGGGTTCGCTGCACGGTTCCTCGGACAGGTCGGCACCGATGCCATCGGCGCCGCGCTGATCGCCGAACTGGACGACGAGGGCGTCGATGCCTCGATGGTCAGGCGGGCCGGGTCGACCGGCACGATCGTGGCGCTCGTCGATCGCCTCGGCGAACGTTCGATGCTCACCGATCGGCAAGCGTGCCTCGACCTGTCTGACCCCGACCCGGCGTGGCTGGATGGAGTCGAGACGTTGCACGTGCCGTTCTACTCGCTCGCCAGCGGGTCGGTTGCGACGACGGCGACCACCGTGATCGGGTGGGCGCACGAACGCGACGTGGCGGTGTCGATCGACATGTCGTCGACTGCGGTCATGTACGAGGTCGGCATCGACGAGGTGGTCCGACGTCTGGCCGCTGCAGCGCCCACCGTCGTGTTCGCGAACTCCGACGAGGCTGCCGCACTCGCCATCGACGCAGCGTTGGTGGGCGCGCTCACCGTGGTCAAACGTGGTCCCCGTTCGGCGCTGATCCATCGGATCGACGGATCCACCGTCGAGGTCGAAGCAATCGCCGTTCCGAGCGTGAACGACACCACCGGTGCCGGCGACGCGTTCGCCGCCGGATTCCTCACGTCACCCGGATGGGTCGTCGATCCGGTGACCGCCTGCGAGACCGGCCATCGGGCCGCAGCCGAACTGCTGCGCCATCGTTGCTGACAGGGTCGTTGCTGACAGGGTCGTTGCTGACGGAGCTGTTGCTGACGTCGTCGTTCAGGTGATCAGAACCCGAGCATGCCGGTGAGGTCGAAGACCTCGGACTCGGCGGGTAGTTCGACCCCGGACGGCTGGTCGCTGGTGGTCATGTCGAGTTGCATGGCGATCGACTGACCTACGATCTCGGTGCTGAACGCCACACGGCGCAGTTGATTGTCGGCAGTGACCCACACGTCGTACACGACCGTGTCAGGCAGTTCGATGTCGCTCAGCGTTGGGTCGATGTCGGCCTGCGGCACCGCTGCGAGCGCAGCGGCGATGTCGACGGTCACCTCGAAACGCCTGGTCTCGACACCGTCGATGGTCTCGACCCCGACCTCGATGGCGTTCTCCGTGTCGAGCAGCGAGCGGGCGATGTCGGTCGGATCGAACGCCAAGTCGCCCTGGAGGTCGTCGAGCGACTGGCCACTCATCTCGGCGAGGGCACCCAGATCGATCGACACCCATGCGGCGCCGCCCGACAGGAACCCGCCGAGCGCGCCCGCGTCGAGGTACACGACGCCAGCGTCGCCGTCGAACAGCACGGTCATGGCGCCGTCGCCGAGCGGCAGCGGCATGTCGTCGAGCGCCAACAGCGAGGAGAGGTCGGTGTTCACCGACACGAGCTGCGACTCGTTGTCGACGGCACCCGAGACCGTGATCTCGGCGAGATCGGCTGCCGACACGGTGAGGTCGAACTCGACCGTGCGAGCAGAGATGGCGCTCTGGGCAGCGGCCACCAACGAGTACGGCTCGGCGACGTCGCCACCTTCGCCCGATTCTCCTCCCGTGAACGCGGCGAAGGCACCGACGCCCAACGTCATCACGGCAACCACAGCAGCAGCGAGAGCGAACGGGCGGCGACGGCTACCACCGGAGGTCGGGGTCGAAGCGGGAACGGGTTCGATCTCGGTGAACTGCACCCCCGGCGACCCAGCCGAGGACGAACCAGTGACGGGAGGACCGGTCGGTGGGGCGAACGTGGAGGTCATGGGCACAGGTTACGACGTCGCGATCACCGACGTTCGTCACAGCCGCGTCAAGACTTCCTCTCAGCGGCCCAGCACCGGTACCGTCGCCGCATGAGCGTTCAGCACGTCGACGTCCTCGTGATCGGCGCCGGCCTCTCCGGTATCGGCGCCGCTTACCACCTGCAGGTCGAGTCACCAAACCGCACCTATCTGCTCCTCGAAGGGCGCGCCGACATCGGTGGCACATGGGATCTGTTCCGCTACCCAGGAGTCCGATCCGACAGCGACATGCACACGCTGGGCTTCGAGTTCAAGCCGTGGAACTCCGAGAAAGCCATCGCCGACGGCCCCTCGATCATGGCGTACCTGCGCCAGACGATCGCCGAGTACGGCATCGATCGCCACATCCGCTTCGGCCACATGGTGCGTCGGGCCGAGTGGTCGAGCGTCACCGCCACGTGGACCGTCGAGGCCGACCTGGTGGACGGCGGATCGGCCACGTACACCTGCAACTTCTTGTCGATGTGCTCGGGGTACTACTCGTACAAGGAGGGCTACACCCCGGACTTGCCGGGCAGCGATCAGTTCCAGGGCCAGATCGTGCACCCGCAGGCGTGGCCGGAGGATCTCGACTTCGCTGACAAGCGAGTCGTCGTGATCGGGTCGGGAGCCACCGCGATGACGTTGGTGCCGGCAATGGCTCCGACAGCGGCCCACGTCACGATGTTGCAACGGTCGCCGACCTACGTGGCCGCCGGACCCTCTGTCGACGTCATCGCCAACGGACTGCGCAAGGTGCTGCCCGACAAGGTCGCGTACGCCATCACCCGCAAGAAGAACACGGCGTTCCAGCAGGTGATGTACAAGCGGATGCGCAAGAACCCCGCCAAGGCCAAGGACTTCCTGGTCGGTCGGGTCGGCAAAGCGCTCGGCCCGGACTTCGATGTCGACACCCACTTCACGCCGGCTTACGCACCGTGGGACCAACGGTTGTGTCTCGTGCCGAACGGCGACCTGTTCGAGGCGATCAAGGACGGCTCGGCCTCGGTGGTCACCGACCACATCGACGCGTTCACCGAGACGGGCATCGCACTGACGTCGGGAGAGCACCTCGACGCCGACATCGTCGTCACGGCGACCGGGCTGAACATGGTGACGCTCGGCGAGGTCGATTTCGTCGTCGACGGCGAGCCCGTCGATTTCTCCGAGACGATCGCCTACAAGGGCTTCGCGTACTCCGATGTGCCGAACCTCGCCTCGACCTTCGGCTACGTCAACGCGTCGTGGACGCTGCGAGCCGACCTCATCGCCCACTACGTGTGCCGTCTGCTCAACCACATGGACGCCACCGACACGCCGATCTGCACGCCACGGCTGCGCGCGTCGGACGCCTCGATGCAGACGGGCCCCATGCTCGATCACCTCACGTCCGGCTACGTCCGACGGGCAGCCGATCTCTACCCCAAGCAGGGCGATCGCGAGCCGTGGATCAACCCGCAGAACTACGCCAAGGACAAGAGGATGTTCCGCAAGTCCCCCGTCGACGACGGCGTCATGCGCTTCACGGGATCACATCACCAGTCGGTGGGGCGGTAGTCCTTCAGGAACTGGCCCCACACGTGAATGCCGGTGTTGGTGCCGTCGATGATCGGATCCACGATGCGAGCGGCGCCGTCGACGATGTCGAGCGGCGGATGGAACCGATGCTCGGCTTGTTTCTGCTCGGCGATGGCCGCCGGGTCCTCGTCGCTCACCCAACCGGTGTCGACGCTGTTCATGTGGATACCCGACGAGTGGTAGTCGGTTGCCGAAGTGCGTGTCATCATGTTGAGCGCTGCCTTGGCCATGTTGGTGTGCGGGTGCCGGGTGGTCTTGCACAGCCGGTAGAACTGTCCCTCCACTGCCGACACGTTGACGACGTGTTTGTGTCGACCAGGCGTGGCCTCCATCAGCGGCTTCAGTCGGGCGTTCAGCACGAACGGTGCCACGGCGTTGACCAACTGCGTCTCGATGAGTTCAACCGTCGACACCTCGTGCAGCAGCAGCCGCCACGAGTTCCGCTCGCGAAGATCGACCTGCTGGAGATCCTGGTCGAGGCGTCCCTCGGGAAACAGCCCGGCTTGAGCTTCGAGTTCGTCGGGGAGGAGCGGAGTCTGCGACAACGCCGACGCCCTGGTGAGACCCGGCAGGGGCGCCGCATAGTTCAGTGCGAGCGCCTCGCCGCCGAGATCGGCGTCGTGCTGGTCGGTGCTCCGCTGGTCGGCGTCGTGCTGGTCGGTGCTCCCCGGCAGCAGGTGATAGCCACGCAGCCCCTCATAGGCGCCGACGAGACGCAAGACTTCCGGTGCGAGTGTGTCGAGCGCCGAGTCTTCGTCGTCCATCATGTGACGGTAGAAGTCGGGCGGCCGCCGCACCGTCTGGCAGGCGTTGTTGACGATGAAGTCAAGGCGGTCGCGTGTGGTGAGGACGTGGTGGGCAAACGCCTCGACGCTGGGTGTGTGGCGGAGATCGAGGCCGAACACTTCGAGCCGGTCACCCCAGTCGGCGAAGTCGGGTTCGGCGGCGTAGCGGGCCGCTGCGTCGCGCGGGAAACGGGTGACGACGATGAGTGACGCCCCGCAGCGCAGCAATTTGATGCCGGCCTGATATCCGATCTTCACCCGACCTCCCGTGAGGAGCGCCACCGTGCCAGACAGGTCGGCGAGTTCACCGCGCTTGGCGAAGTTGAACTCGGCACACTCGGGGCAGAGCTGATCGTAGAAGTGATGGACCTCGCGGTACTTCGCCTTGCAGACGTAGCAGTGCTGCTCGTCGACCGTTTCGCGGTACGTCGGGTCAGCGACATCGCGCTGCTCGAAGTCGGCGGGCGGAAGGACATTCGGCGTCGTGAATACCGGCTGGTCTCGCAACGTACGGATCCCCGTGTCCGAGAGCACGTCCTCATCTCGGCGTACCCGCTCCGAGCGGCGCCTCCGCTTGAGCGCCTTGGTACGGATCCGACGCTCCTCCGGGTCGGGGCAGAACACGTCGCCTGCCGCGTTGAGCAGGTCCTGCTTCTCCTGCGGGCTCAGCGCAACCAGCAGTTCCCGATCGGATCCGACGCGACGCAAGAAGGCCGTCGCACGCAACAACTCGCCGCGCAGACGCTCATGTTCATCTTCAGCCGAATCGTCGGTATCGCCGAGCTCAGTGCCCAAGGAGTTGGCCCGGCATCTGGTCGCCGAAGTTGATCCCGAGGTCGCGAGCAGTTTTCATCGTGTCGCCGTCGAGGGGAACCACCTTGATCTCGCGTACCGCCTCTTCCAGCGGCACATAGACCACCTCGGGAGGCTGCAGGCCGACCATGATCCCGTCCTGGCCCTCCTCGATCGCTCGCACAGCAGCAGCCCCGAATCGCAGACCGAGCAGGCGATCGAGTGCCGTCGGCGAGCCGCCGCGCAGGAGGTGGCCGAGCACGACCGTGCGCGTTTCCTTGCCGGTGAGCTCGGCGATCTCGGCGGCGACCTTTGCGCCGACCCCTCCGAGCTGCACAGCCTGCCCGATCGCCTTGCCGAGCACCGTCGCCTCGCCGCCCACCGGCTTGGCACCTTCCGCGACGACGATGACCGTGAAACGCGCGCCATTGCGGTCGCGCTGCAGGATGGTCTCGGCAACCGGGCCGAGCTCGTAGGGGATCTCGGGGATGAGGATGCAATGGGCGCCGCCGGCCATCCCGGCGTGCAGGGCTATCCATCCGGCGTCGCGTCCCATCACCTCGACCACCATCACGCGTCCGTGCGACGTCGCGGTGGTGAACAGCCGGTCGATGCATTCGGCCGCGAAGTCCACGGCCGTGTCGAAGCCGAACGTTGCCGTGGTCTTGTCGAGGTCGTTGTCGATGGTCTTCGGCACGCCGATCACCCTGAGTCCGCGGTGGTGCAGATGGTTGCCGATGCGCAACGATCCGTCACCGCCCACCGTGATCAGGGCATCGATGCCTTCATCGCTGAAGCGTTGAACCAGCTCAGCTGTCCTGTCGACCTCGGTCCATGTGCCGTCGTCGAGCTGCACCGGGTAGGCGGTCGGGTTCCCGCGGTTGGTGGAGCCGAGAATGGTGCCGCCGAGGTGGGAGATACCCCTGACGGCTTGCCGATCGAGTTCCATCAGGCCTCCACCGGGATACTCATCGGGGTACATGATCCCGTTGAAGCCGTCGCGAATTCCGACGACCTCCCACCCCCGATTCCTGGCCGCCACCGTTGCGGAACGGATGACGGCGTTGAGGCCGGGGGCGTCGCCGCCACCGGTACTGATTGCGATCTTCGACACGGCGTTCACATCTGGCACGAAGGACAGGGTACGCCCCGAACGCACCCCGCTCGACCGCTTGCGCCCGCCGTCATCGACCGTTCACCTTCGAAGGAGTCGAGCCGATGTGATTGCATGCCGGGATGGACGCACCCGCCGCACCCGAACCGACCATCGATCTCGCCGGCCAGGTGGCTCTCGTCACCGGTGCGTCCTCGGGGCTCGGCCGGCGATTCGCAATCCTGCTCGCCGCCAACGGAGCACGGGTCGTGGCCACCGGACGCCGGATCGAACGTCTCGATGACGTCGCCACAGAGATCACCGACGCCGGCGGTGTCTGCCTGCCGCTGCAGCTCGATGTCACCGACGCCGACCAACTCGCCGCCGTGGTCGGCGCCGCCGAGACGCAGCTCGGCGCGGTACAGATCCTGGTGAACAACGCCGGCATCCCCGACGCCCAGTACGCCACGAAGATGCCACTGGAGCTCATCGATCAGGTGCTCGACACGAACCTGCGGGCGCCGTACGTGCTGTCGTGCGAGGTCGCCCGGCGGCTGATCGAACTCGAACTCCCGGGCCGAATCGTCAACGTCTCCTCGGTTGGCGGTTTCCACTACTCGGGCGGTGGCGCTGCGCTGTACTCGATCACCAAGGCCGGCGTGAATCGGCTGACCGAGACGCTGGCGGTGGAGTGGTCGCGGTTCGGCATCAACGTCAACGCGATCGCACCGGGGCTCTTTGCTTCGGAGATGTCCGACGGCATGATCGAGCGGATGGGCGACCTGACCCGCCACTTCCCCCGCAAGCGCATCGGCCAGCCCGAGAATCTCGACAGCACGCTGTTGTACCTGGTGTCGCCGGCGTCGGAGATGGTCACCGGCACCATCATCAAGGTCGACGACGGTCAGGGCGGCCGCTGAACGGCCTCAGGCGTTCGGAGTGATCAACGCCTTGTCGCCGGTGGCCATCATGGCGTAGCGCTTCACCTGCTCCGGATCGACCGCCTCGGCGAGCGACAAGCGGGTGCCGTAGCTGCTGGCGAACGTTGTGGTGATCTCGTCGGCGACGCGCCGGCGCAGGCGGTCGGCCGCTTCCTGGCCGATCTTCATCAGGAACGGTGTGAGCAGCCACCCGCCGAGTCCCCACGACATCCCGAAGTCACGCCGCAACGTGGTGGGCCCCCGGTCGAGACCGCCGTAGATGTACACCTGCTTGTGGGTGTCGGATCCGTACCGGCTGAACTCGCCCGCCTGCTCGCCGGCCACCTTCTCCATCTTCGACAGCAGGATGCCGGCCAGGTTGCCGCCACCGATCGCATCGAAGGCGATCGTGGCGCCGGTGGCGCGCAGCGCATCGGTGAGATCCTCGCCGAAGCTGTCGGCACTGGAGTCGACCACGTGCTCGGCCCCCAATGCTCGGAGTTGCTCGACGTGTTCGGGCTTACGGACGATGTTGACGAGCCCGACGCCGTCGTCGAGACAGATCCGGTTGAGCATGAGCCCGAGGTTCGACGCGCCGACCGTGTGGACGAGTGCGGTGTGGCCCTCCATCCGCATCGTTTCCACCATGCCGAGGGCCGTGAGCGGATTGACGAACGCCGCGGCAGCATCGGCGGGATCGGTGCCGTCGGCCATCACCAGGCATTGGCTGGCGTGCAACGTGCGGTACTGGGCGTAGGCGTTGCCGGACAGGAATCCGACGGTTTTGCCGAGCAGCGCCTGCGCTTGCGGCGACGAACCCGCAGCGACCACGACTCCCCCGCCTTCGTTACCGATCGGCATCGGCTTGCCCAGTCGGGCCCGCTGAGCGGCGGCGGCAGCTTCGGTGAGCGGTACCGAGACCGCCGCGTGCGTGTCGTCGCCGGCGGCTCGGGCCTCGCGAGCGTCGCCACCGCCCAGCATCATGCCGAGGTCGGACGGATTGATCGGTGCGGCATCCACACGTACCACGACCTGGTCATCGGTGGGCGCAACGACGTCGGTCTCGCGGATGCCCATCGTGACGACCGCGTCGTCGGTGAGCGTCGATCGGAGTTCGAGGGCGGTTGCAGGCAGGTCGGCAAAAGAGTCGGAAGGCATCCGTCCACTCAACCACATCTCGACCCCATCGATGCCACCGACCCTCCGACCGAGTTGCCGCAGCCGACGACGGGTACGACACCACGCAACGAACTCCTAGGCTGACAACTCGCGATGGCCCCCAAACTCCCGCTCCCCACTTCCCGACGCAAGGCGGCACAGGGCGCCATGTTGCTCGCGATGTCGGTGTTGCGCGACGAACGGGTGCGAGCGCAACTCCGCAAGGCTCCCGTTGCCGCACGAGAGTGGGCCGAACACCGGCGGGCGATCGACGTGGGGGTTGCCACGAACGATCAGCGCATACCGCCGACAGCGCTGCAACGGTACGACCCGACGCAGCGATTCGGTCAGCGCGGCATCGAGCGCCGGATCACCGCGTTGGAGCGCAATGCCGATCTCGTGTTCCCCGATCCGACCGATCGTGACGGCGCCGTGATCTTCCAGGCGATCGACGAATTGAGCCGTGCGGCAGCGATCTCGGCGACGATGCCGCTGAACGATCGACGCAAGGCCCGCTCACGTATCAGCACCGAGCTCAGCCGGCTCGAACGGGCCCTCGTCGACGCAGTCCTGCCCCCGGCCCCCTGAGCTGATCAGAAGCGACGGTCGTCGGTGCGCTTCTTCGGCGGCGCCTTGAACGGCGCCTCGATCAGTGTGTCGAACTGCTGATCGTCGGGCTGCTTTGGATCGTTGAGGTTCTGCAGGTACTTCTTGATCGCAGCCCGTCCAGGCGCGACCTGCACACCCTTGAGTCCGACCGAGCGGGTCATGGCATCCTTGGCCTTGGCGACGCGTTCCTTGCGGATCGTCTTCTCCTCGTCGGAGTACGACTTCGTCGCCTTGTTGGCGCGGGCGGCGTCGGCGGCCTTGCGGTTGGCTTCGGCTTGCTGGAGCGGGGTGAGTTGGGCCTGGGCCATGATCGTGTTCCTTCTCGTCGGTTGGGACCGTGAGGGTAGCGCCCGAACGGTCTGGACGAACCCGGGCTGCGTCGACCGCTGTCAGCGGATGGCCGGCCGACATCAGCCGACGTCGCGGTCGTGGTCCTTCCAGTAGGGCTCACGCAGCAATCTCCTGAGGATCTTGAGCGCGCCCGACAGTGGCAACTGGTCGGTGCGGAACTCCCACGACTTGGGCACCTTGTATCGGGCGATCTCGCGGCTGATGAACTCGCGCAGTTGCTCGGCACTCGCTTCGAACCCGGCGCGCAGGACCACGATGGCATGCACCTGTTCGCCCCAGGTGTCGTGGGGTATTCCGATCACGGCCACCTGGTCGACGGCCTCGTGCTTGCTGAGGACGTTCTCGACTTCCACCGAGTACACGTTCTCGCCGCCGGTGACGATCATGTCCTTCACCCGGTCGACCAGGAAGAGGTATCCATCGTCATCGAGGTAGTCGGCGTCGCCGGTGCGATACCAGCCGTCTCGAAAAGCCTCCTGGGCCGCCCTCGGCTGGTTCCAATAGCCACGCATGAAGTTTCCGGCCATAGCACACACCTCACCGCGTGTGCCGGAGGCAACGGGTTCGCCGTCCTCGTCGCGAATCCTGACCGCCGCCCCCTGGACCGTCCGCCCAGCTGAACGCAAGCGGTCACCACCGATGCGATGGTCGCGAGCATCGAGGCCAAACGCTCCGGTCGGAACTCGGGGTGGTCGAGCATCATGTCGATCATCGTGGGGACCATCACGGTCATCGTCACCTGATGTCGCTCGATGAGTTCCATCGCTGGTCCCGGATCGAACAGCGGCAGGAACACCGACTGGCCGCCCGTCGACGGTGTGCCGACGATCCCGCCCATCGACGCAGCGTGGAACATCGGGGTCTGATGCAGGTACACCGAGTCCTCGTCGAGGCCCACCTTCAACGCGATGTGGTACAAGTTCAGCATCTCTGCCCGATGGTCGAGCATCACGCCCTTCGGGAGGCCGGTCGTTCCGCCGGTGTACATCAACACGGCGAGGTCGTCCTCCTCCGGTTCGTCGGGGATCAACGGCTCGGCACCGGCGATCAGGTCCTCGTACAGGAGGTCGTTCGGCAGTTCGACGCCGGCGAGGACGTCACCGATCAACACCATGTGACAGATCGGGCTCGGCCCGTCGCCGGCAGCAGCATGCGGTGATGGACGAGTTCCTTCATGTCTTCGAAGTCTCCGCCCATGACTGCGGTCACACCATGGCTGAACGGCCATCGGGCCTGCCGCATCCGGCCGACAGACGTCGAGCGCTTCGCGTGGGGCGCGCAACGCCATCTACGCTCGGCGCCGATATGAAACGCCTCCTCCCCTTCTTGCTCGCCACCGTGCTGGTCGCCGCTTCGTGTGGCTCCGACTCCGACAGCGAGACCACGGTCACCACCGAAGCGACCACGGCGACCACCGAGCCTGCTGCCCCAGAGACCACCGAGGCTGCGGTGACCACCACCGAGCCTGCCGACACCACGCCCGACACCACCGAAGCGCCTTCGCCGGAGGTCACCGCCGCTGAACTCGCAGCACGAGGACCGTTCGCCGTCGGCATCACCACTCGCCCCCTGCCCGAAGGCGGTCTGGTGGAAATCTGGTATCCGGCCGACGAGGCATCCGCTGGCGGCACCGATGTCTACAACGTGCGCACCTTCCTGCCGCCAGGTGTGGGCGACCTCATCACCGGCGACATCGATGATTCGTTCACCATCGAAGCCACTCGCGACGCTTCCGCAGCCGGCGACGGCCCGTTCCCGATCGTGTTGTTCAGCCATGGTGCGTCGGCCTTCCGGTTGCAGTCGAGCCACATCGCCGAGCATCTCGCCTCGTGGGGCATCGTCACCGCGTCCACCGATCACCCGAGCCGCGATCTCACGAACGCACTCGGCGGCACCGCCGAGGGCCAGCCGCCCTCGGTCGACCAGATGCGCTCGATGCGCACACTGCTGACCACCCTCGACGACGATCCGGTGCTCGGCGGAGCGCTCGACAACGAACGCGTCGCGCTCGGTGGCCACTCCGCAGGCGGCGGAACCATCGCCGAAGTGGCGCTCGACGAGGGGATCCTCGGCTACGTGTCGTACGCGTCCGGTCTGCGCGACAGCGTGCCCGAGGTGCCCTCGCTGTTCATGGCCGGCGAACTCGACGCCATCATCGAGTCATCGCTCACTTCCGAAGCCTTCGCGCTCGCACCCGCCCCATCGTGGCTCTGGGTGTTCGGCAACACCGGTCACCTGGCGTTCTCGGATCTGTGCGCCATCGGCTCCGGCGACTCGAACCTGATCGACCTCGGCGAGCAGGCCGGGCTCGGAGCGTTCCTCGACGACGGGTTGCGCAGACTCGCCACCGACGGTTGCGACGAACCGAACCGGCCGGTGCAGGAAGTGTGGCCGGGCATCGATCACGCGGCCACGGGCTTCTACCGGTGGGTGTTCGGCATCGATGCCGAACCGGTCGGTCTCGACGAGTCGGTCGTCACCGACGGCGTCACCGCCACCTCGAAGTAGCAACGGACCGCAGCGGCGGCTGGCAGACTCTCGGCATGACCGATCCCGTGTTCGATCCGCCGGAGCCGTCGCTGCGGGCGGGCATCGAGCCCGACGAGCGGGTGATCTCCGACCCGGGCGCTCCGGTGATCATCGGGGTGTCGTTCGATCGTCAGGTGCTGGCCCAACAGTACCTGTTGGCGATGGGCGGACTGAAGGACAGCGGAGCGCTCGATCTCCAGGACGCAGTGGTGGTCACCAAGAGCGTCGACGGGTCGGTGAAGGTGGTCGAGACCATCGATCCCACCCCCGGTCGCGCTGCGCTGAACGGCGCGATGTGGACCAGCCTGCTGGGCCTGGTGCTCGGTGGCCCGGTCGGATGGATTGCAGGCCTCGGCATCGGGGCGGCGTCGGGCGCGGTGACGGCCAAGATCGTCGACCTCGGCATCCCCGACGACTGGGTGGCGTGGTTTCGCGAGGCCGTCGAGCCCGGCACGTCCACCGTGGTGATCCTCGCCGAGCACATCTACGTCCCGGCGCTGGCGCACGAGGCTCGCCGGTTCGCCGGCGCGCAGTTGCTGTACACCTCGATGCCCGACCACGCCATGGAACAGCTTCGCGACGCTCTCGAGTCCTGAGCAGGGCCCGGGGCCCCGAGTGTTAACGCGCGGCGGGCGGGGGTTCGTAACCGCCGAGCACGTCGGCCATGCACCGGGTGAACGCCAACGACGTACGGTCGTGGAGGTACGGTGCGACCACCTGGATGCCGACCGGTAGGCCATCGACGGTTCGCCCGATCGGTGGCACGGTCACCGGAAGGTAGGCGCTACCGATGAGAGCGCTCCACCCGATCAGGTCGCTGTAGTGCCGATCGCCGTGATCGGCCAGGGTGGCGTGCGCCCAGTTCGAGCCGTCGGCGGAATGGACGTGACGGAAAGGCGGAACGACTGTGACCGGGCACAGCAACACGTCGATGTCAGTGAAGAACTCGGCCCACCGCTGGCGCATCTCACCGCGGCGCCGGTGCAGCACATCCCATGCCCGATGGTCGAGTCCGCGACCGCCGCCGCTCGCTGCAGAGTTCTCACCGTCGCCATCGGAGATCTCGGTCGCCGATGAGATCAGGATCGACCCCTCACGAGCGGAAACCGTCGTGTCGACGTCGGGTCGACGATCGTGGTCGATCCGGGCACCTGCACGCTCCAGCGCAACGATCGCAGCTTCCATCACGCCGCACACCGCCGGATCGACCGGCGAGAACTCGTCGTCGAGCCACGCGACGATCCGGAAGTCGCCGAGTTCTCTGGCGCGCGCGGGTGGAAGGTCGAGACGCCACGCCACCGCCTCGTCAGGGTTCGGACCGGCGAGCAAGCCGAGCAGCAATTCGAGGTCGTCGACACTGCGAGCGATCGGGCCGAACACGTTGATGTCGGCGACGTTGCGGTGCGAGGTGGGGTTGTCGAGGTAGCCGTACGTGGGAATGATCCCGAAGCTCGGCTTGTGGCCGTACACACCGCAGAACGATGACGGCACCCTGATCGAGCCGCCGATGTCGGTACCGATTTCGAATCCCGTGAACCCCATCGCCACCGCTGCGGCCGGGCCGCCCGACGAGCCACCGGGTGTTCGTTCGACATCCCACGGGTTGTTCGTGGTCCCGAACATGTCGTTGTACGTCTGGTAATCGCCCGACCAGCGCGGCACGTTGGTCTTGGCGAACACCACGGCACCGGCGTCGCGAATATTGGCGACGACCGTTGCGTCCACTTCGGGGACGTGATCGCGCAGCTCTACTGCTCCCCCGGTCGAGCGGATGCCAGCGGTGGCGATGGCATCCTTGATCGTGACCGGCACGCCGGCGAGCGGCCCGACGGATCGGCCCGCGGCACGGGCATCGTCGATCGCTCCGGCCTCGGACCTGGCGCGGTCGGTCTCGATCGTGATCACCGAGTTGATCGGGCCATCGAGTCGCCCGATCCGTTCGAGGTGGTGATCGAGGAGTTCTCGCGCCGAGACCTCACGCGCCACGAGCGCAGAGATGATGTCGATCAGCGATGACGTGACGTCGACCATCGGGACATCAGAGCACAGGTGGCCGACCGACGAACGATTCGCCCACTTGCTGTTGGATCGTCAGGCTGCGTCGACGGTGCGCTGTACGGCACCGTCGAGCACGAAGCGAGAGAACTTCGGGCAGACGTCGAGCACGGTGGCGAACTCGGCCCGGTTGAGTACGTAGACGGTGGAGTCGACGGCGGCGGTCACCGAGGCGGTGCGCGGCTTCAAGGTCAGGAGGGACAGCTCGCCGATGACGGCGCCCGGGCCCAACTTGACCGTGTGATCGCCGAGCTGGATCTCGAATTGCCCATCGATGACGACGAAGCATTCGCGCCCGAACGCGTCAGCATGCATGATCTCTTCGCCAGCGGCGATCCGGATCGTGGTGGCCAGGCGATCGAGGGCTTCGAGCTCGCTGACGGGAACGGTCACGGCAAGGTCGCTGGCGAGCAGTGCGGCGGGGAGGGTGTGCTTGCGTGAGAACATGGCGTTCCTGCATCTCTGTGGTCGATTGTCGGGGTGACGAGTTGTGCCATTCGTGGCAACACCATCCTCAACATCATCATCGGTCGATCATTCCGATCTTCCGCATAGATCAACAAGATATCCCCCATCTCTTCAAGCGATGTGGACGCCGGGGTCGAGGTCCGTCAGGGTTCCAGGATCACCTTGATTGCACCAGCCGAACGACTCGCAGCCATGCCGAATGCTTCCACGGCGGCTTCGAGCGGGAACCGGTGGGTGACGATCGTCGGCGCGAGCTCCGGCGTGGTCGCCAGAAGGGCTGCGGCGTTGTCGACATCGCGCCCGCCGGCGTGACGACCGTAGAGCGTCGTCGGGCACAAGCTCACCTGCTTGAGGCACATGGTGAGGCCGGGCAGCGCCACCGGCCCCCAGTAGATACCCGGGATCACGACCTGAGCCGACGGCTTGGCGAGGTGGACCGCCGATGCCAACGCACTCTCGCTGCCAGCGGCTTCGATCACCACGTCGTAGTGGCCGGAGATCTCCGATGCGCCGAGGCGTTCGCCTGCCGCTCGCTGATGATCGTGCCGTGCGGCGAGGCCGACCTCGCAGCCCAGCGCTCGTCCAACGGCGACCGCACACAGCCCGATGGTTCCACCACCGATCACCGCGACGCGTTGGCCGGGGCGAACCGCTGCCCGCCGCAACGAGTGCACGACTACGGCGAGCGGTTCCACGAGTGACGCGTCGCGAACGTCGATTCCGGCCGGGAGCGGCACGAGCGCACGGGCCGGAACCCACATCTCGTCGGCCATCCCACCATCGCGACCGATTCCGAAGAGCATGGCCCCGCCGGTGCGACAGAGGTTGTAGTCGCCGTCGACGCATGGGTTGCAGGTGCCGCATGGGGCGAGCGGCTCGATGGCGACCGGTGTGTCGTCGTCGGTGAGGCCGGCGACCTCGTGGCCGAGAGTGACCTGTGCGGCCTCGATCACGCCGGCTTCGATGAGATGGAGATCCGACCCGCAGATCCCAGCCGAACGCACCCGCACGCGAACACCGGGGCCGTCGGTGGCGGGAACGTCGTCGACGGCGACCTGGCCACCGTGAACACGAACAGCGCGCACGTCAGTTGCCGTCGAGCGTGATCCTGATGGCTACCGGGTCGTCGCCTCGGCCCAGCTTGGCGCGCACACCGTCGACCAAACGCAGCACCGCGGCCTGCCAGCGGTACTTGTCGGCAACTGCCTGCTTGGCCACGGCGACGGACCCTTCGTCGGCGAGCACCTCAGCTGCGCCTCGATGCACCGGAGCGTCAGGCTCGACGCGGCCGCGCATGTCGCACACCTGAACTTCTACTCGCGGATCGTTGCGCAGCCGTTTCGTCTTCCAGGCGTCTGCCCCCGTGTAGAAGAGGTGGTCGCCACCGCTGCCGGTGATCCACACCGGGGTGGCCTTCGGCGTGCCATCTCGCTTGAACGTCGTGAGAGAGATGTACTTCGCATCGTCGATGTCGCGCATGGCTCGACGCTACCCGGACCCGCTCAGCGTGGTTTTCCACCCACCCCCTGACATCAGCTCGCGACCTCAGCGGCGTCGGTGCCGCTGGCACTCGATCGTCGACGGGCTCGCGCGAGACTGACCCCATGGTGAACCTCACCGAGCCGCCGACCACCACCACCACCACCAGCACCACCACCACCACCACTACCACTGCTGCCGCCGTTGCCCCTACGCCGTGGCTTGCCACGGTCGACGGGCTCGCCGAGATGTTCGTTCGCAGCCGACGCGTCATTCCAGGTCTGACCATCGACGGTGCCGGAGTTGCACGGTCGTGGTGGTGGCCGTTGCCGTCGGCGTCGGACCGTGGGCTGCTCGCCGCCCTGCTCGACGGCAACGACCTCGACGACCACCTGCGTGTCGCCGAGCAGCTGAGCCACGAGGTCGACCGGTTGATGCGCGAGCGCCTCGTCGCTGAAGGCGTGTCGCTGCTCGACGCCCGTTCGGGGCGACGCACCGTGCCCGACGCCTGGGTGCGATCGCTCACCACGATCGATCCACAGGTGACTGGTGCGCTCGACCCCGACCGAGTCGTGGCGTTCGCGTCGGTCGTCGACAGCTGGGTTCGTTCCGGCGTCGTCGGGCTCGGGCGTGCCCGGCTCTGCATCCGTATCCACGAACCGGTCGAAGGCGAAGCCGACGACGTGTGGACCATCGAAGCAATGGCACAGGACGTCGACGAGCCGAGCCTCGTGGTGGCACTGCGCGACGTGTGGGACGGCTCGTCGCCCTTCGGGGCAGACGTCATCGAGGAACTCCTCACCGCGCTCGGGCGCATGACTCGCATCGCACCCGAACTGTCGGGCCTGCTCGATGCTGCGGTGCCTGATCGTTGCGAGGTCGACGACGTCGCGATCGTCGAATTGCTGCAGCTGCATGTCGGTCCCCTCGAAGACGCCGGTGTCGCGGTGCTGCTGCCGTCTTGGTGGTCGAATCGCAGCCGACTCGGACTGCGGGCCAAGACCAGCCGATCGGCGAAGTCCGACACTGCCGTCACCAGTGCCGGCTTCGGTTTCGACGCGATCGTGGAGTTCACGTGGAAAGCCGCGCTCGGCGACACCACGTTGACCGCCGCCGATCTACGTGCCCTGCAAGCTGCCGCCGACGCGAAGCGGTCGCTGGTGCGTGTGCGCGGCCAGTGGGTCGAACTGCGACCCGACGAGATCGCCGCGCTGCTGACGGGTCACAACACCAAGAGCACCGGCACCGCCGGCCAACTACTCCGCACCGGCCTCGGCATCGAGTCGCTCGACGCGCCGGCGGGCGCGATCGTGACAGGCGTCGACGCATCGGGATGGCTGGCCGAACTCCTCGACGATGCGCTGCATTCCACGGTCGAACCGGTCGCGACTCCTGCCGGGTTCGAAGGCCAGCTGCGGCCGTACCAGCAACGTGGTGTCGGTTGGTTGGCGTTCCTCGGACGGGTCGGGCTCGGTGCCTGTCTTGCCGACGACATGGGGCTCGGCAAGACCGCTCAGGTCATCGCGTCGGTGCTGTCCGACCGCGTCGAGGGGCCGACGTTGGTGGTGTGTCCCACGTCGGTGCTCGGCAACTGGGAACGCGAGGTCAACCGGTTCGCGCCGGGGCTGTCGGTGATGGTCCACCACGGCGCGGGTCGGATGCGCGAACACGACGAACCGTTTGCCCGACGCGCCGGGAACCACGATGTGGTGCTGACCTCTTATCACCTCGCGGCCAGAGACATCGACGAACTCGAACAGGTCCCATGGGGTCGGTTCGTGCTCGACGAGGCGCAGCAGGTCAAGAACCCCTACACCGCTCAGGCCCGTGCGGTTCACCGTCTCGATGCACCCCGCCGCATCGCGCTCACCGGCACGCCGGTCGAGAACCGACTGAGCGAACTGTGGGCGATCATGCACACGGTCAATCCGGGTCTGTTGGGGAGCGCAGCGTCGTTCAAGCGTCGATTCGCCGGCCCGATCGAACGAGAACGGGATCCCGAGGCGACTGCTCGTCTCCAGCGGATCGTGACACCGTTCCTACTCCGGCGCTTGAAGTCCGATCGGTCGATCATCGACGACCTGCCCGACAAGGTCGAACAGACCCAGCGATGCCCGCTCACTCGCGAGCAGGCAACCCTGTACCAAGCCGTCGTCGACGACTTGATCGAGAAGACCGAGGATCTCGACGGCATCGACCGCCGTGGTGCCGTACTCGCCGGGATCATGAAACTGAAGCAGGTGTGCAACCATCCTGCGCACTTCGCGAAGGACGCGTCCACGATGGCGGGCCGATCGGGCAAGTTGGCCCGCACCGAGGAACTGCTCGATCAGGTGTTGGCCGCCGGCGACAAGTCACTGCTGTTCACCCAGTTCTCCGAGTGGGGCGACATGCTCTCGCCGTACCTGGCGCGCCGCTACGGGGTCGAGGTGCCATGGCTGCACGGCAAGCTCACCCGCAAGCGCCGTGACGCGATCGTCGCCGGGTTCCAGGAAGCCGACGGTCCTCCGCTGCTCGTCATCTCGCTGAAGGCCGGCGGTACCGGGCTGAACCTCACCGCCGCGTCGCACGTGATCCACTACGACCGCTGGTGGAATCCGGCGGTCGAAGACCAGGCAACCGACCGTGCGTATCGCATCGGCCAGCATCGCAACGTGGTGGTCAGCAAACTCGTGTCGGCGGGAACGGTCGAGGAGAAGATCGACGAGATGATCACCGCCAAGCGCGCGCTCGCCGAGTCGGTGGTCAGCGCTGGGGAGAGTTGGATCACCGAGATGTCGAGCGACGACTTGCGTGACGTGCTCACGTTGCGCACGGACACGATCGAGGATTGACGATGGCCCCACGACGCCGAAGCTGGGACGACCAGTGGAACAAGTACCCCGAGTCGAAACCGATCAAGACCGAGCACGGGATCGCCACATCCAAGGCGCGCGGGAAGATGGCCGACGCCTGGTGGTCGCAACGGCTCGTCGACCTGCTCGACTCGTACGGGCTCGGCACGCGCATGCAACGCGGTCGGCGCTATGCGCGCCAGGGTCAGTTGGTCGACTTCGACGTGCAACCGGGCCACCTCGTCGCTCAGGTCCAAGGGTCGCGACGCACGCCCTACCTCGTCGCCGCAGCCGCCCCGGCGTTGTCTGACGCACAGTGGGACGAGATCACCGAAGCGATGCGGGCCCGTGTCGGCTTCGCCGCGCAGCTGCTCGCCGGCGTGGTGCCACCCGAGTTGGAGGCCGTGTTCGATGACGCCGGCGTTACGCTGCTCCCTCGGAAATGGAGCGACATGCGAGCGTCGTGTTCGTGCCCCGACTGGGAGAACCCGTGTAAACACCTCGCAGCCACGTTGTACGTGTTCGCCGATCGCCTCGACGCCGACCCGTGGCTGTTGCTCACGTGGCGTGGCCGCACTCGCGAGGAGTTGCTCGGCCAGCTCACGGGTGGTGTCTCCTCGCCGACCCGATCGGTGGTCGCACCGTGGTGGCCACTGGTTCCGGGTGCTCGACTCCCCGACCCGCCGATCGATTTCGAGGTCGTCGCGGAGGGCGCGACCACGCTTGGCGCCGCCGCCGTCTTGCAACGGTGCGAACCCCTCGACGCCGACGTGCGCGGCGTTCCCATCGTCGATCTGCTCGGGCCCGCCTACGACGTCGCCGACGACTGAGTCAGCGCTACAGCAGGTCGGGCGGTTCGAGGCCCGTGCTCTCCAACTGGCTGCTCGTATCGGTGGGCTCGCGGTAGAACTCGACGGCGAAGGTGGCTGGGCCGTCGAGAAGGACATGGTGCAGTCGGGTCGGTGGGATCACGACATCGCCGCCGGCATCGATCGTGAACTCCTGATCGGATTCGTCGTCGAAGACGAATCCGACGCTGCCGGTGTGCACGACCAGGCGACCCCACACCCCAGCCGCGACCTGGTGGGAGTTGAGCAGGCCTGCCAGCACGGTGTCGTTGTCGAACACAGACGTGGTGCGCACCAGCACGAGCCCTGCAGGAAGTGCGGTGGAGGGTTCGGTGGCAGCCACGGTTAGCGACGCTAGCGCTTCGCCTTCGATGTCGAGACCGGGGTGCGGGTCCTCCGCCAGCGGGCCACCGGATCTCGATCACTAACGTCCGGCCATGACTCGAACCGGGCACTGCCTCTGCGGCCAGATCAGCTACGAACTCTCGGGCGACCTGATCGCCACCGTGGTCTGTCATTGCGACCATTGCCAACGCCAGAGCGGCGGCCCGTTCTCGGTGAACCTCATCGCGCTCGAAAGCCAACTGGCGGTTTCGGGTGACCTGAGCACCTACGAGGACCGCGGCGAGAACGACGACGCGGTGTTCGTGCTGCGTCGCTTCTGCGGCGCGTGCGGGTCGCCGATCTACTCCGCGCTCGTCGAGCCGGCGGGCGTGATCGCCGTGAAATCGGGCACGCTCGACGACCGCTCCGAGGTGACTCCGACGGTCGAAGCCTGGTGCGAACACAAGCAGCCATGGGTCGAACTGCCCGGAATGGTCGCATCACTCGCACGTGAATAGCCCTCCGATCTGATCTGAGAGCGGGATTGCCGCAACGACGGATACTCTCTAGGTGGCGCCGACTACCACCGTCACGGCCCGGGAACTCCACACTCCCGACCAAGCAATCATCTCCACACAAGAAAGCAGAATCCCCAATGTTCTCCTCCGCTCGTCCTGTATTCGTCGCGCTCGCGGCCACATTGCTGATCGCCGCATGCGGAGCCGACGACGATGCCGCCGGCACCAGCGCCGACAACACCGTTGCCGAAATCATCGTTGCCGACACGATTCCTGGCACCACGCCGGAAACGACCCCGGACACCACCGACGCAACAACCGAGGACAGCACAGCGTCCACCGAAGCACCCGATCAGGACGTTGCCGCCGACCTCGCCGCGGCCCAGGCAACGCTGCTCACCCTCGCTGACTTTCCAGAGGGCTGGACCGACACCCCCGTCGAGGCCGACGTCGCTTCGGACCTCGACGCACGCCTCGCCGAGTGCGTTGGTGTCGACAGCGTCACCTCGTCCGACGCCAGCGCCGCTTCCGGTACGTTCGCGACTGCTGATGGCAGCCTCGTCGTCAACCAGCGCGTCGGAGTCCAGGCCACCGAGCAGGATGCACGTCTGGTCATCGCCAGCCTCACGAATCCTGTAATTCCCGGGTGCGTGGCTGCCGCCTACACCGAGTTGGATGCCGCCGCGTTGAGCGTCGGCGCCGTTGTCGAGGGCGCCGAGATCGGCGAGGTCACCGCCAGCCGCCTGGCCGTCGGCGCCGCAGGAGACGCCACGCAGGCCATCCGAGTGGTCATCCCCGTAACAACCGGTGGTACCGCCTCACTACTGACCGTCGACCACGTCTTCGCTCGCTCGGGCCGATCGCTGGCGTCGCTCTCGTTCGAAGCCCGTCTCGACGCAACCGCCATCGAGACGATCGACGAGATCACCGCAGCAGCAGCCTCCCGCCTGGCCAGCTGACCGACCACCAGCCCGCGCCTTTCTCGTGAACTCGTGTGCGACTATGTCCGCACGAGTTCACGAGAACGAGTTCGTCGAGGGCGCGATCACGATGGACTCCCACGAGGCTGGTCGGGTTCACTCTCACGTCGATGACGACGTCGATGTCATCGGTCGCCCGCGTTCGTCATGTCAGTTGTCGAGAACCTGGCGGGCGATTTCGGCGTCGGCGGCAGGGACCAGGACTCGGACGCCCATCTCTCCATCGACCGGCACGGTGCCACCCGCGACTTCATCGACGATCTCGGCGTCAATCCCGTTGCTGACGAGATGGGCCTTCGTGACCTCCGCTTCGCCCCGATCGGCGTAGGACGCGACCACAATCGGTTCGGGATGCAACTCGGAGTCGGACATGCTTCGGCGGTACCCGTCGATGGGCGCCTCCAATCTCCGGCGCGACCGAATCGGATCTTGCAGCCGGAAGGGAGTCGGCCGACCGGGGCGCTGCTCTGGTCGTGCTGGTGTCGGGTGGACTTGGACTCCGGTATCTGGACATCTCGTCGAGTGTCTCCATGCCTCCTCTTGCTACGTCAGCCTTCATGATACGGGTTGGTCCACACCTGGTGCCGACATGACAGCAACGCGTCGGTTCCTGCACCGAGGTCGTACGTATCACGGTGAAGTGACGACGATTTCGACCTGTCGGCTCGAGCCGAACTCCGACGCTCCGCAGGGCTCTACGGTCACGACCGTCAACTCAGCGAACCGAACCAGCGGTGCTTGCTGAGCGAGTTCATCGATCGTCACTCCGCGCAAAGCGAACACCGAGATTCCGAACGTGCCGTAGACATCATGCATTCGCTGGGCATCAGCCCGCACGATCGTTTCGGCGAGGCGGCCGCCGCGAAGCACGATCTCCTCGTCGTCGTCCAGCTCATCTCCAGGCCGAACAAAACGTTCCTTCACCGCAGCCAACATACCCATCCGCGTTCACCCCGCCAGCGACGATCGACACCGGTCCAGTGTCCGGCCTCTCAGGGCATCTGTGATCAACTCGGAACGGGTACGGCATCACCATCGGCGTCGATGGGACGCCGCAGACGCCGGGCCAATCGCGGGTCGGCGTGAATCTCCGCGGTCGTCTTCCACTTGCGGAGCATCCGGCCGACGGGAGCGAAGTTGTCGAGGCCGCCGACCGCCATCAGCGTGGTGGTCAACTCGTCCACGAACGCAACTCGGTCTCGCTTCGGGAGAAACGTCGCCCACGGGAACACGTCGGCGATCGTCTGATCCAGTCAAGTCGGACTGTGCGTGACCAGGTTGCGTAGCAATCGAGCGAGTGCGTCGAATGCTTCAGACCGCTCGTCGTCTCGATCGGCCTCGCTCAGCCTCGCTCAGCCTCGCTCGGCCTCAAAGACGGAGCGTTGCGACGGCGCAGAAGCACGTCGTGATCGGCGAGTTCCGCCACGACCTCGTTCGGCTGACGGAGAAACTCCGAAAACGGTCGCTCGATCACTCGTTCTTAGCTACAAGTTGGTTCAAGTCACTGCATTCTCAGCCGACAATGTCGTTGGAAAAATGGACGGCTCGACTCGGCGGCGCGAATCCGTCAGTCTCGGAAAAGCGAATGACCAGGGCCGAAGCCCTGGTCATGCTGGTGTCGGAGGGGGGACTTGAACCCCCACGCCCATTAGTAGGGCACTAGCACCTCAAGCTAGCGCGTCTGCCATTCCGCCACTCCGACGTGGTTGTGGGTCAGTGACTGTATCCGGCCGTGGTGGCCGCTCCACTCGGAAAGCGCTCAGGAGTAGAGGAACGTGAGCGCCACCAGCGTGAAGATCCACACCAGGGCGAACACGAACGTGATCCGGTTGAGGTTCCGTTCCGCCGCCGACGATCCGAGCGCTGCACCGCCGCCGCCACCGAACATGTCGGACAGACCGCCACCACGACCACTGTGCATCAAGATGCCAGCAATCAGGGCGCCCATCGCGACAACGTTGACAACGAGGGTGATGTAGAGCATGACGTCGCGCACGGTTGACGATCCTACCGGTCGACGCTCGATGCGGGCGCCCACCGGGCGGACGGTGCTGCAGTCACGAAACGCTCGGTTCCTGCTCGAGCAGACGGTCGCGGAGCTCGCGTCGACGCTGCTGTTCGTCCGGATCAGGTACCGGCACCGCAGCGATCAGACGTTGCGTGTACGGCTCCTGGGGATCGTGCAGGATCTGGTCGCGCTGTCCCTGTTCGACGACCTGGCCGTTGTTGAGCACGGTGATCCGTTCGGCCAGGATCTCCACCACCGCCAGGTCGTGAGAGATGAACAGACATGCGAAGCCGATCTCACGTTGCAGCTCCTGGAACAATTCGAGCACGCGTGCCTGCACCGACACGTCGAGCGCCGACGTCGGTTCATCGGCGATCAGCAGTTTCGGTCCGAGTGCGAGCGCACGGGCGATGCCGACGCGCTGGCGCTGACCACCGCTCAGTTCGTGCGGGTAGCGGTTTCGCAGCACACGGGCGAGTTCCACTTGATCGAGCAGTTCTTCGACCCGAGTGTCGAGCGCGGCACCTTTCGCCACCTTGGCCAGACGCAGTGGTTCACCGATCGACTCCCCGATGGGAAGTCGCGGATTGAGCGACGAACCCGGATCCTGGAACACGAAACTCACCTCGCGGCGCACAGCGCCGAGATCGCGTCGTTTGATGCCCACCATGTCGTGGCCGAGCACCCGCGCCTCACCCTCGACGAAGGGCAGTAATCCGACGATGGCGCGGCCGATGGTCGTCTTGCCGGAGCCCGATTCGCCCACGAGACCGACGACCTCGCCTCGACCGACCGTCAGCGAGACGCCGTCGATCGCCCGGAACGCCGGCGAGCGACCACGCTTCGGGTACTCGATCGCCACGTCTCGCAGCTCGATGATGTCGGCGTGTTCCGCAACGCGCGGTGTCTGGGCAGCCGCAGACTGATTGCCCTCAGCAGTGTCGGGTGGGGCCGGCTCGTTGACCACGATGCTGTCTGATCCACGAGCGGCACCGAGGTGCGGCACAGCAGCGAGCAGCGACTGGGTGTAGCTGTCTGTGGGATTGTTGTAGACGTGGCGAACGGAGCCTGTTTCGACGATCCGACCCCGTTGCATGACGAGCACATCGTCGGCGAGGTCGGCGACGACACCCATGTCGTGGGTGATCAATACAATCCCGGCATCGATGCGGTCGCGAAGATCGCGGAGCAGCTTGAGGATTTCGGCCTGCACGGTCACGTCGAGCGCCGTCGTGGGTTCGTCGGCGATGAGCAGAACCGGATCGAGAGCGAGCGCCTGGGCGATCATGGCGCGTTGGCGTTGGCCGCCGGAGAGCTCGTGGGGGTAGCTGTCGACTCGGCGTTTCGGTTCGGGGATCTCGACGAGTTCCAGCAGTTCGATGGCTCGCTCGCGGGCGCGACGCGGCGACATCGACAGGTGACTGCGCAGCATTTCGGCGATCTGGAATCCAACGGTGTACACCGGGTTCAGCGCGGTCATCGGCTCCTGGAAGATCATCGAGACGTGCCGGCCCCGGATCGAGCGCAGTGTTCGCTTGTCGAGACCGACGATCTCCTGCTCGCCAACCTTGATCGAGCCACGCACGTCGGCGTTGGCGGGCAGCAGTCCCATCATCGCCAACGCGATCGTCGACTTGCCGGACCCGGACTCGCCGACGATCGCCATCGTGCGACCACCGCTGACGTCGAACGACGCGTCGATGACCGCCGGGTACCACTCGCCGTTGACCCAGAAGTCGATGTTCAGATCGCGAACCCGGGCAATCGGAGCGGTGGGAGTCGTGTCATCCATGTCGGCGCTTCGCCTTCTTTGTCATCTGCGGGATTTCCGCAGCCGAGAATCCTGCGGGAACCTGCGGCTCTGGCAGGATGATGCCGTGGTCGAGGAGTTCCGCCCGCCATTCGGTCGTGGCCTCACAGTGGTCGTGGCCGTCCTCGGCGTCGTAGTAGTGGTCGTGGCAGCCACGAGCGACATCGGCGATGCGCTCGTGACGATGCCGTGGGTGCTGTTGTTCACCGCCTGCTGCTGGGCGATCTTCTGGAACCCGCGAGTCGTCGTGGCCGACGGAGGTGTGCGCCTCGTCAACGTCACCCGAACCATCGATGTCCCGTGGCCGTCGATCACCGACGTCGAGACTCGGTACGCGTTGACGCTCGTGACGGCATACGGGCGATTCGCGGCCTGGGCGGCACCGGCACCGAGCGCCGCCGGTGCACTGCGCATGACCATGCGCGCGCGCACGCGAGCCGTGGGCGACGGCGAGGTCGAGGCGGTCACCATGGGCGAGATCGCCGGCACAGCGTCGGGTGATGCGGCCACGATCGTGCGCCGACGATGGGACCGTCTGCGCTCCGACGGGTTCCTCGACGATCCACGACTCGAATACGACAAGCCACCGATTCACTGGCATTGGCAGATGGGCCTGGTCGTGGTGGTCCTTGCTGCACTGTCGGTCGGCACGCTGATCGCGGCGTGACCGTGCGGCGGACGTGAGCGCCGTCACCTCTGGTCCTCCGCTTCGCCGAGCACGCCTGCGGCCGCCGGAGTCACGCGGGTAATTTCGCCGCCACGGTCGAGATCCTTGTGCTTGGGGATGCGCTTCTGACGGGGGTCGAACGCGTCACGTAGGCCGTCACCGATGAACTGCAGACACAGCACGATCGCCACGACGAACACGCCAGGCCAGATGAACAGCCACGGGCGTGTCTCGTAGGCGCCCTGGTAGGAGTTGACGAGCGAGCCGAGCGACACAGCCGGCGGCCGGACTCCGAAGCCGAGGAAGCCCAGCGCCGCCTCGGTGAGGATCCCGGCACCCATGAGCAATGTGGTGCTCACCACGATCGTGCCAACGGTGTTCGGCAGGATGTGCTTGAAGATGATCCGACGATCGGACGCATTCGCCACCCGAGCGGCGTCGACGAACTCCCGCTCTCGCAACGCGAGGAACTCGGCGCGTACGAGCCGGGCGAGCCCGGTCCAGGTGAAGATGCCCAGCGCAATCGCCACCGGCCACATACCGGCGAGATCGAGGGCGAACCCGGCGACGGCGGTGATGACGAGCAGCGGCATGACGATGACGATGTCCGTGAACCGCATCAGCACGGCATCGACCCACCGGCCGTAGTAGCCGGAGAGTGCACCGATGACGACACCAATCGTGGTCGACAGTACCCCGAGCACGACGATGATGGCCAAGCTGGTCTGTACGCCGCGCATCGTCTGGGCGAACATGTCCTTACCGACTTCGTTGTCGACGCCGAACGGATGGTCGCCGATCATGATGCCCGACCCGCCCAGCCAGCTGGGCCGGAACGACAGCGTGGGTCCACCATCGCCCTCGACGCGTGGGACGAGCTCGTTGTAGTCCCACTTCCACCAGCCAGGGATCGGCCCCCAGCCGACACTGGTCGCCGACAGCACGACGATGAACAGGAGTACTGCGAACGAAATCATGGCGCCTCGATGGCGGAGGAACCGGCGCCGGACGATCTGAGCCTGGCTCAGCCCGACAACCTCGTTCATCTCCAGCGAGATCTCGTCGTCGAGAAGTTGGTCGGCGTCGACGTCAGCCGCCCGGCGTTGGAGTTCTTCGCTCATTGCCCGCTCACTCCCCCACTCGAATCCGCGGATCGAGCACCGCGTAGATGATGTCCGCCAACAGGTTGAAGACCACGGCGAACGTTCCGGTCACGACGAAGAATGCCATCACCCGGTTCGGATCGATGTCGCGGAGTCCATCGACGAACAGTCGTCCCATGCCATCCCACTGGAACACGGTTTCGGTGATCACGGCCCCACCGATGATGCCGCTGATGTCGAATGCCACGATCGTGGCGAGCGGGATCAATGCGTTGCGCAGCGCATGGCGAATGACCACCGTGCGTTCGGTCAGACCCTTGGCGCGGGCCGTACGGATGTAGTCCTGATTGAGCACCTCGAGCATGCTCGCTCGCGAGTAGCGGGTGTAGGCCGCCACCGAGATCAGCATCAGCGCGATCGTGGGGAGCACCAGGTGCGCGAACGTGTTGTTCGCGATCACCCAGAACGATCCTTCGAGGCGCGCCTCGCGGTCGCCGATCGTCTTGATCGGCCGGTTCCGGATCACCGATGACGACGAATACTCACTCCACGATTGCATCATCCGATCGAGGAACATCAAGGTTCCCATCAAGAACGCGACGGTCGCAGCCGTCCGCGCTGATTGGCCCTTGTCGAATCCGCCGACGAGGAATCCCACCGCAGTGGCGATCGCCAGCCCAACCGCCAACAGGCCGAACAGCATCCAGATGTTGAATTCACCGTCGAACACCGCCTGCAGCGGAAAGTGCGAGACGATGCCGATGCCACAGGTGATGAGCGCCGCGTTGCGCGCTCGGACATTGCCCCATCCGGTGAGCACCATGATGACACCGAAGGCGATGCCGACGCTGAGCACTGCGAACACGATCGGGCCGAATCCGGGGTTGATGAGCCACTGATTGGCCGACACCCAGGCGAGCAACAGCACAGTCACCGCTGCGGTGATCGCTCCGATCGTCAACCGGCGAAATGGGCTGCCGCCGGCGAACGACGTGCCGATCACGCCCAGGAGGAGCGCCATCGCGATGACGAACGTGGGCGAGAAGTGGGCACCGTCGCGCAGCCAGTCGTTGAAGTTGATGCCGCCCCAGGCCTTGAGGATGACTGCCACCCAGAACAACGGGAGCGAGAAGAAGAGGAACGTGGTGAATGTGACGAGGTAGTCGAACCCTGAGTACTGGCGCAGGGCCGTGATGATGCCGGTGATGACACCGACGACCACCGAGAGCACCGTTGCTGCAGTGACGAGCTTGAGCGTCATCGGGATCCGCCGGGCGAGTTCGTCGGACACCGGCTGCTGGGTGACCGACACCAAGCCGAAGTCCTGTTCGAACACCAGCCGTTGGAGCCATTCGAGGTAGCGCTGGACGGGCGGTACGTCGAGGCTGAGGGTCCTGGTCACCTCTTCGACCACCGACGCCCGTTGGGTCGGATTGGTGATGGCAAGCGTGAATGCGAGTGGGTCGCCGGCCTGGGTCATGAGCAGGTAGACGATGAACGAGGCACCGACCATGACGAAGGCACCGGCAATGATTCGGCGCGTGATGTAAACGAACATTCATCTCCCCGAGATGGCTGCAGGTCGTCCTGACGGCCTGCAGCACGTAAGCGGTCCGGCTCGACACCTGCTCGGGTTCGACCTGCGGACGGGACAGGCCCAGCGGGATGCCTGGAAAACCTCCGGGCACCCCGCTGGATCAGGTCACGACTGGATCAGCCAACTGCCTCCCAGTCCCAGACGTTGAAGAACACCGTCGGGGAGATGGGGATATCGCTGACTCCGGAGACGTACGTCGAGTTGAACGCCGTGATCTGCGGGAACTGGAAGATCGGCAGGCCGAACGCATCTTCGAACAGCACCGATTCCACCTCGACCAGGATCTCGTCCTGACGGGCGGGATCGGTCGTTGCCTGGAGCTCATCGTAGAGACTGTCGATCGTCTCGTTGCTGTAGCCGCCGAAGTTGTTCTGGCCGTCGGTGATGAAGTTGGCTGCCGTATCGGCGACCGCGATCGCCGTGGTCTGCCAGCCGAACAGTGACGCGTCGTACAGGCTGGTGTTCGAGAGGTTCGAACCCCAGCCGATGTCGCGGCCGTCGACGAGGTTGAAACCTGCCTGGGCCACCGAGTCACGGATCAATTCGTACTCAGAGGCACGGCGCGGGTTCTCGTCGGCGAAGAGCAGACGCACGTCGATCGGTGTCGACGTGTCGACGCCGGCATCGGCGAGGATCTGCGCTGCACCTTCGGGATCGGCATCGGCGTAGAAGTCCGAGCCGTTGTTGGCAACGGCTTCGTCGTACAACGGCGAGCCGGGAACCTGGATGAGCGACGCACGCACTTCGGCGTTCTCGTTGAGCGGCACGATCAGTCGCTCGACGATGTCGGTGCGAGGCACCGCCAGCAGGAAAGCCTGACGAACCGCACGGGCGGTGTCTTCGTCGCCACCGTAGGTCGCCGGGTCGAACGGGCCACCGTTGTTGAAGACGAGGTCGATGTGTTCGTAGACGGCACCGTCGGACTGCAGCACTTCGACACCGCGGTCGGCGATGCCTTCGAGCTGCGTCAGGATATCGGCGGTCGCCTGCGGCTGGATGATGTCGACTTCCTCGTTGGCCATCGCCTGCACGGCCGCCGTCGGGTCGCCGATGATCGAGTAGACGATCGTCTGCACCTTGGGCTGGGGGCCCCAGGCGTAGTCCTCACGTGCCTCGAACACCATCGTGCCGTCGTCGTCGAACGAGGTCAGGTTGTAGGGGCCGAAGCCTGCGTACACCCCTGCGTTGTCCGGCAGCGAGGTGGCGTCGAAGTCGCGGTTCCACGACTCCGAGATCGCCTTGACGTCCTCGGTCGAGCCCTGCAGCGCCTCGATGAGCGCAGCCTTGGCCTCGGTCGGGTCGTCGACGCCGAAGGCGCTCTGCGCGACGACGTGCGCTGGCACGCCCGGGAACACGCCAGCGGTTGCGTAGTCGACGTAGAAGCTGTCCCATGTGGCGGTCAGCGACAGGCCATCCTCGGAGATCTCGGGGATCTCGGTGATGAGAGCAAGCGACTCGCTGGAGGAGTCGAAGCTGGTGCCGGTCGACTCCTTGTAGCTGAAGCCGTCGAGCAGCTCACCGGTCTCGGGATCGAACGCCGCGTCGTAGGCCGCTTCGTCGACCGACGTGATGTCGCCGTCGGCGCCGACGACGACGGCAGAGCCGTTCTCGTCTGCCTGGGCCGTGACACCCGTGTCGGTGACGACGGTCTCGGCATCGTTGTAGACGCCGCTCTGGGCTGCCCACGCCATCAGGAGGTCGGCGGCGTCGACCTGGACGCCGTCGGACCAGGTGACACCTTCGTTGATCGTGTACGTGATGGTCAGCGGGTCGAGCGACTCGAGGGTGCACGTACCGAACTGGTCGTTGTTGATGTAGCTGAGGTCGGCGTCGTAGTACGAGAAGCCGCCTGCATTCATGACGTAGAGCGGGTTGGCGTTCGCCGTGGCGTTGCCGCGGTTGGTGGCCGAGTTGAAGGAATACGGCGCCTGGTTCCAGGCAACGCGTACTTCCCCGACGGGGTCGTCGCCTTCGTCGTACGGGCCGTGCGGTGTTCCGCACGCACTGCCGCCGACTTCGCCGGCCTCCCCGCCGCCTCCCGTCATGGCGTCATCAGTGGTGTCTGGCGCATCGGTGCTGTCCGGTGCGTCGGTGTTCATGGTTTCTCCGTCGGTGCCTGTTGGCGTCCCATCGTCGCTCGCACATGCGGCGAAGACGAGCGACGATACGGCAAGTGCGGCCAGGAGCTTGGTGCTCCGTCGTTTCGTGTCCACGTGATTGTCCTCCTGGATTGGGAATGGTGAGAGAGGGTTCGTGCCACATGAACCGCCCGGCGGTGCCAGCGTTCGACCATGACCGAACTCCCTTCGACCCCTTACCCCCAGGCGGATCGAAGTAAACCGGCTCTTCGCGGTGGGGTGTGGGGCGGTGTGAGTTTCGGGCCTTGAGATAGGGGTCCACCAACGCGGCCAAGGGCCTCGCCATTCTGCAGGTATCTGACCACTTGCTGAAGGAGAGACCCTTGTCCGTTATTTACCGTAGCGACGACGCGACCGCGCTCGTTGGGATGC